>Ga0315535_1002501_pt1 | contig 11679 bp, 18 predicted proteins | sample SalMarSW160220MG_2_FD_203092 | JGI IMG/M metagenome (GOLD analysis project Ga0315535, IMG submission 203092) | Salt marsh sediment microbial communities from the Plum Island Ecosystem LTER, Massachusetts, United States - Salt Marsh Sediment SW1602-20 ...
CAGTTCTATCCCTGGTATGCGACCGGCCACAAGGAGACGGCACTCAATCTGCTCGAGCGCGTCGGGGCACCCAGCAAGACTGCCGCCGTTTATCCGCTCCTGGCCGACCATGCCTCCTCAACCGATCTCTCCGAGGCGCTTCTGTCGATACGCACTGACGGCAATGCCGACAACCGGGTGATCGCGGCGGCGATCCTGGCGAACTTCCCGGCTGCCGACTCAACGTGGTGGGCGCTCGTCAGAGCGCTCAGGGATCCTGAGGAGGCGGTTGGCACGATGGCCGGTGAGTCCCTGCGGACACTGGCACAGGTCTATCCACGCCACATCGACTGGACCGGCGAAGGTGACGACATCCGGGCCGTTTTCGGAGGCACGGATCTCTGGCAGTTGGGCACATTGATCGAGGTTCTTCTGAAGACACAGGTGAGCCCAACGCTCGCAGCCGTCATGCTACGCGACAACGCGGAGCTTCTTGCATCATACGCAACCAGTTCCGTTCCCCAGGTCTCCAAGCCGGCACGAGCGCTCTTGGAACGCCTCAGCGGCGAGGACCTCGGCAACGACCGTTCCGCATGGATTGCATGGGCTGACAGCCTGCCACCACCCAAGTGATCCGCCTGCGAACACCGTTTCAAGTACGTCCCACGCTTCCCGAGCACCTGTGCGTCACGGTGGTAGAGGAGGTTCTCCCAACGCTGCCCAGTCCACCTCAGCGTGTTGGTAAATCGTACCCGTACCGTCTCTGGTGGCTGTCCCTTCAGCTTGAATTCCTCGGTATGCACTCCCCACGCCAGCCCAATATCTCCGACAACCGACGTGTGGAGTTCCTCCGAGTCATTGTTCCCTCCCAGATCTTCAGCCGATGCCACGTTGGCATGTGAAGTCGCCGGCTCCCCGCTTCGTTGACCTCTTGAACACGCGGCGACCCCCGGCCTCAGCGTGCGCCCGGAGGAACCACGTCAGCAGAAGAAGCTCCGCCACATCTCTTCTATTCCACGCGACGCCGTTCAACCTGACTCTGGTCTCCGTTCGACCAAACCGTAGGAACGTTGGGCGCATCCTCAGCAACTCGACACCTCTCGAGTCTATCAGCACGTGGCTGTACAGAGACGTGAAGGCGTGACGCCACCGGAGGATCTCCTGGTCGGCCGTTGTGACCTGTCCCCATCCCCAGAACAGTCCACGGAACGTTGGCCCCTTCTGCTCCAAATCGAGAATACTCTCGACTCGAACTCCCCCAAGGCGCCCGGTCTCGCATCGCAACTCGAGGCTTCGCCCCAGACATTCTCCGGTTGCATCGTACGCCGTGGCAAGCGAGGACTCCATTCCGCCGAACACGGCTTTGCCTTGTCGCAGCTGGAAGTACGGCGCGAGAGGGACAGTGCGCCGCCAGATCAACGGTCTTCGTGGATCCACAAGCGCACCGGTCACTTCGTCTCTTGCCAGTGCTGTGACTGCTTCTCCAGGCTCGGCTCTTCGGACGCCTGTGACTTGCTTCTTCATCTCCCTCCGGCAACCAACGCGATTTCACATATACAGCAATTCGTAGGCTTCCGCTCGCATCTCGACCACCTTCTGCAGCAGCCCTGGGACCTCAAGAAGTCGCGGCTCCCGTTCAAGTGAGCGATCCTTGAGCCCTGTCGCATCCAGGCCCGACTTGGCGCGACTTGTTTCGGCCAACGTTCATTGAGCTGTCTCACCTCTTCGACCTTCGAGAGGATGCCGAGCAACGAGCTGCGCGCCAGGGGCGCCCAGTTGGCTCAGTCACGGCGAACCACCGCGATCATGTGCGTTGCCGAGTCGATCGCACCCGGCTCGGCCGTGAAATCCTCCTCAAGATCGAGAAGATACTTCCACTGCTCCGGAGCCGACGTCCATACTCCGTCGAGAGCAGCAGCATTCTGGACACTCGCGAAGTTCGCACCCCGCGCCTCAGCGACCTCGCACCCATGATCCTGCAGAAAGGCCTCGAACTCTTTCCAGCGAAACATGTGGCAAAAGTGACCGCCCGGTTCCACGTCCCACGTCACCTGGTCACCCGTCAAGCGTAGCTCCGCGAGCGCCTCCGCCGCACCCTCTTCAGCCGCGGCGAGGACTGCGGGGAGGAAGAGTCGATACGCGCCCAGCAACGCGATCACGCTGACGAGAACGGGGCCCCCCGCCTTCGTGACTCGGAGCAGCTCCTCCAATGCATCGTCCCTTCGATCCAGCGCATAGCTCAACAAGCCCCCGAAGCCGACGGCCGCGTCGAAACTCCCGGTAGGATACCTCGAGAGGTCACAGGCATCCGCCACCGCCCACGCCTCAACCGACTCCGCCACACCCGCGTCCCGCGTTTTGGCCTCGTTCAGCTTCACCTGCTCGGGCGAGATATCCGTGACAGTCAATGACGTGCCGAGCCGAGCCAACTCGATCGTGAACCGCCCCGCTCCCGCTCCTGCTTCCAGCACTCGGTCGCCCGCATGGACGTGTCGAGCAAGGACACGTAAGTGCATCTCGAAGTTCACGCGGTCGTAAACCGAAGAGACGAGGCGGTCCCACTCACGTTCGCCATAGGAGTCAAAGTACTCCGCGATATGACGCGGATCGTAGAGCTTGCTCACGCCATCGCCCATAGTTCCCCCTGACGGATGCCCATTACCATTGGGTGCCAGCCACGTGCCTACTTCCGTACGTATTCAGGTTCGGGCACTCCCTCTTAGCCGCGGGCTTCGCATCAACTGTGTGATCCGGCATCGCGATGCGTCAACGTTCTCTAGCTGTTTGTTATGTGCTGGCGCGGCTTTGGGTTGATGATACTGACTGCTCTAGAACCATGCGCCGATCACTCAAGGGTTCTCTTGGCTGACACCATCAGCGTGCGTGGCTGACTCCGACTCGTGTCGGTACCGTCTGTGCAGGCGGCAGGGATACCAAGCCAAGATTGCACCACCCAGCGGAGCGGCGGCAACGCCTAAGGCAAACCCCGCCAGCATGGGGAGATCGCACACGCTTCCCGGTGGACAGCTTCCCCTTGTGCCGATCCACCAAAACAGTCCGTACCACGTCAGTGCGGCACCCACCGAGAACAGGGTGACGCAGAGCGCCAGCGATGCACGGCGGCGTCGAGTTGCATCGGCTCTCCACGATGGTTCATGTGTCATTTGGCGGACCGATGAACATCCTGATGTCGTCCATTGCAGCTTCCACCCACGGAACAACGTCCGGATCCTCCCAGAGCTTGCCCAGTGCCGGGAGGACCTCGGCCAGGTCGAGGGTGCCATGCAGCCGCGCTACATGACCCAACGCTGTGGCACAGTCTCGACGAACCCACACATTGGGATGCTCGAGTCTCGCCAGACACATGTGTTGAATGAACGCCGGGTCGGGATCGTGTAGAGCCAACCTGATCATGGTCGCCGCAACGTCCTCGGCCGTCCCATTGGCCAGAGCCTCGTTGGCTTCTGCACGGCTGATCGGACCAAGCTCCTCGTCGTGCATCGGAACGTCAGTCACTTGCCCTCTCAACAACAACGGATTCCAGCGGCTCACGATTCGTGTCACGGGGGGACTCAACCACGACTACCGGGGCGCCTTCACGATAACGTTCCATGAGTTGCGAACCGGCGCCGGCATCACATCCACAGGCTCACGATCTGCGACGACTTCCTCTCCCGATACATGCCGCGAACATCAGCGCCGGTTTCTCCGGAGCGGCCGCAGGCCGCGTAGGCGCGGCGCCCATGCCGGCCTGGATCTCATTCCACTCCGATTCCAGAGCCAGTTCAGAGATCCACTTCTGTAGAGATGAAGTCTGCCTTCCATCCAGACTCCGGGTCGATCGCGTTGAACTGACCGCGGCCCTTCCACGCTCCATCGGCGGCATCCCGGTCAACGTACCACCCCGTCTTCAAGAGCCTGCCCACCAGGCGATCCAGACCAGACTGCTCCGTCTCGATCACCACGTCGACGTCTTGGGTGGCTCTCGGCATCGCGTAGAATGCCGCCGCGAGGGACCCGGTCAGCATATAAGGCACGCCCGCCTCGTCCAGGGCCCCGATCACCGTCTGAAGGAAGGTTGTGAGCGTCACGTTCAGCGGGGCAGCTCCACCCCGTGGTCTTCAGCCACCAAGCGTGCGATGGCCTCTCGGACGCTCAGGCCCGGGTGGCGCGAACGGATCCCCGCCAGTCGAACTTCGCGTACTGTCTCGCTGAGTTCGACAGCGGCGAGAAGCCGGCCCGGTCCATCCAATCCGGCAAGGACGGCCTCGTACCGAGACCATGCCGCCGGTGCTGTGTCCAAGGGCCGCGAACTCATGTTCGAAATCTACTCCGGCCTTTCACACCCCGCACCTCTGAGGCGATGTCCGTTAACGTTCCTTGAGTTGCGAACCGGCGTCTTCCGCGACGTCCACAGGCTCAGGCTCTGCGACAACTGCCTCTTCCTATACATGCCATGAACGTCTGCGCCGGTTTCTCCGGAGCGGCCGCAGGCCGCGTAGGCGCAACTCTGTTGTCAACCGGACGATGGGCGTCGTTGTGTATCGGAGCAGGCATGTGTATTCGAATCACCCTGAGCGAGACCACACGCCCCTTCTTACTCGGACGAGCTGTCCTCGCCGACCCACTCCAGATTCAACTCTCTCTTCGACTCTGCGCAGTCACGAAGGTAGAGATTGATCAGCGTCTGATAGGGAATTCCCGTGTCCGTCGACAGCTCCTTGAAGTACTCAACCGTCGGATCATCCAGACGGATCGTCACCCGTCTCTTGAGCCGCTTCGCGTACGGGCTCTTCTTGGCCTTCGAGAAATCGTATTCCGCTCGCATCGCTCAGTTACCTCAGGCGAAGCTCGTACTCCCGGATCTCCAAGCGGGTCGCCTTCCGCGCAGAGATGATCCGAATCACGTCCTCGTACCTCAGCGGGCGCGAGGTGAGACTGTTTGATATGTGATTTCGCGTGCCCGGATGCGGCCATTCTCCTCATCCGGCCCACTCGGTTCCCGCGATGCGCTTCTCTGCAGCCCAGACCCGCGACTTCACTCCCCTGTCGACCCAGGCGGCGCAAGTAGCGATATCGCACGAGTGCTGATGTGTTCCATGCGTTTCTCCTGCTCGCGCGCCCACCTGGGTAACGCCACCACGGTCCCCGCGACCAGGCTACCGCCAATCAATGAGAAGAACGCCGGAACAGCATACTTCATGCCTGGGTCGTCCTTGCCGAGGAGAATGACAAAGACCAGGAGGGCGAATGCCAAGAAGAATCCTCCCACGGCTATCCCGCCCACCGTCGTCGTGTTCGAATCTGCCAATCGCAACCGATGCCCTGTCTCAGTCGGCTCGACGAACGCGTGGACAGTCCCGTGGGACCACTCTCGAAGATCACCATACGAGGTCACGACGCCCTTCCCACCAAACGTGGTGCGCAACTCGGCGATGAGCAGCTCCCACTCTCGGTCCGATGGGTTACGAGGGAGAGTCACGATGCTACCGACGGCTGTTGGCAAGCCGAGGGTGGTGCCTCGAGGCCGCCTTACCGCATGCGCTTCGAATGCCGCGACTGCCTCCGTGATACGATCTTCGGCCAAGCCCACCTCGCGCCCGACCTCCTGCAACTCGCGGAGGGTCAAGCCATCGCTCCCAGGAACAGTCTGTGCAGGAGCGTCCCCTTCACCGATGGCCAGATCGAGAATCTGCCGGATTTCGTGATCCTGGTACCTGCGCTCCATATGGAAGCCCGCAATTCCTGGTTGTGGCAGCTCGCCCGTCGTGACTGTCCGTTGTGGTTATCAACGCTACTGAGCCCTCAACCTACTCTCCGTCGGCTACATGCACGACCCAAAGCGATTTCACATGACGTTCATTGAGCTGCGAACCGGCGCCGCGCCACGTCCACCGGCTCACGCTCTGCGACGACTTCCTCTCCCTATATAGGCCACGAACGTCTGCGCCGGTTTCTCCGGAGCGGCCGCAGGCCGCGCAGGCGCAACTCTGGTGTTATCGGCTGCTGAGGGCTCCCCCTCCTTTGACATGTCTTGACCGCAAGGCGTTTAGTCATGATGGTCATTTTGACCTATTAGCGCAGGAGATCCCTCCATGTCGATCCGAACCGTTTCCGAGGTCAAGGCCAAGTTCAGCCACTACATCCGAGCCGCCGAACATGGCAACCCCGTCGTGATCACTCGCCATGGCCGAGCCGTCGCTGCCCTCGTCGGCCCCGACGAGCTCCAGACACTCCAACGTCTTCGCGCAGCCGGTCCCGAGGGGGGGCTCGCAAGCGTCGCCGGTGGCTGGAAGGATTCCGACGATCTCGTTCGCATTCTCGAGACATCCTCCCGCGCGGGCAGCCGCAACGCGCCTTCCTTGGACTGATCCCGGTGCCCTACCTGTTCGACACGGATGCAATCGCGGAGTTGCTGCGCCCCCGTCCTCTCAAGACCTATGTGGACTGGCTCAAAGCCGTCCCCCGTGATGCCCAGTTCGCGAGCGCGGTCACCGTGGGAGAGCTCTTCAAAGGCGCGTACCGCTCAGCTGCCACGGAGCGCCACCTCAAGAACATCGAGCAACGTGTCCTGCCGTCAGTCACGATCCTCCCGTACGACCTCTCTGTCGCCCGGGTCTTGGGCATGATCCGCGCTGATCTCGAGCTGAGCGGCACCATCCTCCCGGATGCCGACCTACAGATCGCGGCGACAGCCATCTATCATGACCTCGAGCTCGTCACAGGCAACATTCGCCACCTTGAGCGAGTCGCCAGCCTCAGGCTTAACCACATTCTCGCCCGATCCAGAACAGCGGACTGATCCCCGTCCGCCGCTCGGCCTCCGCCCTCAGTTGCCGATAACGTTCATTGTTAGCCGGCGTCGCTCCGCTTCTCCCCCAGGCGCAGCAAGTCCAATCCAGTAGTGCCAAACACCGCCCTGACTCGCTTTGATCGAACCCAGTAACCCACCATCAGCACTCCGATTACGGCATTTGCGGCCAGCAACGCCACCAGCTGCATTTCACTCAGGCGACCCGTCGACCCGAGTGCAGCCAGGCGGGCGTTCACCGATGTCAACAGATTCCGTTCGAGGAAGATGGAGCCGAACAGAATCGGCAGATACAGAGTGAAGAACACGGGGGCCACGCGACTCCGTGTCACGATGAGAAGAATCCCAGCCAGGTTCCCCACCACCGTGAAAACGAGAAGGGCCAAGCCGCTGCTGCCGATCTGCGCCGCCGCGCGGAATTCGGGCGAAAAGAGCGCCATCACTCCGCCCACGCCGTGCGGGATGAGGACGACCACCATCAAAATCAGCCACCCGCGCACTTTGCCGAGATCCTCAGGCGACTGCGGATCCATCCCCTACACCTCCGTATCTCCTGTCGATTCCGCTCCAGCGGTTCGTGCACACAACCGCGCGTGTCGTCCTATTACATCCACAGCGTGCAAGCGCCAGTTGCGCGGAGCGGCCGCAGGCCGCGCAGCCGGCCACCGTTTGTTATCGGAAGTGGCGAACGCCCACAGCTCCTCGGCCGAGCCATCTGTTCTCATCGGTAGGTGGCATCGGCCCCATGATCCGACAGCTGGGCGCCGAACCACCGATGGATTGCGGTGATAAGGATCGGATCCTCACTCGTGAACGTGATCCGGCCGCCGGCCGGCAATTCCTGGTAGGTTGCTGTGAAGTGACCGACACCACGCGAGAGTTCCCGAATGCCTGGCATATCCTGCCCGTGCAGAGTGGCCGGATCGGCAAAGTCACCGGCCGCGAAACGCACGCTCTCGTGGGCGAGGTGCTGACGAATCAGGCGTACCTGAGCGCTGTCTCCCTCATCTCGCGCCACGACATCCTGGATCCCTCCCGAGGATGTCATCTCGAAGACATGCCTCGTGCGCTCCAGGGAGAACGGCATCACGTCGTGACCCATCCTATGGACTGCGGCCTGCCGGCCAGCCTGTTCCGATCGGGCCGTGGTTCCCTTCGCAACGCTCACGTACGTCACCATCGCACCTACGAGGGCACCTGCCATCACACCAGCGACAACTGTGCCCACCATGCGAGCACTAGGCATCGACTCCTCTCAAAGCAATGTGGCTGTATGTCCCTTTCCGCCCTGGACCGGTCGCTACAGCCACCCGAACACTGCACACTTCATGTCCAGCTGCGCCATTTCCGATAACGTTCGTTCGTCTCTGACGTCGGCCGAAGGGCGCGACGCTTTGCGCACGCAAGCGTCGTGACCATAGAGCCGATGTCCCGAAGGCCCGCGACCGCGCGGCGGTCGCGTGCACAGACCTCATGTTATCGGCAGTCGCCCTCAATCTACAGACTCATCACTCTACCATTCCCCCGTTCACTCTTGTCCTCCCGTCTTGCGGACAATCTCATCTTCTGGAGTTGGCATTCCCCGCATCGCTGAGATGTGCCACGCCCCGGCTTGACGCACGACCACCCAGGTACCGCGAGCTCTCCTGGGCTGCAGACGCGCACCCCGACCCCGCCCCCCCGTTGTCGTCGTGACGTTAAGCACCACGACATCGGGCGCAACGAGTCGGAGAGAGTTGATGGCAATGTCCACCCGCCGCTCAGGCTCCTGCCGCTTGAAGTAGTTCGCCCACCACTCTTCAATCGCTTCGCGCCCCACGGACACCGGATCGGTGCCCATGATCATGTCGGCATCTTCTGCGAAGTACCCGCCAAGAGTTGAGGGGTCGTGTTGACTCCATGTAGACCGATACGCTTCAACAAAGGTGCTTACCGCTATCGAATCGCTTGCCGTCTGACCTCCTGCAGCACTCGGCACAAGCGTGAAGAAAATTCACGCGGCAAGTACGAAGGTGGGCGGGCCGACGTTGCCAGCACACCGACGGCCTGGCGAGGCCCAGAGGAGCATCGCGTTCATTGACTTCCTCCTTGGCTCTTCAACATCGACAAGGTCTTCGTGCCGTCCCGATTCCACGCGCCGGACACACGCCATCGCTAGCCACCAACCCTGCCTACGGTGATTGCCGATAACGTTCAAAGTTGCCCGACGTGCCGAAGGCATGTCCCGGAGCGAAGCGGAGGGCAAGGGCGCGAGCGCGCCCGCAGCGGCAACTGAGTGTTGTCTGACGCACCCTTCTGCCGTACCTGATCCGCTGGTGCGGTCCGTCCTCGCCTTAGGGTACAAAGGTCCCACTCCAGAGCTTCTCCACTCCAGGCACCGCCAAGCGCAACACGCCTCCTTCAATACTCCGATCTTCTCAACCGCCGGTCGGGATCCCGCGTTGTCCGGGTTGGTCTTCGCCAACACCCCAACTCGCATTCTCGTGGGTTGAGGCCGGCCGCCCCGGCTTTGGGATCATCTCACCTCGCTGATCTCAAGGAGGTGTCCATCGGGGTCCCGAAAGAAGGCCCGTATCTCACCTCCACGCTCGATCGGCGGCGCGAGAAACGTGGCACCCCTGCGAGAGAGGACGTCATAGGCGGCACGACAGTCGGGGACCCGTAGCGTCAATTGGTGGCTCACTCGGTCTGGATCGCTGGGTGAAGCGAACGTGATGGTGGGTTTGCCGGGAGTGGGCCCGCCCCCAGTGACCAGGAGGATCCATGCTCCCTGAAACCTCAAGACCGCGGATGTACCGCCGTACTCTCGGAAGAGCTCCGCGCCCAAGACATCGGTATAGAAGGAACGGGCCCTCTCGACGTCCTCAACTACCAGAAGCGTGGTTAGCTCCACCCCATCGACAGGGAACTCTGCGTTCATGATTCCTCTGACTCCTGCTTCCCATGGCACCCGGCTTCCTTAGGTAGAAAGCTGTGTTAGACAACGTTCATTGAGTTGCGAACCGGCGCCCGGCTTCACGTCCACAGGCTCACGCTCTGCGACGAGTTCCTCTTCCTGTACATGCCGCGAATCTCTGCGCCGGTTTCTCCGGAGCGGCCGCAGGCCGCGCAGGCGCAACTCTGATGTTATGCGCCGACCGGCCATTGTGCTGTGCGGCTACCTCAGGAGCTTGTTGAACTCCTCGGCGGTCAGGCCGGCTGCGCGAAGGATAGCGCGGAGAGTTCCCTTCGCCACTTCTTTATGATCGGGAATCGTGATCCGAGGAAACGGAGGCTCGGCATGCCTCAGCACAATGTGGCTGCCCTTCTGCCGGCCGACGACATAGCCCAGCTTCTCCAGCGCTCAGACCGCATCGCGACCCGAAACCACCGGAAGACGGACCATGTTAGACCTCCACGATCTCTTCCGTGATGGGTGGTGGCACCGGGTCCCCGTGCGCCTCAAGGCTCTCGAGATACGCGGTGATCGCCTCCCGGGCGTTTCGGAGGACCTCCTCTCGGGTCGCGCCTTGCGTGATGCAGCCCGGCAGGCTGGGCACCTCAGCAACGTAAGCCCCGTCCTCGTCTTGTTCGATCAGCACGCGGTATCGCATCAGGGTTCTCCTCTTACCGATCTGCCCTACCCTGTTCCATCCGCCGCGGGGCCTAAGGAGGGGAGCCTCATGGGGTATCGTCGCGCCAGCTAGACCTCGGCGAATCCCAGATTCTACCCCACTGAGGCACGGATGCTCAACCCGCAGCTCATGGCCCACCCCCCCTCGGGACCTGTGGCGCCGCGCCAGCCGGCATCGTTGACCCGGTTTGTAGGCCTGCCTTGATGTGTTCCCGCCGCGCGACGACGGTATGCCCGCCGTGAGCCGCATACCTACCCGGATGAATTATGGCTAAGCTCCTGATACCGCCAATCATTCTCTTGACTCCTCACCGAGTCTCTTGGTTGGCGCATAACGGTTCTCGGTTTCTGACGCCCGCCACCGTTTCGAAGGTCAGGAACGGATCCCGCTGACCATCCTCTCGCATCTCGACAACCTGACAGCTTCCGCGCCTGGGCGGGTGTCCCGTAGGGCCCCGCCGGCCGTCGGCAGGCGCGTGCAGAGACCTCATGTTATGTGCCGTTTGAACGTTTCCCCGTTCCCGTTTCCCTTGACCACCTGCCCGCATCCCCCGATTGCCACTATCCGTTGGCCCCAACCGGCTTCATTCTTCCGCCAACATGATCATGGCAAAGCAGGCCTCCTCTTCTCCCACCACCCGCGTCCGATGCCCCCGCCCTGTCGTGTCTTCGCCCAAGATGAGGCTTCCAACGCCGAACCGCCGACTCTCCCCACTCGAGACCTCGATCTCCAACTCGCCCGAGATGATCAAATTGAACACGCGTCCAGGTACCGGATGCCAATCGGCATCGCCTCCCGCGGGAGGACAAAATACACGCAGGCCACTCGCAGGAATGGGCGCCGACGCCGGCGTCGGCGGTACGCCGCGACCTGGCGTGACGAGGTCAAGCTTCATTCTCTCATCAGAGAAGTGTGATTGACCCGTGGAGTCTGCGTAGATCCGTGTGTACGAGAACGTCGTCAACTGATCCTCCTGACCACTCGCGGGTGCTGTACTCGACGCAAGGGAGTACGATGCCAAGAGAGGCATTATCAGCGCTCGACCTCTCATTGTGCGCCTCCCTCCCCTGACTCGCGGCTAAATAGCCTCCACTCGCGACTCGCTCCACTCACTCATGGGTGAGTTCAAATGGCACACAACGTTCCTAGAGTTGCGACGCCGGCGCGGCACCACGCAACACCGGGGCACCAGGCACACACACGACCTGCACCACTTTCCGCGGGCGCAACGCCCTTGCGCCGGTGTGCTCCGGAGCGGCCGAAGGCCGCGCAGGC
>Ga0315535_1002505_pt1 | contig 11668 bp, 9 predicted proteins | sample SalMarSW160220MG_2_FD_203092 | JGI IMG/M metagenome (GOLD analysis project Ga0315535, IMG submission 203092) | Salt marsh sediment microbial communities from the Plum Island Ecosystem LTER, Massachusetts, United States - Salt Marsh Sediment SW1602-20 ...
AATCGCTACTAGCTGTTGCCAGTGGCGGATTGCTGGGACGTGGACCGGGTTTAGGAAGCCCAGGATTGGTGCCCATCGCTCATTCCGACTTCATCTTCTCGACTATCGCAGAAGAGACCGGTCTGGTTGGAACGCTGACTTTGCTGGGACTGCTGGCGTTGTTCCTCAGCCGAGGGATGCGTGCGGCTTTACATGCGACCAACCGCTTCCGCAGGCTACTGGCCGCCGGCCTGACAACCTATCTCGGCATCCAAAGCCTATTGATTATCGGTGGGAATTTAAGACTGCTGCCTCTAACCGGCGTGACGCTACCTTTTATCTCATATGGCGGTTCATCGCTGGTTACATCTTATATTGCTCTCTTTTTCCTACTTCTGATCAGCAACAATACCGAACAGGAACCAGCACACCTATTAAACCCAGCACCCTATCAAATTGTAAACTTCCTCCTAATTGCCAGCATCGCTATCACTGCCCTCAGCAATGGCTGGTGGGCAGTGATCCGCGGCCCCGACCTGCTAACCCGTAGCGATAATCCACGCCGCTCTATTGCTGACCGCTATGTCCCACGCGGCGCCATCCTGGACCGAAATAACCGGCCAATCAATGTCACCCAGGGTGAATTAGGTGGTTACAATCGCGTTTATCTTTATCCTGATTTGGGGCCTATTGTTGGTTATACGCATCCGGTTTATGGACAGGCTGGATTGGAAATCTCGCTGGATCCTTACCTGCGCGGCCTGCAGGGTAATCCTGCCAGCCTGATCTGGTGGAACCATCTCGTCTATGGGTGGCCTCCTCCCGGTCTCGATGTGCGTCTAAGCCTCGACCTGGATCTGCAAAAACAGGCCGACATATCCCTTGGTGATCACAGCGGCGCAATTGTATTATTGAACGCAAGCAATGGCGAAATTCTGGCCATGGCCTCGCATCCTGTGTTTAACGCCAACCAGCTAGACACAGAAGGCCCATCTCTGGCAAAGAACGAACGCTCGCCGCTCCTAAACAGAGCGGCGCAGGGATTGTACCCTCCCGGTAATGCGATAGAGCCTTTCCTCCTGGCTCAATTTGGAACAAAAACGATGGGCAACGAACCCATTCTTCGCCAGCTTTACAACACGCTTGGATTCTATACCACACCGGATCTGCGGCTTCCCGTTGCAGCCGTTGCCGTGAATTCAACTCCCCAGGAATTGCGCGTCAGCCCCCTGCAAATGGCATTAGCGACCGCTGCCCTCAGCAATCACGGAATCCGCCCCGCACCACGAATTGCCCAGGCAGTTAACACGCCCCGGGACGGTTGGGTGGTGCTCCCCACGCTTACAGAACCTGCAAAGGCACTGCCAACTCTTGAAACTGATGCCGCCGGTCAATCTTTGGCAGTCACCGGCCAAGCCTTTTGGGAGTGGACTGGGCAGAGCCAGGCCAATGGTAAATATTTCACCTGGTACCTGGCGGGGACATTGCCCAATTGGCAAAGTACGCCTCTGGCGATCGTCGTCGCTTTGGAAGAAGATAACCTCCCCTTGGCCATAGTGATTGGCCGTAATGTCATCAAAACTGCACTTGGTCCTTAATCTCTATTTTAAATATAAAAGACCAGGCAAATTATGTCTGGTCTTTTATATTTTTATTCTCCAGAAAGGGATTAGTCGTTGGCGCTGTAACCGGGTCCGCTCTGGAAGTAGTCGTAGTTGGGTTTTATATCGGGTGTCAGGTCAACGGTTTCGCCGGCTTCCAGCTTTTTGGCTGTTTCAAGCACTACCTGATTCCCCTGATGGTCGGTACCTTCATAATGACCACTTATCCCAACCTTGCTGATGAATTCGCCACCCTTGGCAGAATAGGCCGAAGGGACTTCGTCTTCAGGGAAGATCGCAGCATACGGGCATTCCGGGATGCAGGCACCGCAGTCGATGCAGGTGTCCGGGTCAATATAGAACCAAGGCCACTTTTCAACGGGTTTCCCAGGGACGATGCATTCAACGGGGCAGACTTCCACGCACCCGCTGTCGCGCAAACATAGACTTGTAATAATATGGGTCATAAATCTCCTCCGTTGCAGATAGGTTTTGGAGTTCAGTATATGAGTTAATTCTACCGCATTTTCTGAAAGAGTAAATAACTTAATCGTTGAATGTCGATATTGAGCGTAAATTAAAAGCCACCTGTCGGTCACTGATCCCGGCAGTATACGATTATATGAATATTATATGATATATATCAAATAATATTGACAGAATTGATCGTTTTTATTATGCTTATTCAGTAAATAGGAGAGTCTGCAGGATGTTGAAACTTCAAATCAAAATGAAATAAGGAGGACTAAATGATTTACCAATTGATCAATACCCTGGATAAAACCTTTCACTTCAAACGCGCGCAAGCGCATTGCGATGTCCCCTGCGGTATCTACGACCCTAGCACCGCCCAAATTGGCGCACTGACCGTCGTACGCATGATGGACTTGATGGCTGGCCTGGAAAGCGAAGGCGTTGCACACGAGAACAGCATGGCGCGTTACATTGCCGTCAAGGAAGAGCACGCAGAAAAAGTCAAACACGAAATTCGTGTCATCTGGGGCGATTACATCAAACCCGAGCATATCGAAAAACACCCCGAACTGAACGACGTGGTCTTCAAGGTCATGAAGCTTGGCTCCAAGGCACGCCAGACGGCTGACCGCCAAACCGGTGTGGAACTGGTCGAAGCAGTCAATCAGTTTGCAGCAATCTTTTGGGAAACCAAGGGTGTCAAGACCAAAAAGGCAAAGGCTCCCTACGCTCCAGCGCTCGAGATGGTCTATCCTGACCTTTAATGTTGCGCTTGCTTAAAGTCACCGGGGACTCGATGTCGCCTGACTTTCAGGAAGGGGATTTTGTGGTCATCACCACACTCCCCTTCCTTTTACATTCTGTCAAAAGGGGAGATACGATCGTCTTCGACCATAGACTGTACGGGACGCTGATCAAACGCATCGGTTCTTTCGACCCACAGACGGGTGAGGTTTACGTGCAGGGTACCCGCCCCGACAGCCTCGACAGTCGCCGACTTGGTCCGATCCGGCCCGAAGCCATCCAGGGGAAAGTCATTGCGCATTTTGCGCACCCCACCAAATAACCAAACCTAAAATATCTCATCAAATTCAACCGGGGGCGTGTAAAATAGGATCACACCTCGTCCAAGGAGAACGCCTGTGAGCGAACAGCGCGTCCGTTTTTTGCTCCCGATTGCACTGCTGACCGCCATCCTGGCGGTCTCGACCGCCTCGATCTTCATCCGCTTTGCCCAAAAAGATGCACCCTCGCTGGTGATCGCCGCCTACCGCCTGAGCTTTGCCAGCCTGGCCCTGGCCCCCTTGGCTCTGGCGCGTCATCGTGACGAACTGCGCCGTCTGACGCGCTCCGAGCTGCGGCTGGGGTTGCTTTCAGGTATTTTCCTGGCATTGCACTTCGCCACCTGGATCTCATCGCTGGAATACACCACAGTAGCCAGTTCCGTGGTGCTGGTCAGCACCTCCCCGCTGTGGGTGGCTCTCTTGGCTCCGGTCTTCCTGAAAGAGCCGCTCAGCCGCTGGGTGTTGGTTGGCATGCTGCTGGCGCTGGCTGGTGGGACGATCATCGGCCTGAGCGATGCCTGCCACTGGAGCACTGGATTCGTCTGCCCACCGTTGTCTGAGTTCGTCAAAGGCAAGGCGTCATTCGGAAATTTCCTGGCGCTGGCCGGCGCCTGGGCCGTGACTGGCTATCTGCTAATCGGGCGCAAGCTGCGCGCCAGGATGTCGCTGATCCCGTACATCTTCGTGGTTTATGGCATGGCAGCGCTGGTGCTTATCGTTGTCATGCTGCTGGCCGGTGAATCGCCCGTGGGTTACCAACCCAGCACTTACGTCTGGCTGCTGCTGCTGGCATTAGTGCCGCAACTGGTCGGACACTCGACCTATAACTGGGCGCTACGCTACCTGCCGGTGGCCTTCGTCGCCGTGATCACGCTGGGCGAACCGATCGGCTCAACCATCCTGGCTTTCATGATTTTGCAGGAAACACCTTCGCTTTTGCAGATAGCCGGGGGAGTCTTGATCCTGGCGGGAATCTATATTTCTTCAAAAACAAAATTATAATAAAATCCACAAAAATTTTATCAATGAATTTCTCTTTATCAAAACGGGCCTCAAAGTAATGAGAATAAAAGCAACCAGGCTATCACCCTACTTGGCAGTTTCCCTGTTAATTGCTGTTGGCTTCCTGCTTTTTCCGGCATCCGGCAGGGACGATGCCTTTATTACTTACTGGGCAGCATACAGTCTAGATAAATTTGGTCAAATCCTGAATTACAACTTACAACATGTAGAACAAAGCTCCAGTCTGGCTCAAGTGGTTATTGTCGGCTTGTTTTCACGATTATTCAATACAGATATTGTGACGACTGGACGACTTTCAACAATATTTTTTGGCGGAGCCTCCGTTTTTACAATCCACTATCTCTCCCGCAAAGCCATAAAAGGGAAGGAGGCAATTGCTGCCTGGCTATTGGCCAGCAATCCATTTTTTATTTATTGGTCCTTTGGAGGATTGGACACCACACTGGCGGCTCTTGGATGGCTTTTATTTATTGTTTTCCAGACCCGGTACCTTGTTCAAAATAAATGGGTTCTACTTTTATTTTCGAGTGCTCTTGTCCTTTTCATACGCCCAGAAAATCCGCTGATTGTGATGCTTTTCTCTTTGTCAGTATTAATTATTTCCATAATTCGTTGGCTAATTTACGAACAAGATTTCAAATTTAAACAATATTTTATTCGTCATCTTACCTTAACTTTTACAAATGGCGTCCTGGCATTATCGGTATTTGCAACCAGGTACTTCTTATTTCAAGACGCCTTCCCCCAACCGGTTTATGCCAAAACAGCAGGATTATCCAAAGCTGCGGCCGAACAGGGGCTCCTGTATCTAAAAAATATGCTATTCAACCTGTCAATGGCTGGAATTTCGCTGACCTTCCTGGCAGGATGCCTGATATTTATTATTCTCTTTCTGGCCAGGAAGGATGACAACCCCTATCTTATGAATGCCGCAATACTGGTGGGAATCTATTTTTTATTCATTACCTTGACTGGTGGCGATTGGATGGAAGGAGGGCGATTCGTGGTGCCAGTCATTCCGTTCCTATGTATCTTTGCAGTTTATGCGCTTTCAAAAACAAAGGAAAGTACTCGCCTATATGTAGTAGCCCTAAGCACTATATTCTTACTGCAAACAATCGGCCTGATTCAATTTTCCAGCACGCAGTCAACTGCGCTTCCGATCTGGGAAAACGAGCTTCCAAAAACCATCAATACATCCGGGTATTCCTGGTTCGAGAGGCACAATGCACTCGCGCTGCGAGATATGCCCACAATTTCCGCGCTGGATGGGGTAATTCAAAAAACCCTTCAGTACAAAAAAGCGCCCGTGGTAGTAATGAGCGGCCAAATGGGCATGGTAGCCTATTACATCGCACAAAAATATGGTTCACAGGTTTACTGGCTTGACAGAAACAGCCTGGTCGATCGATCCTTTACTGACTGTAACGTATCGAATCAATGGGAGCGTGACAGTTTCGGGCGATTACGATTTTCATACAAAAAATTTGTAGAGTCTTTTCCAACCCTTGCGATCGAATGTAAAATTCCTTTCCCGGATATCATTTTTGATCTGGAACCCTATCAGGGCCCGACCGAAGAATATGGTTTTCGCACTGCTTATTTTCAAGACGGAAATATAAATGCCGGAATTGGCATCTTAGGAAACAGCCCCATCGACCCAAGACAATTTATAGCGATCAACAAAAAATATACTGATTTGGTAGAAGACGTAGGATTTATTCAAAAAACAATCAACCTTCCTTGATCCATTACCTTCTTTGACGATAGCCTCTTTAGCTTAATGGAAGCGGCGAAACCTAGGATCAAGCCGGTATTGGGGTGACAGCCGTAGCGCAAATTATCTGCTCCAGTAGAACACATCGCTTCCCACGAAAAGCTTTGAAATGACTGAAATTTTCCAAAATTGTGCCATAATATATTGACGATCCAAATGAATTTGGATCCCCTCCAATAAAAGCAAGATGAAAAAAACGACCTCCTACGAGCGCAGTCAGCGCAGGCAAACCCTGGCAGTTGTAATCTGGATCATCCTGGTTGCAGCCATCATCCTGGGTACATTGAACGTGCAATATGGTCTAAGGGACGGAAAATGGGATTCGGCTATTACCTTATTTAGCCTGGCTGCTTTTTGTGTTCCAGCCTTATGGTTGAACGCCAGAGGACATTTCATCATTTCGGCCTCGATCATCAGTTTGATTGCACTGCTCGCCATTAATGCTAACCTGATCGACGGCGATGGCATACGCGACCCCGGCATCCTGGCTTATCCAATTTTCATCATGTCCGGGACACTGTTCTTCGGGAAACGTGCGGCACCTTACTTCACCCTGGCAGCCATTGCATCCTTGTTCGGAATTGCTATTCTCGAAATGCACGGGGCAATTCAACCGAGTATAGGGACAACCAAGATCAGCGACTTGCTGCCACTGGTCATTCTCATCCTGGTAGCTGGATTGATTATCCGGGTGATCGTCCATAATATGGAGAAGGACCTGGAGAAAGCCAGGCTTTCGGAAGCCGAACTACGAAAATCGTACGACCAGACTCTGGATGCCTGGGCCAGAGTACTTGAATACCGCGACCGTGAGACAGAAGGTCACAGTCGTCGCCTGGTTGAACTCAGCACACGCTTGTCTCAAGCGCTGGGGCTAGGTGAAGAAGAAATTATCCATATGCGCTACGGTGCATTGATGCATGATATCGGCAAATTGGCTATCCCTGACCAAATTCTTTTAAAACCAAATAAACTGGAAGATGATGAAAAGGAAATCATTCGCAAGCACCCGGCTCTAGCCAAACAAATGCTTTCCGGAATCCCATTCCTCCAGCCGGCAGTGATCATCGCCTATAGTCATCATGAATATTGGGATGGACAAGGTTACCCGGAAGGATTGAAGGGCGAAGAAATTCCACTCTATGCGCGCATTTTCTCCGTCGTCGACACCTGGGATGCCCTCAACTCAGATCGCCCCTACCGTCCGGCCTGGTCGAAAGCAGATGCACTCGCTTATATAAAAAACAACCGGGGTATCATCTTCGATCCCCATATCGTAGACGTTTTCTTGCAAATCATTAAATAGGCGCAAGACAATCCCTTACCAGGATCATTGGCTTTTAAATATTTAACCCCTCACTCAAGGCGTTAAATTAGCGGCTGAATAGCTGATTAATATTTTTTATACTTTCTCGCAATGCATCTGACAGCATTTCTTCGGTCAAGCGCCACTGCCAGTTGCCTCCCAACTTGCTGGGATAGTTCATGCGTGCTTTAGTGTGGAGGTTCAGGAAATCCTGCATGGGCGCCAGGGCAAAGACCGCCACGGACGACCAGCCTGCGCGAATCAATTTCCAGGCGAATTCCTCAGGCTGCTCAATTCCTAAATAACCGCGGGCAAATGCAGCCTCGTCTTCCGGAGCTGTTTCGAACCAACCACGGGCTGTGTCGTTGTCATGCGTGCCAGTATAAGTCACGCAATTATGGGGATAATGGTGAGGCAGGAACACGTTTTCGGGGCCGGAAAAGCCAAACTGCAAGATTTTCATGCCTGGCAGATTGAATTGGTCACGCAGCACGATCACATCCGGGGTGATCTCACCCAGGTCTTCGGCGATGATCGGTAATTCCCCAAGGCTTTCTTCCACTGCCAGGAAGAAGTCTGCTCCAGGACCGGGTAGCCAACGACCCTTAACGGCTGTCTCCTCCCCGGCCGGGATTTCCCAATAACCTGCAAAGCCCCGAAAATGGTCCAGGCGGACGAAGTCCACCATTCCCAGAATAGCCCGCAGGCGACTCAACCACCAGGTGTAGCCAGTGTATTTGTGCACGTCCCAACGGTAGAGCGGATTTCCCCACAACTGGCCGGTCTGAGAGAAATAATCCGGCGGGACGCCTGCAACCACGGTTGGGTTGCCCGCCTCGTCAAGAAAGAACAGGTCGGGGTGAGCCCAGACGTCAGCGCTATCCATGGCAACGAAGATCGGAATGTCACCAATGATCCGAATGGCGTGTTGGTGGGCATACTCGCGCAAGGCGAACCACTGGCGGTAGAAAATGAACTGGTAAAACTTGAAGCGTTTGACCGCGTCAGCCAGCCGCCGGTGTTCAGACTCAAGCGCAACCGGTTCCCGTTTCCGCAACGCATCCGCCCATCCGGTCCAGGATCCCCCACCATTGACCTCTTTAATCGCCATGAAGAGCGCATAGTCGTCCAACCAACCGGCTTGTTCGAGGCAGAAATCGTCAAAGGTCTCCTGCAGGGCCAGCTCGGGGCTTGTTTTGAAACGGACGAAAGCCCGTTCGAGTAAATTGAGTTTCCAGGATATAACCGCGCCGTAATCGACATGGTCTGCGGGAAAATCAACCGCTTCGACCAGATCATCGGGATGCAGCAGGCTTTCTTTCAAGAGCAGGTCGGGGGAGATCAAATAAGGATTTCCCGCAAAAGCCGAGAAACACTGATAGGGCGAGTCGCCATATCCGGTGGGACCGAGCGGCAGCACCTGCCAAAGTTTGCAGCCCGCACCCGCCAGCCAATCCACCCAACGATAAGCGGATGGGCCGAGATCGCCAATTCCGTAGGGACCAGGCAGGCTGGTGGGATGCAATAGGATGCCGGAGGCACGCTCAAATTTCATAAGGGTGTCTTTTGGTTTCAAGGACCTGGCCTGCTTTTACAACCTGTGTATCATAATCAGAGGCAATGACATCTGTGCCAATCACCGCCTCGGGCTCAACCGTTACACCCTTAGGAACAACGCTGTTTTTACCCACCAAGGCCAGCTTGATCTCCTGTTGCGCGATTCCGCCGCCGACATGGGCATTTTGTTCCACGTGGACACGCTTGTCCAGGATGGCACGCTCCACCACCGCACCACTCTCGATCACACAATCCGTAAGCAGGATTGACTCCCGCACCACCGCGCCCGGGCGAACGATCACTCCTGGCGAAAGCACGCTGCTCTCAACACGCGCGCTATCCTGGATGAAACATCCATCCGCCAGCATACTGGCATAGATGCATGATTCTTCCGGGAAACGCACGGGTGGACGCTCTTCCGTCCGGGTGTGAATAATCCATCTGCGATCGTAAAGCTTGAGTGGTGGGTTCGGGGATAACAAATCCATGTGCGCTTGCCAATAGGAGGTAATCGTACCCACATCCATCCAGTAGCCAGTGTACGGAAAAGCCAGCACGCGCGCCTTGCTCTGGATCAAACGCGGTAGGATATCCCTACCGAAATCGTGGGCCGAATCTTCGCGCTTGTGATCTTCCCATAATATTTCATCCAGCAGTTGGCGATTAAATAAATAGACTCCCATATTAGCCAGGTTTGAAAGCGGAACATCCGGCTTCTCAACGAAGGAGGTAACACTGTAATCTTTGGCAGCCTCCAGAAGGCCAAAACGTGAAGCCTCTTCGAAGGGCACGCGAATTGCGCCAACAGTCAGATCCGCACCGTGATCGAGATGAAAAGTGATCATCGCATCATAATCCATTGTGTAGATATGATCACCGGAAAGAATCAAAACCAGATCTGGGGAACCTTGTTTGACGAAAGTGAAATTTTGCTGTACAGCATCCGCAGTTCCAAGATACCAGTCGGCATTAAAACGAGCCTTATACGGCGTCAGGATGCGCACCCCACCGGTAAAATCGCGATTTAGATCCCATGGTGCTCCAGACCCAATATGTTCGATCAGGGATTGCGGACGATATTGTGCCAACACCATCACATCATAGATATTCGAGTTGACACAATTCGAAAGTGTAAAATCAATAATGCGATACTTTCCGGCAAATGGCACAGCCGGTTTAGTGCGCTTGGCAGTCAGAACCCCCAAGCGCGATCCCTCTCCACCAGCCAGGATAATAGCGCGAGTCTTCATGACGGCTTAATCCTTCCAAGTACCTGCTGGTACTCCAACGCATATTGGCGGGCTGAATTAGCCCAGGAGTAATCCTGAGCCATTCCGCGGAGTTGCATCTGCTGCCAAATTTCCCGATCCGGAAATACATCCAACGCTTTTCGTAAAGCTTTTATGAGGGCTCTGGCTGAGGCTTTTTCGAAGGTAAATCCAGTTTCCCCTGCCTGGACCGTATCGTTCAACCCTCCGGTTGCACGCACCACCGGGATGCAGCCATAACGCATGGCAATCATCTGCGCCAATCCACATGGCTCGTAACGCGAAGGCATCAGAAGCATATCCGCACCAGCGTAAATCCGTCGCGCCAGAACCGAGTCATAGCGCAGCTCCGCGCGGACGCGTTCAGGTAAATCGACCTGAAGCCTTTGTGCCGCTTCTTCGAGTTTTAAATCGCCCGTCCCAAGGATGACTGCCTGCCAGGGACGATCTGTTATCTTGCGTAACGCCTGGAAGGCCACGTCTATCCCTTTTTGCGGATCCATACGCGAGATGACTGCCAAGAGCGGCACCCCGGGATCTTGTGCCAGTCCAAGTTGCTTTCGCAAGACATTTTTATTCGTCTCCCGAGGCGACAGATTTTTCGCATCGAAATGCGAAATCAACGATTCGTCGGTAGCGGGATCAAATGATTCAATATCGATGCCGTTCAAAATGCCGCTGATGGATTGGCTGCGCGCATGCAGGAAACCTTCCAAACCGCAACCGTAATCTGCGCCCATAATTTCCCGGGCATAGGTTGGTGAGACGGGTACGATACCATCCGCAGCCCAGAGTCCCAGGGGCAGCGGCAAAGCCCGGGCCCAACCAGGCAGTTCGGTTTGCAACTCAGGTAATCCGTATTCGGACATCAATTCTTTCATATCCGATCCCATGAATGGTAGATTATGAAGTGTCAACAAGGAAGCGGTTCCTTCGAACTCACCCTTCCAGCGCTTGCCTAACATCGCGTAAACCGCTAAGGCAGTATGCCAATCATTGGCATGGATCACATCCGGATGCCATGATATTTGATGGGGTAACCCTAATGCTGCCAGTGAGAAAAAGGCGTACTTTTCTCCATCCAGGGCCGAATTATTCGAATAGACTGAGCCGCTGGCCGCTATCGGTTCTCCGGAAATAAAATACACCGGCATCCCTCCCAACTGAGTCTCGTAGGCCTGAACGGGTTCGTCCGCCCCCGAACGCGGCAACGAATAATTGGCAACCGGGCGTAAACTGCTGACATCCGTCCGCAACACGTTATGCAACGGAAGGACCAAGCGGACATCCAGTTTTACGCCGCCGGTTTCTTCGGGCGGAAGCGCACGCAGTGCACGGGGTAATGAGCCGGCCACATCCCCCAATCCACCAACTTTGATAAAGGGATCTGCTTCTGCAGCTATGAACAAAACATTGAGCGTCTTTGCCATAAGTCTATTTATTGTACAACAGATCCATAAACGAATGCAGACAAGTGCACCACCTCAATGAGGTGGTGCACTTGAATTTGGTCGGTAATATTTTATCTCTGCAATACGTTATTGTGTAAAATCCGGGAAGCCGGGATCAACGCCGCTATCGACCAAAATGCTTGGAGAGCCCAACAACTGGATGCGCAG
>Ga0315535_1002507_pt1 | contig 11662 bp, 11 predicted proteins | sample SalMarSW160220MG_2_FD_203092 | JGI IMG/M metagenome (GOLD analysis project Ga0315535, IMG submission 203092) | Salt marsh sediment microbial communities from the Plum Island Ecosystem LTER, Massachusetts, United States - Salt Marsh Sediment SW1602-20 ...
TGTTTTTTTGGTATTTGAACGTGGGGTAAAAATTGATGCTGTTAAAAAGTTGGGCATGGAAATTCATGCGAGTTATTTGTAATGTGACAATGTCAAGTTAAATACGTGCCTTAAATAGGATACTTGCAGACGCTGTCTTCCCTGTATCATCATACACCGTGACTGTTAGCGTATGTTCTTTGAAAAAGAGGGTTTTTATTTTTTTTAGTTTCATAAAGGAATAGTCATATGGTGCTTCCGTATCATTATGCACGACAGTCCCATCAATAGAAAATTCAACTTTTACCACCGCTGAATCATCGCTGGCATTTACCGTGATAGTTTTCTTTAACAACAATATCGTTTTATTGTATGCAAGATTATGAAGGAGTGTGCCAATTATTTTTCTTTCTTGAAGCCGTTCTAGGATTGGTTTTCCGCTCAGATAGATTTTTCCTTTTTGAGGCGAAGTGATCTGCAGTTCAGGTGGAAGGTTCCCTTTTGGAACAACCCTTGTCGCATTCGTCGCATCAGCGTAGTAGGCATCAAACAGGTTTGCTGTTGTATCAGCAGGGTTTGCATATCCCTGCTGTTTATCTGAATTAAACACAACTGCGATAATCATTAAATTTTCGTAATCGTACGCTGAGATATCTTTTGTATCTGATAAGGTGATGCTCTTTTGCCCATCCACAGAAATATCCTCATTTGTTAGATATTCTAGAAAACCGAAGTGATATGGTTTACTATCATAGTCCGAAACATGCGAGATAATTTCCGTAAGGTAGAGCTTCAGCCTCCCATTGTACGAAGTATCTCCTTTATTTTCAATAATCGTATTTACTGCAACTTCCTTTGTACTATTTTGATATTGAGTAGTAACCGTAACTTTGATTTTTGGCATAGCTCTTCCTTGAGCTGCGTTAATAGCGTCGATATAGGTTGATTCAGGGTTGTTTGCTCCCACGATTACTTTATATCCCCCATCGATAAACACAGTTGGAAACCCGTACACATTATAATCCTTTGTGTTACGCTCTGCCGCGATCGGGTTTGTATCATTAATTAAAGCGACATAATAAAAGTTGTATTTATCAGTCTCATAGAGGGAATAGAGGGTGTTTGCCACATTTGGACAGTTCGTACACCAGGTAGCGGTTGCTTCCTCGATAAACACTGTATGAATGACGCTTTCATTCCCATGGTTACCTCCACCAGGGTTCACCGTAATGATATAATACTCCGAACCATCAGCGGAAGGATCGCCAACTGGACCATTGCCCGCGGCGTCATCTACCGTGACATAGTAATAATAATTACTTGTGGTACCTGAAGGAATACTGATGTCCGCGCTCCCACTTAGAATTGATTCAGAGACCCAGCTTGCTGATCCCGCGGTTTGATAATACAGGGTTGCTTCGGTGACATTTACATTATCACTAAAAAGAGCCGTGATGGTAACGACCCGACCCGCTGTTGCCGTGATATCCCCTGTAATATCATCGATCTGTGGGGGTTCTGAATCATTTCCTCCATTGTTATTATCATTAGTGTAGAGAATAACATATGCTGATGAACCAAGGAGAATTCCTATGAGTATAACGATTATGACGAGTTTTCCGATAAGCCTCATATTTACTAATTAATATACACATGCTTTATATATTAAATTTACTGAGACAGATATAAGGGGAAAATATTATAAAAATATGGTGAGAATCTTGAATTAGTACATAAGATTACAGAAAGTTTTATATGGTCACTTTTTCAGAAGATCAGGCGCATTCAAAGATAAACAATCACCACTCTACTAAGGAGAAAAATCGCGATATATGTGATAATAAAACAAGGGGTCTCCCGCTATAACACATTACCTTTTATAACAACTAAAATAACATGTATAATGGCTCTCAGCAGTACCGTCATTCATATCTATAACTCTTGTTCAATATGATTCATCATCTCTGCTAGTTTATGTATTCGTTCTATAATTTTATAAACATCAGAAAACGAAGTTTTTATTCGTTCAGTTGATAGGAATTGCTTTTCTTGTTAATAATTTTTTCAGCAATCATTTTATCAAGAATTGGTTTGAGTTGCGTCTGTTGTATTCCAAATTCTTTTTCTAACTCTGATAACGACATTGTACCCTTTAGTAAACAGCGTAAAATCTTCGCTCGAATCTGTCGATTTGAACCCTCAAACCGTGATTGTTGTGTTTTTGGTTTGATGCCGGTTTTGCGAGAGGTGAGATGAAGCGCACCGTAATCCATAAGCGCATTATGCCACGCCCTACTTTTACCTCTTGGAAGACATTTTTCTGCAATCTCCCAGAGTTCTTTATCAGGAATTTTCTCGGAAAGATTGAATTCCTTTATGAAGATACGTCGTATGTTCGTATCAACGGTGATAAGATCAGCGTTTGTTGAGAAAATCTGTACTGCTTGTGCGGTGTATCTCCCAACCCCAGGAATTTCGTGGTACTGGTGCATTGCTTTCAATACATCACCACCGAACTCGGTGACTATCTTTTGCGCAGCTTTATACAAATGAATCGCTCTGGTGTTATATCCCAGGCCCATCCACATATAAAGAACCTCAGCAAGCTTTGCAGAGGCAAGAGCTGTAATAGTGGGCCATTTAGCAATCCATTTCTCATAATACAAGATAACACGATTGACTTGGGTCTGCTGTAACATAAGTTCAGAGAGTAAAATTTTATATGAATCAGTTGTGTCCCTCCAGGGCAATTCCCGTCTGTTTACCTCATAAAAAGAAAACACTTTTTTTTGAAACCGCCGGATTTTCTCTTGGGATATACTCTTTAAAGTAATCTGCGAAGATACCTGTTTAACGCACATACTTTCTTTGAGGAGTACCTACGTTCTTAATATGATTTTTGCATGATTCAAATTTTTGGGAAGGTTTTTGAAGGTTTGTTGTATAAAGATACCTCTCCTATGAAGCGATATAACCTCAGCCATCTACAGAAACTTGAAGCAGAATCAATCTTTGTTATCCGTGAGGTTGCAGCACAATTCGAACGTCCTGTGTTGCTTTTTTCAGGCGGGAAAGACTCTATTGTTCTTGGGTATCTCTCCCGAAAAGCATTCGCTCCAGCGAAAATCCCTTATCCATTACTACATATTGATACCGGGCATAACTTCCCTGAAGTACTTCTTTTTAGAGATGCGTTTGTGAAATACCTTGATGTCCGCTTACTCGTTGGTTCCGTGCAGCGGTCTATTGACAGTGGACGGGTGAAAGAAGAAACTGGAAAATATGCAAGCAGAAACTATCTTCAGTCAACGACATTGCTTGACACTATCCATGAGTATAAATTCGATGCGGCTATTGGAGGAGGACGAAGAGATGAAGAAAAATCCCGTGCAAAAGAACGGTTTTTTTCTCATCGAAATGATTTTGGGCAATGGGACCCGAAGAATCAGCGTCCTGAGCTGTGGGATCTTTTCAATGGAAGAAAGCACCATGGGGAGCATTTCAGGATCTTTCCATTAAGTAATTGGACTGAACTGGATATTTGGCAGTATATCCTTAAAGAACAAATCCAGATTCCTTCGATTTATTTCTCTCATACGCGAGACTGTGTTCTTCGAGATGGCGTTATTTATGCGTATTCTGACCATCTTCATCTTGGTGAAGCGGAAAAGAAAACGGTACAATCCATGACAGTTCGGTTCCGTACTGTTGGAGATATGACCTGTACTGGTGCGATACAATCAAGTGCACGTACCTTAGAAGAGATCGTCCAAGAGGTTGCAACCTATCGTATCTCTGAACGGGGGAACCGAGTAGATGACCGCCGATCTGAAAACGCTTTAGAGGATCGGAAAAAGGAGGGGTATTTCTAACATGGATGAAAAAAGCTATTTCGACATGGATTTGCTTCGTTTCACCACTGCAGGAAGTGTCGATGACGGAAAAAGCACCCTGATCGGCCGGCTGCTGTATGATAGTAAAACTCTCTTTCAAGATCAGCTGGAAAACCTCGAACAGCTGAGTCAGCAACGCGGTGAAGAGCTTAATCTCGCATTGCTGACCGATGGTTTGCGAGCAGAACGAGAACAAGGAATTACCATCGATGTCGCGTATCGATATTTTGCAACTCCGGTCAGAAAATTTATCATCGCTGACACGCCAGGACATATCCAGTACACCCGGAATATGGTAACGGGGGCATCAACGGCGAACCTTGCGTTGATTCTTGTGGACGCACGGAATGGGGTTACTGAACAGACCCATCGTCATATTTTTATCGCCTCGCTTCTCCAGATTCCTCATTTCGTTATCTGTATAAACAAGATGGATCTCGTCAACTATAAACAAGAGATCTATGATGCCATCAAGAAGGAAATAGAGGATTTCATCTCAAAGCTTTCCGTGCATGATATCACGTTTATTCCAATCAGTGCGTTACATGGTGATAACGTGGTAAATGAATCAGTAAATATAGATTGGTACCATGGTCCAACTCTATTGTACCATCTTGAGGACGTCCATATCGGCAGTGATGAGAATCTTGTTGACTGTCGGTTCCCGGTCCAGTATGTCATCAGACCCCGATCTGATACGTATCATGACTATCGCGGATACGCTGGAAAAATCGCAAGTGGGATCTATAAACCAGGGGATAGCATTACGGTTCTTCCCTCTGGTTTTACGACAACTATTAAGTCTATTGAAGATCCGCAAGGAGAAATCGCAGAGGCATTTCCTCCGATGTCGGTAGTCATGCAGCTTACCGATGATCTTGATATCAGCCGAGGGGATATGCTTGTCCGCCCGCATAACACTCCCTTTATCAGTACTCATCTCGATAGTATGATCTGCTGGATGAACGTAAAACCATTAACGCTAGGAACTCGGTATATTGTACGCCATACCACAAGAGAAACAAAAGGGATCGTCAAACAAATCCAGTATAAAATTGATATCAACACGCTGCATCGCATACCTGAGGTTCCGCAACTTGGACTAAATGAGATCGGACGAATCACGATGCGAACCGCCCAACCGTTGTTCTACGATAGTTACCAGCATAATCGAGCGACCGGCAGCATCATCCTTATTGATGAAACAACCAATGAAACTGTCGGTGCGGGGATGATACGAGAACCCTCTACGAAGGTTCTTGAAAAGAAAAAAAAGGAATAAAAGATATGAAGAATCAACAGGGTTTTACAATCTGGTTTACTGGTCTTCCCTGCTGCGGAAAAACAACGATCGCAACCCAGGTTGCTCTCATTTTAAAAGAGAAGAAATATATGGTTGAACGACTCGATGGTGATATCATACGCCAGGGTTTTACCAATGATTTAGGTTTTACTAAAAAAGATAGAAATGAAAATATCAAACGTGTCACTTTTATTGCGAAAATGCTTACGCGAAACAACGTTGTGGTACTCGCAAGCTTTGTTTCACCGTATAAAAAACAACGAAGGAAAGCACGCAAGGAAATAAAAAATTTTATTGAAGTGTACGTACGATGCCCTGTGAAAATCTGCATGAAACGTGACGTCAAAGGCATGTATCAACAAGCCCTTGAAGGGAAAATCAAGCATTTCACAGGTGTTGATGATCCCTATGAAGAGCCAGAGCACCCGGAACTTATCGTCGATACCGATATTGAGTCTGTTGAAGAAAGTGTGAATAAGGTATTACAAAAAATAGAAGAACTTGGGTATATCTCACGGTAAGGATACGGCAGGGAGATCTACAAGGAGACAATTCTGGTCTTGATTATCCGTTCATTGTCTGAGTCGATTCTTACAATATGTTAAAACCAAGCGGCGCGCAAGTTTTAATCTTTCTTTTTGTAGTCCCCCTGAACTTGGGATTACATTACAGACCATATCGATGAATTTTTTATCTTTGCTTACTACTTCCATTAAAGGTTCAATGTTTCTTCCCCAGCGTTTCGAGATGCGATTGAGCAGAAAAAGATCTAAGTGAAACTCTTGGTTCCAATGACTCTGATATTGTTTTAGCGAACGAGCATCTGTTTTGTCGTTTTCTAAGGCACAGATTGCTGTTTTTGCCGCCATTTCACCGGAACACATCGCATAAAAAATTCCTTCACCGGTCATTGGATTTACGAGCCCACCCGCATCACCACAGAGGAACATACGATTAGTGGTCAGTCTTTTCGCAGGACAGGTTGGGAATGCGCCTCCATGGGTCGTCTTAGAACTAAGGTTTTTTGGAATAAGTTTTTGTTCTTTTAACATCTGAAGATATTGTGCAAAGTTCCTCTGTAAATTCTTTTTTTCTCTTGTGGGGTCGATAGCTTGTCGAAATTCGACGACCCCGATATTGACGTGTTCTTTTTTAGGAAACACCCAGCCGTATCCAGCAAGTCCACGAGGCTGTAGATGGATATGAACCATCTGTTCGTCGCCATATAGATGTTGAATGGTTTTTTGACTCATGGGAAATTCATTATACACGCATACTCCGATGTGTTTACAGTCTTGTTTAATCCCGATTTTCTTTGCAATAGCACTCCAGATTCCATCCGCGCCAATCACCAAACGCGATTCAACGGTCGTTCCATTTGAAAGTATGATGAGCATTTTTTCTTTCTCGTTGGTGATGTCTTGTGCTCTTGATCCGCATTGAAGGACTGCCCCGCTTTGTACCGCAAGGTTTACAAGTCCTTCATCAAAGGTTTTTCTGAGTACCATTGCTTGAAGGGGTTCGGTATTTTGAAAGTTCAAATGATGTTTCATCGAAGCAGAATGTAGTTGTATTGCATAGGAGTATGAATCAATCAGGTTGTTTTCCTCGATGTATTTGAATCGTTGAAGGATACGCATCTGAAGCCCGCCACCACAGGGTTTATCCCTTGGAAACGTCGCTTTTTCAAGAAGAAGTGTTCGCATTCCTTTTTCTGAGAGGAATTTTGCTGCTGTTGCGCCCGCGGGACCAGCACCGACAATAGCAACATCATAGAGCATAGAAAAATCAATCCTCCGTTTCGCATCTAATAATGAAATAATGATATATAAATTTTACAGATTAAGAAAATATCACGAGTTCTTGTCAAATAATCTATGGAAAACCATTGAATTATTTCTTTTTCCGTCTAAGTCATCATAGATTACCATTAAAAACATATCTCATAATTCTAGAAAAAAAGGATGTGGAACGGAATGCGGATTTCCTTACTATCGATAGTATTTCCTAAAAAAAACTTTTAATTCTTTGGTTTCCGATAGGTTCGACCCGCCCATTGTATCTCCTGTGTTAGTGCTGATGCCAAAGCATTTTGTGCTAATAAAAGAAACACGATCGGGGTCAAGAAGGCGTAGCCTATCTTTGATGGATAGCGTTCTTTTTGATATACCATAGTTTTTGGTAAGATAGTGATTCCAAGCAAACCATAGAGTATTTCGAACAGAAGCATCGAACTTAATAAAACACCGGGCAGGTAGTATCCGAACAGGAGGAGGAGCAGACCGAGGGCGATTATGACCTGTACCCCTATAAAACCAAAGAACGAGCCAAGCCAGAACACAGGGTAATACCAACGTACCCATGTATATTGTCTTGTTCCCCAGCGGATAAAACTTTTAATGCTTGTTTCCGGCTGGCTTTCCATGATACATTTCGGTTGAAGATATATCTTATATCCAGCTTTTTTTACGGTTATGGTAAGGACAAGATCATCAGAGAATGCGGTTTTCCATTTTGTTTTGATATCAAGATCATCGAATACTTTTTTTCGGATGGCCATTGATCCACCCCAAGCAAACGTATAACTTGGATAAAACATGAAGACAATCGATGTCATATTCCATGCAGAGATAAGCAATGTTTTCCAGTTTGAGGGAAAATACCATCGGTATCCTGTCGTAGCTCCAATGGTTTCATCTTGTAATGGCGTGATGATGTTCTGGAGCCAGTTTTTGTCTGGTTTGATATCGCTATCTGCAAAGACGAGAACCTCTGCATTCGTTGCGAACTGCAGTCCTGTGAGCAATGCAGCAACTTTACCGCTGCATTCAGGAGAAGGGGTTGTAAGGACTACGTGCACATTTGGTTTTTTCTGTATTAGTTGATGTAAGGCTCTGTACGCAGGATCGTCATCTGAATCAACGACGAATATAAGTTCATATCTCGCATAATCTTGTGCAAGAAATCCTTGTATGTTTTCATGAAAACCATGTTCGATTCCTTTACAGGGAACAATGACAGACGCCAAAGGAGAATAGGATAGAAATATCCTCTTTTTTGTCCGTCTATATGCAATAACCCAGAGGCTTATGATATAGCATTCGCCAAACACTCCAATGCTTCCAAGAATAATCAGAAGTTCAATAATCATACTACAGTCAACAATCTTTTGTATCCTTTTCAGGTTTTTAGATATTTACCTTACAGGATACTGTCTCTTGGTTCTGATGAAAAAACACAGTCGAAGACGTAAAAAAGCACTGGATTTATTAAAAGAACGTCAATATATCATCAAATGATTAACCGCATGGACATAAATCGAGACACACAATACCTCAAAGAACTTCAGCATATTGAATTCCAACCTGTTTTCATTTTAGGGGTACATCGATCAGGCACGAGTATTTTATACAAGATGCTTACAGCGACTGGTTATTTTAATCCTGTTGTTGCCTATCATCTTATCGACTATAACGAGCTACTCTCCAATTTTCATGAACAGAAAGAAGAAGACGAAAAACAAAGACTTACAGAGTTTTTTAGACAAAACGGGCTTCAGGATAGAGGTATCGATAAACTGAAACTTACCGCGGATTTCGCTGAAGAATATGGATTTTTACTCAACACACAAACAGTGCAGATGTACATTACGAAAAAAAATGTCGCACTATTTACTGAACTATGTAAAAAAATCCAGTTCATCGCTGGAAACGACAAACCTATCCTTCTTAAAAACCCGTATGATCTGCCAAATTTCCTCTATCTTAAACAGGTTTTTCCCTCCGCGAAATTTGTTTTCATTCACCGTCATCCACTTAGAACAATAAGCTCGACGTTGAACGCTATCAGGATGATATTGAACGAGAAAAACCCGTACACCGCAAAGTTATCCAAGATGTACGAAAAATTTTATTCAAATCCTTTGCTGCTTCAGCCGCTCCGATTCATCGTTCGTACAATCCCCGAATGTAGCGTGGTCTTTATCACGAGAATTACTGCAAAAGCGACAGAGTATTATCTAAAAAACATAGAGAAATTACCAAAGGAGGATTATATCTCGATTACCTATGAAGAGTTCTGTGAGGAACCGCAAGCAACCTTGGAACGTATTATGGAAAAACTCTTTCTAACCATGACAAAAAAAATCGATGCGGCATCATTGATACACCCCCGTAACGTTGATATTGACCTCTCTGTACTCAAACTCAGTAAGTATATTTATGACTCCATGAAAACGTATTTTGATAGGTTTCACTATACAAAAGATGGATAGCAGAACTACTGTTTTTCATTTGATACATTCTGAATCTCTTGTTGTATTCTTGCTAATATTTTATCCTGATCTACGGCATCATAATTCTGTAGATTTTCAAATAAAGTACTTAGATTCAATAAGAAATGCTTTAACGCTCCCCACATAAAACACTTATACTCTTCATTCATTTATAAAATCTTTTACCCTGAGAATCTATGTAACAGGAACTCTTGATATCCGATCACCCCGATCCATATGGTTTGATTAAACCCTTGGATGGTGATGTTCGCTCGTAAAACCACTTGAAGCTGATCAGGAATAAATCGTTCCCCAAGACGTGGCCATAGTTTAGTTAACGGGATAACCATATCTCCCTGGAGAACCGTGGTATTCTGCTGAGCAATAATCCCATCAGGCAATGTTCCATTGCTTATCTGCCTGGTTTTGTTTCCATCAACACGATAGATTTTCACCGTGATGTCGGTTGCTAAAAGTGTTATTTTATTCGGATTTTTTATCTTGAACGTAATCTGATCATGTAACCCTCCTTTTAGAGAGTATCTATAATTTCCGGTAAGAGAAGCCTCCGTGGGAATATCTGAGAGAAGCCGTTCCAGACGTGGGGGAATAAGGTCTGCACTCACAGAAAGGTTCATTGATTTCCTGATACCTGCAACATAAAGGATGATAGACCCTGTAAGAGTCATCTGTAGTGTCTTTGCATCTAGTGCCTTGAGGAGCAGCCATCCACTCCCGGTCAGTTGTTGAGTTGTTTTTGCTGGGATCATTTTTCCTTGGAGCGTGACGGCCCCCACCTGGACTCCTGTCTCGGTTTCAATGTTCGCTGAGAGGTTTTCTATTTCGAGGTCGATTGTATTTGGATTGGTAATTTCGATGGTGCCGGTAAAGTTGATGCCTTCTGGGGTGATTTCGCTGAAATTAGCCGCCAGGTGGACCTGAGGGAGTGCAAATTGTGTAATGATGTTGTGTAAAGATGTTACCATTGAGAATTTGAGGGGAAACGTTTTTTTTATTATTCCAAGGAACATGGTGCCAAATGTCCCGGTGATCCTACTGGTCAGTTGATCAGGAAAGGAACCATTAAATCGTATACTTGCTGTTGCGGTGAACGTTTTATTCTCATGTGCTTTGGTTTCGCCTCCTTTGATGAAAAGGTTGTTGATGACATCTCCGTTGTCTGTCACTGTTACCATCGTGAGATTTTGTACGTAGATAGAGAACGAATTTTGGTTATTGACCATCAGGTTGGTTTGGAGGATTGCTTCGTCTGCGGTGATGTTTATTAATTCTATGGTGAGGTTTGTTTCTGGCACGCTCATTACCTGAATATCAAGGAAGATAAAAGCACCTGCAACGATATTAAGAATTGTTGCTGAAACGAGGATTATGACGATTAATTTTTTCATAGCATCCTTTATTGATATAAATTATTTATATTTATAAGATGTTTTCTATATTAATATACTTTTCTTCTGATGAAAAAGAAGAATAAATACCCCTAGTAGAACCATTTCACAAAACAAGGCCACCGAAATGAAAAAAATTGACGGTATGTCAATGTTTATTTTACAATAATGAATGAGTGTTTTCAAGAAATGTATTTTATGTTATTCTTCGCATTTACATAAATTTATTACTGAGATCGTAGAATGAGCAATCAAGATAAGCCCGAGGAATACCCAGAAGAAAACCCATGAAAAATCCATGCAGATTCCTATTTCACTTGAAAGAGCAGCTGAAATTGAAAATAATATGACAAGAACTCCAACTAATGCCGGTGTTATACAAAAGCCCAGATCCTTTATTTTTTTCTTTTTTGCTATAGTGCATCACCTTTATTGTTTAATCATGTTCGTTACTCTATAGTTTTTTGTCACTTATTTACATTCTGGTATTTTATCTAACCCTTTGAGGTTTCTTGTTAAGGTTACCACAGTACCTACCGCTTGAATATAGCCTACAGGTAAACATATTGTGATATGTCCTAATAGAGGTTTCTTATAACCAAGTTCTTTTACCGCCGCATCAGATAATTCAATGTGTACGTGTGTTACCTCCCATTTCTTTTCATTTAACTCAATTCCAGATATCTCACCAGCTTTAAAACCATCTAAGGTAACAACATCCATCGCATCTAACTTACTAAATTTCATCAACAACCCCACAAATTAAAGAGTACAATGAAATATAACCTTTTTGGTAAAAATAAGT
>Ga0315535_1002508_pt1 | contig 11661 bp, 11 predicted proteins | sample SalMarSW160220MG_2_FD_203092 | JGI IMG/M metagenome (GOLD analysis project Ga0315535, IMG submission 203092) | Salt marsh sediment microbial communities from the Plum Island Ecosystem LTER, Massachusetts, United States - Salt Marsh Sediment SW1602-20 ...
CAGAGCAGAAACCGCCGGAGCGAAGACGCCGGGGCGATGTCATCCTATCTTCTGCTGCGTGCGCTCCTTGACGCAGTCGATTGAGGCAACCGAATGATTCGCAGAGTATTCGGCTCGAGATCGTTTCTCTTGAGTGGCTTCCTCGTCGGGGTGGTGGCAATCGGCATCCTTCTGCTCCATCCAGCCCCGTCGCACGCGGACACTTATAGCACTCCTGCTGCTCAGCATCCCGGAGGAATCGTCCGCGCCGCCACGGCGTCAGAGCCGGCGACGATAGACCCGTCCCATTATCAGTTTCCGGTGGTGCTGACCAAGGCCCAGTGGAAACAGCGACTGAGCTCCGATCAGTTCTACATTCTCAGGGAGAAGGGCACCGAGCCGCCGTTCAGCGGGAAGTACGATCACAATCACGCAAGCGGCATCTACTACTCGGCAGCAACGGGGCAGCCCCTCTTCAGCTCGAAGGACAAGTTCGACTCGGGAACGGGTTGGCCGAGCTTCACGAGACCGATCAATCCGAAGGCGGTGGTTCTTGCCGTCGACAACAGCGACTTCATGCACCGTATCGAGGTCGAAGACAGCCTGAGCGGATCGCATCTCGGTCACGTCTTCGATGACGGGCCGCCACCGACCGGAAAGCGCTACTGCATCGATTCGGCGGCGCTCGTCTTCATTCCGACAGGCGGCGCTCCGCCACAAGAGCTCCACCCGAGCAATCCGGCAGCCGGGAAAAAATAGGCGGCGGTCGGCCCGAGCGTTTACTCGTTGGCATTCCGACCGCCGCCCGTTCTTCACGAGCAAATCAACGGCAGCTACTTGACTTCCCGCACCGAGATTTGTTTCGGTTTGCCGGATTCTTTCAGATGCAGGGTAACGGTGAGAGTCCCCTGGGAGGTTTCGGCCTCGATTCGGTCGCGATCTATCGTGTCGTCAAGGGTAAACGAGCTGTAGAAATCTGCTTGTCGACGCTCCCGAAAAAGGTACTTGCTCTCTCGCACCGGGATGTTTCGCTTGCCGTGAATCTTCAACTCGTCGTTCTCGACGCTGATCGACACATCACCCTTCTCGACCCCCGGCAACTCGAGGAAGAGAACGACTTTTCCGTCCTCTTCCTGAATCGAGCATACCGGGAGAACTGTCGGTCGCCGTTTGTTCTCGAGCTCTTTGGTTGTCGCCATAGTGCACCTCCCCTACTTCACACTCACTGTGATCTGCTTCGGTTTCACTTCCTCACGCTTCGGTAGCCGGACCGTGAGAACCCCGTTCCGCAGCTCGGCCGAGATCTTGTCGGGATCGGCCGCGTTGGGAAGCGACAGCGTCCGCTGAAAGTCTCCGCTCCAGATCTCGTCGCGGTATACTCGACCACCGCCCTTCGAAAGTCGCGGGTTCTTGTGCCCCTTGATCGTAAGGATGTTGTTCGCAATCGACAGGTCGATGTCTTTCTGATCGACACCCGGCAAATCACAGGTTACCAGGAACTCGTCGATCGTCTCCTCGACGTCCATTGCCGGCGCGGTTGATCGATCGAAGAGGCCAGTGACAGACTCGTCGCTGTTGAAATCGAACAGACTGTTGATCTCACGCTGGAGCTGTTCCATTTCGGCGATAGGATCGACCAGGCCACCCCTTCTCCATCTTGTGATAGCCATATCACACCTCCTCAAATGGTTCTTTGTACACAAAATAGCAAAAGCTATGCCAACTCGAAGTCGGGTTTTATTTTCTTATCTTGCAAAGACTTATCTTGAAATTGCAGACTCCGTCTCCCCGCCGTGGGGCGTTCAATGGGTCAAATTGACACAGACGGCATTGTAGGCAGGGCAGTCGTGTCATGATGAAACATCTCAGAGCGTGCGCGTCGCCAATTTGTAGGAAATTCGACCACCCGTTGCAGTAGGACGCCTGCAGATTTCGGCGCTATCTCCCGGAAGGCACGCTTTGCCCGGTGGTTGCCGTAATCGGCACCATCACCGATCGGAGAAACGCGGTCAATACCTGCACCAACTCGGGATCGAGAGGAAGATCCGGATTGCTGTAGGTTGCGAAGTTGGTCTGCTCGTTCGTGGAGGTGTGCTTCAGCACGTGGTTCATACCGCTTATCAGGTCGAGGTAGGACCCGGGGCGCGCCTTGTGGAGCTCTTCGGCTTGTTTGGTGTCCACCTCCAGATCGTTCGTGCCCTGAATAATCAGAACCGGCATCGTAAGGCGGGCAATCTCGCGTCGCGGATCGTACTGAAACTCCGAGATCAGAAAAGGCTGCCGCTGGGGCCCGAGAACTCCGCGAAGGTTGTTCGAGACGTTCGTCACTCGGTCTCCCGCCTTCAACTTCGAGATGATCGCCTGAGCATCGGAGCGAATAGACGGCGGTTGATTCGCCATTGCGGCTCGCAGTCTCACGTCGGCGGACTCCGCCCAGCCGGCGATAGATACGAAGACGTCGGCTTTGCTGTTCTCGGCGGCGACCATCCCGACGAGTGAGCCCTCGTCGTATCCAATGACACCCACCTTCGTGAAGCGCTCGTCCCTCTTGAGGTTGTCGATCCAGCTTGCAGCGTCGTTGATCAGATCGGAGAAAAGGAGGGGGTGGTTCGGCTGGAGGGCGGCCTCACTGGCCCCTACACCGCGCTTATCGTAACGCAGGGCCGCGATTCCCTTTTCCTTCAACGCCTCGGCCAACATCAGCAGATCGTTGTTCTCCACGTGGGACTGAGGCAGATTGCCGTTGCGATCCATGGCTCCCGAGCCCGAAATGACAAGCACGACCGGGAAGGGGCCCTTCCCGCTCGGCATAGCGAGGCTTCCGTGCAGGTCTCCGGTGGGAGTGCGCAGCACGACAGGGATGTCCCCGGCGGTGCTTGAGGAGCTGGAGGTTCCCGCATTCGGGCGTACGATCGAAAAAGAGCCCTTGTGCCCTGCCTGTTCGAAGCTCCCTTTGATGGTGTCGCCGGAAAGCCGGCCGCGGAAGGTTGCCGCGTCCGATCCCGCCTGAAGCTCGAAGCTCACCTTCGGCGCGTCGAACGAGATCTTCTGGAGAGGAAGCGCGTATGCCTGCTGGGAAGGAATGTCGATCGTCCCGCTCCCGTCCGACTTGAAGTGAACCACGATTCCGAGGTTCCTTCCTTCGATCGTGACGGCCCCCTGCCAGCTTCCCTCGAGCTTCGTGTCCGAAGGGGAGGGCGATTTCGAACAGGAGGCAAGCACCATTGCAGCGACGACCAGCAGCGAGAGGAAAGCAGCCGTCCGCCCCCACGTGGGACGCCGGTGGAGGAAAGGACAAGAGGCTGAAACCTGGTCGGAGGAGCTGGTCATCATCGCCCCATCGTAGCGAGATCGAGTCCGAATATCAACGTATCGATCTGCGCCATTCGCGCTCACACATCGAGATCGCCGATAACGGGAAGCTCGAAATTGAGATCGATTTCGCGATAGACAACGTCGTTCTCTTCAAAATATGCAGCGAGCGCCCGGTCGTTCTCGATAAGCAGGGCCGATTTACGCCCGATGCCCTGTCGCTCGAAGGTCATCGCAGTATCGATACAGAGATAGCGGTTGTGGTAGCCGAGACGAAAAAGCCCCTCTTCGGCAGGGGTATGTCCGCAGATGTAGGCACTCGCTTCGTTCTTTGCCAGGAAAGCCGCGAGCGCCCTGCCGTAACCAGTCGGTCGTTCGAGCTGCGCCTGTCGGCACCAGAGTATGCTCTTGTCGGGAGCGAAAAGCGGATCGGGAAGATTTCCCCCCGAACGTGGCCTGCTTTCCCTCAGCGCACCCATGACCCGTTCGTCGATCTCATCCACCGACCAATCCGAGAGCACCATCGGCAGATCCCCGTGGCCGAAAATGACCCGGCCGATACGGACCGCCGCATGCTGGCGGCGCAGCCATTCGAGAAGCCATCCGCCTTCGGCAAATGCCTCGGAATGGGCGCGCCCGCCCGTTGTCGACGAAGCCGGATCGTAGGAGAGGTATTCCTCCGCCGTATTGTAGTGTCGCAGCCCGAAGGCGTTCATCACTTCGTGGTTTCCGAGTAGAAAGGTGACCCGAGACCCTTGCCGGGGCGCCTCGTCTTGCCAATTCATGATGAGCTCATAGATATCGCGCGAGTTGTAACCCCGATCGCAGACATCACCGACGAACACGAGCTCAGTGTCGGGCATCGAGAGCTCGAGCTTCGGGCCGGCAAGACCAAGCCGTTCGACGATCTCGACGAGCGAATTGAGTGAGCCGTGGAGATCTCCGATTGCTATGATCCTACCGATTGAGCATCACCTCCCGCTGGTGGGTGGCGCTCAGGACGTCGCGCCAAAGGCTTCCCTCGGGATCGACCCGCTTGCGGCCGGTCGTAACGACCTCGGTGGGCAGATAGACGTAGTGACCGTTGACCAAGCCGGTCAGCACGCGAGTCTTCCCCGCCATCGCAGCATGAACCGCGTTCGAGCCGAGCCGGGAGCAGTAGAAAGCATCGGTCGAGTCGGCAGTAGAGCTCCGGATCATGTAGCTGGGATCGATGTACTTCAGGTTGATCTCTCTTCCGAGATCGTTGAAGTGCCTCTGAATCTTTTGGCGCAGGAACAGGCCGATATCCGCCAGCACCTTGTTGCCCGAAGCGTCTGTGCGGTCGACATGGTCGAGGAGCTGCTGCCCCGCTCCCTCGGCGACGACGATAACGGCGTGATTGCTCACCTCGAGCCTTCGTTCAAGATGGCGAAGGAGCCCATTCTCGCCGTCGAGCTCGAAGGGGACCTCCGGGATGAGCACGAAGTTCGCCTCGTTGACCGCAAGTGCGGTGTGCGCCGCGATGAAACCGGATTCCCGCCCCATGAGCTTCACCAAACCTATTCCGTTGATCGAAGAATGGGCTTCGGTGTGCGCGGAGAAGACCGCTTCGGAGGCCCGGGCAACCGCCGTCTCAAATCCGAAGGACTTTTCGATGACGAGCAGGTCGTTGTCGATCGTCTTCGGGATGCCGACAACGGCGACCTTCTGGCCGCGGCGCTCCAGCTCCTTCCCGATGAGGGCAGAACCCTTCTGAGTGCCGTCTCCCCCGATCGTGAAGAGGATGCTCAAGTTGAGCCGCTCGATCGCGTCGGCGATACGCTCCGTTTGGTCCCCGCCTCCTCGGGAGGTTCCGAGCACCGTACCGCCGACATTGTGAATGTCGTCGACGACTTCCGGATTGAGCTCAATGTCGTCAAAGCCGTACTCCGAAAGAAAGCCCTTATAGCCGTTGCGTATTCCGAGGATGCGGCGGACCCCGTAACGAAACCAAAGGCTCCGGACGATGGAACGAATAACATCGTTGATGCCGGGGCATAGGCCACCGCAGGTGACGATCCCGACCCGAACGTGACTCGGGTTGAAAAAGATCTTCTCGCGTGGCCCCGATCGCTCGAGCATTTGAGTCGGTTCTACCGAGAATTGAGTCCGCGCGGGATCTGCGAGAATATCGTAGAGGATCTTGTCGTCGTCACGGACATAGTTGACGAGGTTGTCGCCCACGACGTTGGACATCTTGATCGGTGATGGTATGCTCGCCTCACCGAGTGTAGGGACCGTAAAGTCAAGTTTTGCTGTCATCACACACTCCGAGTCGACCCCATGTTAGCCCCGGCCTCACGGCTATGCAAGTGCGCCTCGGAGCACCGAAGGAGCGGCAAATGGAGCTCGCAACACCATGCCTGCTCGTCGACGAGACGAAGCTCAAGGAAAACATCCGACGAATGGCCGAGCTGTCGCAGAAAACACGGACGGCACTCCGACCGCACGTGAAGACCCACAAGACCGCGGAGATCGCCCATATGCAGATGGCCGCCGGAGCGGTGGGAATAACGGTAGCGAAGGTTTCCGAGGCCGAAGTCATGGCGGCCGCAGGAATCGGGGATATCTTCGTTGCCTATCCTCTCGTGACCGAGGAGAAGATCGAGCGAGCGCTCGATCTCTGCGAACGGAACTGCATAGTCTTTGCGCTCGACAGCGTCGAGGGTGCGCGCATGCTGTCGCAGGCGACGATTCGCCGGGGCAAACGAGTCGAGGCGCGTCTGGAGATCGACACGGGGATGCGAAGAACGGGTGTGCCGCCGGCACAAGCGGCGCGGCTTGCACAGGCGATCCGCGACCTGGCGGGCATCGATCTCCGGGGCATCTTCACCTTCCGGGGAGCGATGATCGATGGGAAGGGGACTCTCGACCGCCGGACCGCCGGGCTCGACGAAGGGCGGACAATGGCCGGGCTCGCGGAACAGCTGCGGGCGGGGGGAACGGATATAGTCGAGGTGAGCGTCGGCTCGACCCCAACCGCAGAGTCGGCTGCGACAGTCACAGGGGTTACTGAGGTTCGCCCGGGAACCTATGTATTCAACGATCGTATGCAGGTCGCCTACGGCGCCTGCTCGATCGACGACTGCGCCCTCTCGGTGCTCGTGACGGTGGTCAGCACCCCCTCCTCCGGCCGGATCGTCGTCGATGGCGGCAGCAAGACCTTCTCGACCGACGCGGTTCCGGGAAGCCCCCCTCTTTGCCTGCGCGGACACGGCGAGGTTCTCGGATCGCCTGATCTCCTCCTCGACCGGCTCTCGGAGGAGCACGGGGTAATCGAGCTGGCGAAGGACGCGTCCCCGGCAAAGAAACCCCGCATTGGAGATCGACTGCGCATCATTCCCAACCACGTCTGCACGACGGTCAACCTCCACTCACGCCTGTGGCTCGTCGATGCCCTCGGGAAACCGACACGGGAGCTTTCGATCGCGGCCCGCGGAATGGTTACGTGACGACCGCCGGAATTATGATATAATCCCTTCGAATAGGGAGGCGCAGAGGTGATGAGTACACCAGGGAAACGATCACTCGTGATCGTGCTGCTACTTGCTGTTGCCGCGGTTTCGGCATATTCGCAAACCAAGACGATGAGCGTTACGGTTCGACAGGCACCTGTCCGTGCGACCCCGACGTTCCTCGGGAAGATATTGACGGACCTCGCCTACGGCGACCAGGTCGAGGTAGTCGAGACGCAGGGCGCGTGGGTGAAGATCAAGCTTCCGGGCGGTCAGGGCACCGGGTGGATGCACTCCTCGGAGCTCACCCAGCAACAGCTGGCGCTCAAGGCGGGGTCGAACGTGAAACAGGGGGCCTCGGGCAGCGAGGTTGCCCTCGCAGGCAAGGGGTTCAACAAGCAGGTCGAAGACAAGTATGCGAGCGAAAAGCACCTCGACTACTCGAAGGTGGATGAAATGGAAAAGATTGCCTATCCACCTGCCCGGCTCATTCAGTTCCTGGAGGCGGGAGACCTTCACGGGGGGCAGAACTGATGAAGCATCGAAACGTTGCCGCCCTCTCCTCCGTCGGCTTGGTTTTGGCCGTCGCCCTTACCCTCTCAACAAGCTCGTGCCAGAGTCTCGGTGATCTATCTCAGATTGGAACCGCCTTTGGTGTGGCTACCGGACAGATCAGCGAAGATCAGGCGCAGTCCATCAACCAGAGCGCTCAGGCCGTGCAGAAGTCCTGGGAGGATATCACCCCCGAGCAGGAGTACTACATCGGCCGGACGGTCGCTGCGGTCATCTTCTCGAAGTACAAGATCTACAACGATCCGAAGGCGACCGAGTACATCAACCTTGTCGGCCAGTCGTTGGCCATGGCGTCCGACCTGCCGGTCACTTTCTCGGGTTACCATTTCATGATCCTCGATTCGAACGACATCAACGCCTTGAGCGCGCCGAGCGGTTTCATCTTCGTGACCCGCGGCCTGCTTCGAACGGCGAAGACCGAGGATGGGGTCGCAGCGATTCTCGCCCATGAGATCGGCCATGTCGAGCATCATGACGGCCTGCGTTCCATCAAGAAATCTCGCATAACAACCGCACTTACCAGCGTGGCGATGACCTCGGTGCAGCTCGCCGGCTCGCCGGAGCTCGCGAAGCTCACCTCGGTGTTCAGCGATTCCATCAACGACATTACACAGAGCCTCATCGTCAACGGCTACTCGCGTGCCTACGAGACCGAGGCCGATCAAGCAGCGGTCGACATCATGAAGCGGGTCGGATACGACCCGTGGGCGCTCGTCGATGTGCTCAAGGTGATGGAGAATGTGATGAAACCGGACGAACCCGGCTTCGCTCGCACCCACCCCTCTCCGGAGCAGCGAATCAAAGTCGTGGAGAAGGAAATCGGAGACACTCCACGGGAACCGGTCGACCAGAAGCGCGAGAAGCGGTTCGAAGCGGCGCTCGGCAATATCTGAGCCATGACCTTGAGTCAGGATCTCAAAAAAGTCCTCGCCGCCGCCGCCATCGCCTGCGCGGCGGTGCTCGTTGCGGCGCTCCTGTGGCTCTCCGGTCTGTTGAACCTCTTCGAGCAGAAGACCTGGGACCTCCGCGAACAGGCCCTCGCCGGCCCCGGCAGGGCCACGAGCCAAATTGCCCTCATCAAGCTCGATCAGAAGAGCCTCGACTGGGGCAAGAACGTCAACCAGTTGTCCTGGCCCTGGCCTCGACAGGTTTACAGCTACATCATCGATTTCTGCAAGCGTGCAGGGGCCCGCAGTCTTGCCTTCGACGTCATCTTTACCGAGCCGTCGAAATATGGTGTCTACGACGATCAGGCCTTCGGTCAGTCGATTGCATCCTTCAAACCGTTCGTCGCGGCGCTGCCGCTCGAGCAGAACACGGCCGAGACCAACCCCTGGCCCAAGGGAACACAGGTCCCCGGGGTCACGATCGACGGTCTGCGGTCCTGGCTCGCCGCCGACGGCGCGTCTCCGTCTGGAATGCCGTTGCCCTCCTCTCCCCGCTCGGCCGTGGTGTTCCCTCACGCCGCGTTCTCCATCCCTGCGGTAACAGACAACGCCGCACATCTCGGCAACGTGACCCTCGCCTCCGATTCCGACGGGATCTACCGCCGGGGAACCCTCTTTGCAGTCTTCGACAACCGGGTCGTCCCCTCGCTCGCGCTCGCCTCCTATCTCGCCGGGAACCCGGGGCGGCACTCCATTTCACTCAAATCCGGCCGGTTGACGGTGGACAATACCGCCGTTCCGATCGGGGCCGACGGCTCCGCCTACCTCCGTTATCGCGGCCCGAGCGGGACATACAAGTCCTTCAGCGCCGCCGCGATAATCCAGAGCGAGGTGCAGATCGAGTCGGGGGAGAAGCCGAACGTCGACCCGTCGGAATTGAAAGGCAAGTACGTGATCTTCGGATTCACCGCTGTCGGGCTGCTGGACCTCAGGCAGTCTCCAATGACAGGCGTCTATACCGGCATGGAGGTCCACGCCACAATGCTCGACAACCTCCTCTCAGGCGACTACATCCGCACCGTGGCGCCGATCTGGGTCATCCTCCTCGCCCTTGCCCTTGCGCTCGCCGCATCGGGGGTGAACTTTGCATTCTCGGGCCCGGTCGCCAATGTGGCGACCTACATCGTCGCCCTCCCCATTCCGCCTGCCCTCGGGCTCCTTTTCTACCTTTGGGGGGGACGAATCCCGATCATCACGCTCGAGCTCGTCGTCGTTTTCGCGCTCATCGGCTCGGGCATTGCGAAGTATGTCACAGAGGGCAGACAGAAGCGCTACATTAAGGGTGCCTTCAAGCAGTATCTGAGTCCGGCCGTCATCGAGCAGCTGATCGCCAATCCCGACAGACTCAAGCTCGGCGGCGAGCGACGCGAGCTTTCCATCTTCTTTTCCGATCTCCAGGGCTTCACCAGCCTTTCGGAGGGTCTCTCGCCTGAGGAGCTGACCGCTCTGCTCAACGACTACCTCTCTGCGATGACCGACATCATCCAGGAGGAGGGAGGCACGATCGACAAGTACGAAGGGGATGCGATCATCGCGTTCTGGAACGCCCCGGTACAACAGCCCGACCATGCGGCTCGCGCCGTTCGTGCCGCATTGCGCTGCCAGGCGAAGCTTGCCGAGATGCGCCCCGCCTTCTACGAACGCGTCGGCAAGAACCTCTACGTTCGGGTAGGCATTAACACCGGTCCCGCGGTCGTCGGCAACATGGGCTCAAAAACACGTTTCGACTATACGATGCTCGGAGATGCAGTCAATCTCGCATCGCGCCTCGAAGGCGTCAATAAGCAGTTCCGAACGTTTACCATGATTTCACAGATGACCCTCGACGCTCTCGGTGATGTCTTTCCGACCCGAGAGCTTTCCCGCATCGCCGTTGTCGGCCGGAAGGAGCCGGTTCGCGTCTTCGAGCCGATGAGCCGCGAGGAGTTCGACTCCCGAAATCCCGAGCTTGCCGACTTCGCCAAAGGGCTTGCAGCCTTCTACGCCGGCCGCTTCGATGAGGCGATCTCGATCTTTGGCTCAATTGCCGACCGTGACCCGGCGGCGGCCGCTTACCGCGAGAAGTGCGCAGCAATAAAGGCCAATCCCCCCGAAAATTGGAACGGTGTCTGGGTGATGACGGAGAAATAGGGCAACGATAGGATCAGTCGAGCAGCTTCATCAGCTCGTCGACTCGCTTCGGGAAGGGTCGAACAAGGCGATTCTTCTTGAGATTTCCTTTGAGGATTTTCCGCAGAACCGAGGCGGTCTTTGCCGACCCGGGATTACCGTTTCGGCTCGAAGCGTTCTTCGTCAGCTCTTTCAGAAAGACGAATCCCTCCTCCGGGCTTGCAGCTACGACGACACTGAGCGAGTACTGCAGCGCCTGGACGAGCTTTCGAAACGGTTCGGCCCGCATCACCTCGGTGACGGTCGGAGCCTGTGTTGCGTCCAGATACTTGACAACGTGGCCGACGATTTCCTGGTGAAGGGCGAGCGCGTGATGACAGAGCATCGGGTCCTTGAGGAGCGGAGGCTCGGCGATGCCTGCCGCCACTGCGCGCATCTGCAGCCATTGTTCGGGCTCGATCCATTCGGAAAGCGTTCGAACTGCCCGCTTTCTCGAACGCTCGAGGACCTTCTGCAGCGCGATGGCGACCGATTCGCGCACCCTCCACCGAGGGTCTCCCGCGATCGCCTTGAGCCGCTCCATGGAGCGTTCGAAATAGGGATTTCTCGCCGAGTCGTTGCTCACGCCGATCGCCCCGAAGCCCACCGTCCCACACATCGGAATGAACTCCATCGAGCTCCCGGTGAATGCCTTGTCCTGAGGAATGCTCACGAAGCTGACGCATAGATCCCATAGCTCGTCGCAATGTCCGTTGCACTGTTGCTCCACGCTGTCGGAGAACCGATGCAGAAGCTCGAGGTTGGCATGCGGCCCGGGAAGATTGCTCCTCGAAAGGAGGTAGTCCACGAGCGCGCTTCGGTCTCCCTTGTCGAGAAACAGGGCGAACGCCGAATCGTAGGAGTTTCCCTGTCCTTCGGGTTTGGCGGTGGTAGACCAGGCGCGCGTCATCGAATGGGCAATCCTCCTTGCTGGATAGTGCCTGTCGACTTCTCGTTCTGGGACGGAAGACAAATATCCGAACGGTGAAGGGTCGGGGATAGGTCTCGGGACGATGAGTCCGCGGATATCTGTTTAGTACTATCTTACCGCAGATTTCACAGATGTCCAGCTTTTTTCTTCGAGAGACATGGACAGCCGCAATCGGCCGGCGAATCGGCTGAGGAATCGGCTGAGGAATCGTGTTTGACCGACCCGTTGGGGCAGTTTATAATCTCTTCAAAAGGGGAGATCATGCGCATACGGTATTTCGCTCTGGCGATCCTTC
>Ga0315535_1002509_pt1 | contig 11660 bp, 6 predicted proteins | sample SalMarSW160220MG_2_FD_203092 | JGI IMG/M metagenome (GOLD analysis project Ga0315535, IMG submission 203092) | Salt marsh sediment microbial communities from the Plum Island Ecosystem LTER, Massachusetts, United States - Salt Marsh Sediment SW1602-20 ...
CGACCCGCCGTATTACCATCTACGCGACCCTTGGGCATCCACGCCCCCCCCGGCGATTGTTGACCGCCCCCGAGCACGACGTTATCCCCTCGTATCTCCGCGCCCTCCCGAGCCCCCCCGTCAGGGGGGGCGCCATAACCTAGCCCGGGGCAACGCCCCGGGTGGGGCGACGCATCGCCCGAGCGGTCGCCCATGGGCACCCGCATGCACGCCGTGCGATCGGCGCGTGTATTAACCCGGACGGTACCCACGGGCACCCCATCGCAACACGGGTTCACGGTGGACCATGTCGCGAATCGGGTGGCGGAACGGGCGTGAGGGGCGGGGGCGGCGAGAGTATGCGGCGTGGGGGCGGGGGCGGCGAGAGTATGCGGCGTGGGTGGCGGGGGCGGCGAGAGTATGCGGCGTGGGTGGCGGGGGCGGCGCCACCCGGGGCGTTGCCCCGGGTTAGGCTATTACGCCCCCCCTCCGGGGGGGCTCGGCTTTACGGCCGAATGTGGGTCTATTCGCTAAAAGGGGAAGTTCGGCGGGGCGTAATCGTCGCACTCGCTCTGGTCTGCGCAATCGGTGCAGCAGCCCCAGTAGCACCAGCTGGCTCCGGGGTGATCGTTGGAGCATCCGATGCTGCAATCGGCGTCGATATCGGCACTGGCGCAACTCTTCGTGCAGCATCCTTTAGACGGGCAGCAGTACTGCCCCGCGGGGCAGGGCTCATTAAGAAATGTCGGACAAACGCACGAGTTACTAACACACTGCCACGCTTCTCCCGCCATGTTCCCGCACGTCCCCCCTGTGCAGCCGCACACTCCGCCCAAGCAGCTCTCGGAGGCCGCGCACGCCCGGCCGCAAATGCCGCAGTTTTCCGGATCGGTCAAAAGGTTCACACACGTATAGTCGACACCTCCCTCGCAACACATGTCGTCAATCGTTCCCGCGCAGTTCTCCGTCGCGCTACACCTGCATTGATGGGAGTAACAAGTCGCCATCGAGAATTGATATGCGCCCCAGCATTCTGAATGCAATCCATTACACTCGCAGGCCCAGCCGCTGCTTACATCGCCATTGCAGCTTAAACCTCCCACCTTAACCGAGCACGCCTCTCCGCAGCCGGTGCAGTTGGCCTCCGAGTGAATGACACAGGTCCTCGTGCCGCAGCACAGGCGGTCGGCCGGGCAATCCTGCTGGTCGTTGCAGCCGCAACGGTCGGCCGTGTCGAGACACACCGGAGTGACGTCGCCCGAGCAGGCGTCGCCGCAGTCGGTGCAATCGGTGTTCGTGCCCAGCAGCGTCCCGCAGCCCGCGCCGTCGCCCATGCAGTCTGCGTATCCCGCCTGGCAGTCGAAAGCGCAGACGGAGTTTTCGCAGTCCTGGTTCGCAGTCTGCGGGTAGTCGCTCGCGTCGGTGCAGTCGTTGCCGCAGGCCGCGCAGTTGTACTTGTCTACCAGCGTCTCGCAACCGTTGTTTCTGTTCCCGTCGCAATCCAAGTGATTGGCATCGCAGTCGTCGTAGTCGCAGGCTCCGGCGTTGCAAAAATAGTTGGCGACTCCCGTCACCGTCGCCGCGCAGTCGGTATCGCAGTCGCCGCAGTGGCCGGCGCTGGATTGCAGATCGAAACAACCGTCGTTGCCGCAGCAACTCTCGGCTCCGGCGCAGGCGTCTATGCCGCCGCACTTGCAAAGCCCGGCGCTGCATCTGTCGGCGCCCGCAGGGCAGGCGTCGCAGTCAGGTCCGCAATGTTCCAGGCTGCCGGAAGGCGCCGCGTCCAGGCAGTCGGCTTGCAGGATGTCGTCCACGCAGTGGCGGATGCCCTCCTGGCAGGCGCCGCCCTCGGCTATGTAACACAGCTCGTCCTTGTTGCAGTCGACGATCTTCAGGTCGAAGAGACGCTCGGCGCTGTTGCCCTGGCCGCCGTTGGAGCGGTCGAGCACCGTCACCTTGATTCGAAGCCCCTCGGCCGACTCGCTCGGCGCCTGGCCGGCCTTGGCCCTGAGTTTGCCTGTAGCCTCGTCGATCTCCAGCCAGTCGAGCTTGCCCTGCTTGTCTACTTCGCTTGCGTCCGTGTACGACCAGCTGTAAGGCGAAACCCCGCCCTCGGCCTGAAGAGTCAGGCTGTAACTGCCGTCGCCCACCACCGCGTCGGGCAGTGTGGCCGCCTTGATCACCAGCGGATCGGCCTTGACGCACTCCCCTGACGGGTTGCACTGGCTTCCTGCGATGCAATCGGTATTGAGGTTGCACTTGGGGTTGGTGACCGGTTCCGAACAGGCCGCAAGCGTTACTCCCAAAGCGAGCCCGCAGATCCAGGTTTTCGTTCCCGTCATGATCCCGCCTCCTGAACGGCACGTCGATAGATGGGCAGACTAGCACACAACAAAAATGACGTCCAGAATGCGAAACTATTCGAGCGATCCCGTCGTCGTGTAGTGTTTTTTGGTAACGGGTGTCCACATTCCGGACACACCTCGAGTCGTATCCTGTTGATATTTCAGGCCCGGTAAGTCTGGCACGTTAGTTGCTCCATGATTGAAGCCGAAGCCGAACTAAAGGATACTTGACAGCCCATTCGAAAGGCGCGAATTTCACGAAGTTCTGTCGCCACGGGAGGAAAAGATGAAGAAACTGACAGCGATCTGCCTGTTCTTTGTGAGCGGAGCCTGGCTCTCCGCCTGCGGAGGGTCTTCAACTGATACGAGCTGCGACACCAACGACGATTGCGTCGCCGGCTACCTGTGCGACCAGGGCAACTGCCTGCAGCACGACCCGGTTCGGATCACAACCGAGAGATTGCCGGACGCCACCCTCGGCATCGAGTACGATTTCTCCATGGAAGCGGCCGACGGTGTCGAGCCATACCAGTGGTCGCTCGGCGATCATCCGAGCTGGCTGACGATCAACGAGGATTCGGGCGCGCTCGGCGGCACGCCGACAGAGGCGGCCAGCGGGCTGACCGTCAAGGTGAAAATCCAGGATGCCTCCACGGGCCGCAACAGCAGCGCAGAGAAGACCTTCAGCTTCGACGTCTCGGTATGCATCGACGGCGACACTTCCATCTGCCACGAGAACCAGGACGACAAGTGCATGGAGGGCCACAAGAACTGTACTTCAGGCCAGTGGAGCGCCTGCATGAACCTGGAGTTCTCCACCGACAGAGACTACTGCGGTCCGAACTGCGATGCCTGCGACGAGGCTGTAGCCGACGGTTGCCTGCACGGCACCTGCTCCTGCGGGGACCAGGCGGCCTGCACAGGCTCCGACATCTGTTGCAACGGAGAATGCCTCGACGGCGACAACGATGCCGAGAACTGCGGCGCCTGCGGAGTGAAATGCGCAGACGGCATGCAGAACGCCGATAATCCGCACTGCACGGACGGCGCCTGCACTCATGACGCCTGCACGGCCGGCTTTCTCGATTGCGACGCGAACACGGCCAACGGCTGCGAGACGGAGCAGAGCATCCAGATCTGCGGGACCTGCAACACCGACTGCAGCCTGCAGACGCAGCACGTGATCGCGGCCGAGTGCGTCGACGGCACTGGTGGAAGCGAGTGCGGCTACAGCGGCGACGGAACCCAGGGCGAGGGCTGCGAATTCGGCTACCTCGACTGCGACGGCGACCGCGGCGACGGCTGCGAGACGGCGATCGACAACGACAACTGCGGCTCGTGCGGCCGGACTTGCGCCGCTCAGTGCCAGGTTCATCCGGACGGCGATCACTACCACTGTTTTTGCAGTCAGGATAACGAATGCGGCGCGCAAGGCCAGTGCTGCGACGGAACGTGCGTCGACTTGTTCGATCCGGCGCACTGTGGAAGCTGTGCCAACGACTGCACCCCCCAGCTTGCAAATACCGCGGATGTGAAGTGCAACCTGGGCACCTGCGACTACAGCGTCTGTGATGGAGGCTACCTCGATTGCGACGGCGACCGCAGCAACGGCTGCGAGACGGCTTTCTCGATCGACAACTGCGGCGCCTGCGGTTTTTCCTGCGGGGACAACGCATTCTGCGATGCGGGGAGTTGCGCCTGCGGAAACAACTACGGCAACTGCCTCGATAGCTGGACGGACGGTTGCGAAACAGATCTTCGGATTACGGCCGAGCACTGTGGAGCCTGCGAGATCGACTGCAACGACCTGGTTGATCACGTTGAAGACAGCCTGTGCATCGATTCGACCTGCGACTTCAGCGACTGCCTGCCGGGTTTCCTGTCATGCGACGGCGATCGCAGCAACGGATGCGAGGAAGACATCTGGACCGTGGACGCCTGCGGTTCGAGCTGCGACGGCCGGGTGGATTGTACCGCACAAGTGCAAAACAGCGACAATCCGATCTGCACAAGCGGCAACTGCGACTTTGGAAGTTGCAATAATGGTTTTGGCGACTGCGATCTCGATCGGGCCAACGGCTGCGAGTACGACATCTGGCAGACGGCCAACTGCGGGCCCAACTGCGATAACCTGGTGGACTGCACGGCGCAGGTTCAGCATGCAACCGCCGTAAGCTGCAACGGCGGACTGTGTGACTATTTTAGCTGCGGCTTTGCAACGCCGGCCAGCGCCTGGGCCAACTGCAACGCTGATCGGACCGACGGTTGCGAGGAGCAGATCCACGCCACCGCCAACTGCGGAACCAGCTGCGACAATGTCGTCGACTGCAACCTACAAGTCCAAAACGCGAACGCCAAGGGTTGTAGTTACGGATTGTGTACCTATCGTAGTTGTATTACACATTTCGGTGATTGTAACGCCGACCAGACCGACGGCTGCGAGGCCGATCTCTACACGGATGAGTTCAACTGCGGCTCGTGCGGTCACGCCTGCACCGTCATGCAGACCTGCATCGACGGCATCTGCACCAACTAGGCTCCAGATCTCAGAACCTTCCCACCCAGACGACTCCGGCGCCGCCGGGGCCTACAGCCGGCACCAAGCTCGATTGGGTGAAGATCTCTTTCGGCTTGTAAGTCACGGGCGCGATAATCGCGGTCAGCGCCGCGGCGCCGGCCAGAACGTAGGCCGTTATCGCAACCCCCAGGCAGGCATCGGCGTTTTGCCGGGCGGCGTCCTTTCCCCTTTCCGTCACCGCCTTGTCAAAATCGCGCATGTAACTCTCGTAACCCAATGTCGTCCCCAGCCCCACGCCCAGCATGACTCCGGCGGCGATCGTGTAGGGCCACCAGGATCTGTACCAGGGGCGCGGCTCGTAGCTCACCGGCAGCTCGGGAATCTGCTGCCCGACGGGCTCCTCGATGGTTTCCTCCTTCGGCAGCGCCCGGGCCTCGATCGGCGGCTTGGCCTTGCCGGTCACCAGAAAGCCGGACAGGTCGGCGGCGTAACCGGCTATTTCCTCGGGCCCCGAACCCGCGAACACCAGCCAACCCTCGCGCAACTTGCGTCCGCGCTCGAGATCGATAAGCGCCGCCGCCAGGTAGGCGCGTCCCTTTTCGGAGTGTCGGCCGACCGCCACCAGGTAGCGCAGCCCAAGCCTGGCCCCCAGCCAGGGCCACCACTGGGCCGGCAACTTGTCGGCGCCGGTCGGCAGGCGCACGCACGGGTAAGCCAGGTCGAGCGCTAGTGCGCCCTCGAAAGAAAGCTGAAAGCGGACGCGCACGGGTTGCTCGCCGATCTCGATCCAGCGCTGAGCGCCGCCCGTCTTGGGGTGCAGCACCTGCAGGTGGTAGCGCCCCCGGGGAAAACTACCGATGAAAGGCGTCCTGGCCGTCTTCTGGCCGTCGAGCAGGATCTCGGCCCCGGGCGGATCGCTCTCCACCGCCAACTGCCCCTGCGGCAGGCCGCTAAGACGCATGCGGGCCTTTTCCCACAGCCGGATGGTCTTGGGCGAGTAGTCTCGTCGGCTGAGTGTCATCTTCGGTCGCGTGCGCAACACTACTGCGAAGCACTTGAGCGCCTGGTCTTCTTTCTTTAGGCCGGCCAGCGAGATGCCCTCGAATATCTTGGTCTTGATCCACAGCCGCCAGCGATCGGCTCCTGCCGGCAGATGGGCTATTCCTTCCTGTACCCGCTTGAGTGTGTCCAGCGCCTGGCCGTACTGAAAGCTGTATGACTGCAGGTAGCCCTGCTGGAAGATGCCTTCCAGGCGTTCCAGGTTCTCCGCCGCCGGCGCTGCCTGCCCACCGCCCGAGAGCAACGCGGCGGTGCGCTCTCTTGAAAGCACTTCGATCTTCCCCCCGGCGGTAAGCTCGTGTTGTACGGCTTGCGCCAGGCGCGCAAGCAGATCGTCTTCATGGCCGTTGATCAGCGCCACTACCGCAAGCGGACCCTTGACATCGTCGTCGGCCAGCGCGCCGAGAGACGAGAATGCAAAGAGATAGAAGAAAAACGTTAAAGCGACTGAGAGCCTGGTCATCCGCTTAGAACCGGAACGTAGCGTCGAGAGCCAGGCCTCCGGGAAGCGGGGCCAGGCCGAGTCCGATTGCATGCCCGGTTTTCGGCTCGGGTTCGTTCGATGTCAGGTCGATGATTGCGATCAGCCCGGCCGCCAGCAGCCCGGCGCCGCCCAGGCCGTAGACAACGTAAGCCTGCAGGTAACGCGAGTCGGCCTTGTCCTGGTACGAGTCGCCGCAGGTCAGGCCTCCTTCGCGGCAGTTGTCGGCGCTCTGTTGTGCCACGTTTGCAGTGTGGTGAAGTATTCCGGCCACGACCATGGCGACGGCTCCGGCCCCGGCCGCGGTCCAGAAGGGCCAGTCGCGGTAGAAGGGTCGGGTCTGAACGGCGATAGCCATCCTGGGGAGCAGCGCCACCAACCTTACCGTCTTGCCGATCGGCACCCGGACCGTCCGCGAGAAGGGTTCGTGGCCGGGCTTCTTTACCTCGACCAGATGCTCGCCGGCCGTGACGGCGGCCAGCGGGCCAACCAGCGGAGTCACTCCCGCTTTCTTGCCGTCGATCAGCACCTCGGCCCCGGTGACCGAGGTCTCGAGCTCGATCGAACCCTTGTAGCGTTCGGGCTCGAACATGGCTATCGATAGTTCTTTGAGCTTATCGTCCGAAGGTGGACCGTTGCTGCCAACGCTTGCCGAGCTTATCACTTTCTTTGCGGCCACGTCGACCAGCACCAGGTGGGTGCGTGTTCGGCCCGTGCTCAAACCGACCTCGCCGGCGATGACGAACCTGGCACCGGCGGCCAGGCCCAGGCCCGCCAGGCACTCGACTCCGGTTCCGCAGCGCAGGTATTTCTCGTTGCCCTCGACCAGCAGAACCGAGTCCATGGTCACGCCGTTCATCAAGGCGCCTGTACGCTGATTCTGAAAATAGTTCCTGACCGCCTTTTCCACCCGGCCAACCAGTTCGGGAGTTGCTCCACCCGAGGGAGTGAAGTGCCACATCATGTGTGTCCAGCCCCCGGAGTCGACCTTAGGCTGGGCAGCTTCGGGGTAGCCGGGCAGGACAACTACAGACAAGATTATGATTGGCAAAAGACGCATGGGATCATGACCCTCTTGTGGCTTGTTTATCTCACGGCCAGATGGCTGTCAACATTGTATCCCGCTGATCTCAGTAGAAGTTCTGCGTGTTCCAGGTGTCTACATAACCGATTCCGATGTTGCTGAAACCGCAGCGCATGATGTTGCAGTGGTGCGATAGATCGGGACAGGGCGGCTCGTCGGAGCCGTTCATGTACAAGTTGATTTCGCAGGGCGGATCGCAGCCGTAGGCGCAGTTCTGTCCCCAGGGGAAATCGGCGTGGAACAATCCTCCCTGGGCCTTCATCTGGGTCGAATGGTTGCGCCCGTGGGCCGACCATTCGACGCTGTAGGCCAGCGGCTTGTGGCACTCGGGCGCGTCGCCGTCATCTTGCGTAGCCCGGGTGAGATTGACCAGCTCATATTGCCAGCACTCCCAGTCGCTGGGTTCGAACCAGGTGTCGTTCTGTCCGTCGTTGTCGAAGTCGTAGTCGATGGCGCCGCCCTTGCACACCTGCCCTGTGGGCACGCAGTCGAGCCCTTCGATCGTCGAGGGTGTATAGCCGGCTTCGCATGCGCAGACCTGACCGTCACTCCAGGTCATCAAGCTCCCGTGACCCGAGCAGCTCTGACCTTCGTCATGTCCCGCGTCCCACTCATCGGCTCCGGGATCCGATCCCGGATCCGATCCGGGATCCGAGGCAGGGTCCGATCCGGGATCCGAGGCCGGGTCCGATCCGGGATCTCCGGCCGGGTCCGATCCTGCATCGCCTCCATCAGAAGCATCGATTCCGTTGCCGGTATCCCGGCCGTCGGAATCGAGTTGGATAGTTCCCGTGCAGCCGTAAACGATAAGAGAAATCGAGACAAGGCAATGAAGATACAGCCTGTGCAAACGAGCCTCCGTGAGAACAAGCCAATCTTATCACAAGAGCGCTACGATCTCGAACCGTGACTGCCTTTGACCGTATCCGGCATTGATGATACTGATGATTACCCGGAGGTGCCAGATGAACGTTCCCGAGAGAATTGCGTCCCTGCGCAAACTGATGTCGGAGCACGACTTACGGGCCTACATTGTTCCCAGCGCCGATCCGCACCAGAGCGAATACGTGGCCAGGTGCTTCAGGCGCAGATCTTTTCTATCGGGTTTCACGGGTTCGGCCGGCACGCTGGCAGTGTGTGCCGACAAGGCCGGCCTGTGGACCGACTCGCGCTACTTTGTACAGGCTTCTCGGCAACTCGAGGGCAGCGGCATCGAACTTTTCAAGATGGGCGAGCCCGAGGTTCCGGAACTGGAAAGCTGGCTGGCCGGCGAGCTCGCCGGCGGCGGCAGGCTGGGACTCGACCCGCGCCTGTTCTCGCTCAACTCTTTTGAGAAACTCACCAAGGCACTCGAACAAGCGGGCGTCGAGATCGTTGAAGTCGACGACAACCTGGTCGATCGGGTTTGGGGGGACGAGCGCCCGGCCCCGCCGGCAGGCGAGATCCGTGTTCATCCCGCCGGTTGTGCCGGCGAGCCATCCAAAGCCAAGATCGAGAAGCTGCGCGGGCTGCTCTTTGAGCATGGCGCCGAAGCCCACGTCATCTGCGCCCTGGACGAGATCGCCTGGCTGTTCAACCTGCGCGGCGCCGACGTGTCTTTCAATCCGGTCTTCATCGCCTATGCCGTGGTCGAAAAAGAAGGAGTTTCTTTATTCGTAGACGAAGGCAAGCTCTCGGTCGCAGCTCGCGAGGCGCTCGGCGGCAGCGTTGCGCTTAGAGAATATTCCGAAATCGAAAAGGCCCTTTCCGACCTGGGTCGAGCCGGCAGGCGGGTGTGGATCGATCCGGCCACTTGCTCGCGCTGGATCGAAAGCCGCCTGGCGGGCGCCGGCGCCGAGTTGCTCCGCGAGAGCGGTCCCTTGCCGGCCTGGAAGGCAAAAAAGAACGCCGCCGAGATTGCGGGCTTTCGCGCGGCTCATCTGCGCGAAGGCGAGAGCCTGGTCAGGCTGCTTTTCTGGTTGCATGAATCTTTTAACGGAAGAAGCGAGCAGGACGTCATTGACAAGGTCGAGGAAATTCGCTCGGGGTTTCCCGAGTACATCGGTCCCAGCTTCGAGACCATTGCGGCCTGCGGACCCAATGGGGCCATCGTGCACTATGGCGTGACGCCCGAGAGCAACCGCAAGCTGCAGTCCGGCGAGATACTGCTGGTGGACACCGGCGGCCAGTACCAGGACGGCACTACCGACGTGACGCGCACCATGGTGCTCGGGACGCCCAGCGCTGAGCAGCGCCGGGCCTATACCGCCGTGCTCAAGGGTCACTTGCTGCTTTCGCGCAGTCGCTTCCTTTCCGGGGCCGACGGCTACCAACTGGACGTCTTGGCCCGCGCGCCGCTCTGGGCGGCCGGCCTGCACTACGGTCACGGCACGGGACACGGCGTGGGCGCGGCGCTGTGCGTGCACGAGGGGCCGTTTTCCGTATCGATGCGCAAGGTTCTGGTGCCGCTTCAGGCCGGCAATGTCTTGTCGATTGAGCCTGGCTACTACAAGGAGGATGCTTTCGGCATTCGCATCGAGAATCTGGCGCTGGTTATGGAACGTGAGCAAACAGATTCGGGCACCTTCCTCGGCTTCGAAACCCTGACACTGGCACCCTACGAGCGGGATTTGATAGAAATCGACGGCCTGTCTCGCGAGGACGTCGAGCAGATAAACAGCTATCACCAGAGAGTCTACCAAGAACTTGCCTCCAGGCTGGACGAAAAGACAAAAGCCTGGCTGCAAGAGGCGACCCGCCCGCTATGAAGAAATCAGGGCCCGGCAACAGATTGATGTCAGATCTTTCACGGGCTTGCCACGTCCATAGCACATGTGACCGTAAACCCCAGGAGGGATAAGAACATGAAAAAGTCAACAATTCTAAGACTATTGGCAGTCATGGCGATTGCCCTGGCGGCGCCTTCGGCCTCTGCCGTCGGTCTGTTGATTCCGACTGACCGCTCGCTGAGCCCGCTGGGCATCAAGTACCACCGGGCAAGTGTGAAAATAAAAGATCGAGTGGCTGTCACCCATGTCGATCAGGTGTTTTACAACAACACCAACCGGGTGCTCGAGGCCACCTACATTTTTCCGTTGCCCAAGGGGGCCACGGTCTCAGATTTCTACCTGTACATCAACGGCAAGCGCACCAAGGGCGAGATCCTGGAGAAGAACAGGGCGCGCAACATCTACGAGGGGATAGTCAGGCGCATGCGCGACCCGGGTCTGCTCGAGTACCTGGGGCGCGATCTTTTCAAGTGCCGGGTCTACCCGGTGCCGCGCAAGGGCGAGCAACGCATCGAGATTGAATTCAGCCAGATAATGCCCTACGAGGGCGGCATCACCAAGTACACCTACCCCATGCGCACCGACCGCACCTCCGCCCGGACGATGAAAGACTTCACCCTGTCTGTCAATATCCAGTCGAAGACCCCCATCAAGACCATCTACTCGCCGACCCACAAGATCTACACCCACAAGCGCGACGATCATAATGCCACGGCCGGTTTCGAAACCATGGCGGCCACGCTCGACCACGATTTCGAGATGTTCTACACGGTTTCCGACAAGGACGTCGGGCTGAACCTGCTGACCTACCGCGAACCGGGCGAACCCGGCTTTTTCATGTTGATGGCCTCGCCCAAGAGCGAGTTCCGCGAGCGCGAGATCATCGGCAAGCGAATCTCTTTCGTGATCGACACTTCAGGATCGATGGCAGGGGCCAAGATGCGCCACGCCAAGGATGCCATCAAGTACTGCCTGAAGAGGCTCAATCCGGACGACCTGTTCAACGTGATCCGTTTTTCCACGGACGTCGAGGCATTCGTCAAGCGACCCGTCTCGGCCAACAAGGAAAACGTCCAGCGGGCGCTCAACTTCGTCGATCACATGGAAGCCGCCGGCGGCACCGCCATCGATGAGGCGCTGACCACCGCCTTGGCCGGGCACGTCAAGACCTCGGAACCCAACATGGTGGTCTTCATGACCGACGGTCATCCGACCGTGGGCGAGACCAGCCCGGCCCGGATCATCAAGCATACCGCCGGCGCCAACAAGGTGGCGGCCAAGATCTTCGTCTTCGGCGTGGGCGACGAGATCAATACCAAGCTGCTCGACAAGGTATCGGGCGGCAATCACGGCGATTCGACCTACGTAAAGCCCAACCAGGAGATCGAAAGCACTCTGGCCACTTTCTACGATAAGGTCAGCCACC
>Ga0315535_1002510_pt1 | contig 11647 bp, 7 predicted proteins | sample SalMarSW160220MG_2_FD_203092 | JGI IMG/M metagenome (GOLD analysis project Ga0315535, IMG submission 203092) | Salt marsh sediment microbial communities from the Plum Island Ecosystem LTER, Massachusetts, United States - Salt Marsh Sediment SW1602-20 ...
ATCCGGATCTCAATACTGAGACTGTATCCGGGTCTGTTATGTTCTGCAGTGATCCGGGTAAGGCCGGCGAAAGGATTGGGATAATTGATAAGGTGTTTCAGGATAAATTTATCTCCGGGTTCAACAATAAAAAGAATAGACTCCTGTGAGGAATTGTTGTAGTTATCCCAGGCTTTCAGTGTCAGTTTATGTGTTCCATTACTCAATCCTGAAAAACCATAAATAACTTTTCCCTTTGTATAATTATCAAATTCATTCTCGAAGTAGTTATTAAGGACTACGGTTTGTGAAGGATCATCGTCGAGCCAGGCTGTTATGTCGTGTCCTATTCCCGATCCTGTGGCATTTATTCCACCACTGTCGCTAATCATTGCCAGGAGTCCGGGATTATTGTCGGTAATACCTCCGCTCCTGAAGAGGGTATCATTCATGTAGAGTTGAATTTCCGGACCTGTGGTGTCCCCGGTAATATTGTCCGCAAAACCTCCGACAATTATATTTTCAAATTCCCCGTTCATATCTTCATTTTCATCTGAGGCATAATAGCTTATTTTGCCATTCCCAAACGAGTAGTTGATATCTCTCGGGACGATGAAAGAAAAACGGAACCTGCCATTGTCGGCCATAGTTTTTCCGCTGAAGACAATATTGTTTCTCACATAGAAATCCATCACCTGACCTCCGTCATTAGCCAGTGTGCTGACCCTGGTCTCCTTATCGAAAACCACGGGGGATACTGTCCCGGCGAAGTGGTCCTTCAGCTTGCCTTCGGTGTCTTCGATATGTCCGCTGACTGTTATAACCGACAGGGCTTTCAGGGTATCAATGTCGCCTCCAACAGATACCCCGTTTACGGAGTCAGTTACAACCTTACCATGCCATGGGTATGCAAGCTTTAGGGCCGGATCTCCCAGGAGTGTGAAATTCCTTTTGTTTGATCCGCTGCCGGAACTGTTCTTTGCCAGTCTTATAATATCTCCGAGACTCATTGCATTGCCATCACTGTCGCGGGTAAAGGCATAATTAAATATATTTTTATTCAATATATGGTTTGGAGCGGAGTATACAAGACGGGTTGTTGACATAAGAGCAATGGCCCCTCCATTCTTATTCAGCAATACCATCTCTCCGGCTGATGTTTTGCCTGTCATCTCCCTGGTTGCTACATTGAGTTCTATATCATCGAACCTGCTGAATTCACACGTTGCAGTTACGAAAAGAGGCAGCCTGCCTGCATTATTCCAGGAGTTGATGTCTTCAATCCTGACTACTCTTTCGGCTGCAAGACCTGTCTCGCTTCCATGACCAATGTAGTTAAAGATAAGGCATCCGGAGTTTATCCTGTCATTTATTGCTTTATTAACATCGGGGTATGAATCACCACTTACTGTTGACGATTGTTTAAAGGCATCAAGATATATTTTTTCCACGCTGAACGCAGGATTATCATTCTTAATCACGGCTGCAATATCCTCAGCATCTATCATATGCGTGTTTCCATCCTCATCGTCAGCTGTAAGGCAGATCATATTTCTCCAGTCTCCCATGGCTGAAGGGTCAAGATATTTTTTAATTTTTTCAAGCTGGATCCCGGCCTGAATCGTATCGGAAACAGGAAGGCGTCCTACTCCTATCTCCAGTGTTCCGTCAGCTTCTCCTTCACCATCCTCCAGCAAACCATAGAAATCATCTGAAGTAAAGGAAGAAACAACGACATTGGAGTTCTGCGACTGGTATGTTGGTATGAAATTGGGATTGGCAGGTGGGGGAGTCCTGTTCTCGTAGGACCCGTCACCAAAAAGAAGAAGATATTTTAATGGTCTGCCTGTATCCTTCTGTTTCAGGTATTTCATCCGCACGAAGTTCCTGATAGCTGCAATATCCGGCACGCCCCCGGAGAACTCGTTATAAATCTCATTAAGGGGTACTACCAGTGAGACAAGTCCGTTATTCTTAAGATGTAAATCGGCAAGTTTATCCGCATAGGACCTGAAAAGAGGATGGGTTATTATTATCATGTCAGCAGCAGTTGATCCATGGAGATCCTGGTTGGCCAGGGGTTCATTTTTGATGACAGGGACGGAGGCATTTCCGGAGGTGAATACGAGGAAGGTCCTAAGTGAATCAGTGGCAGATTTGAATGATATATTGTCACCATTAACATTATAGCTTATTTCTTTTACGTTGAAAGGATCGGATACATCCCAGATGATTGGACTTCCCACATCACTCTGTATTGAAAAGGAGGTTATTCTTCCCGTAGAGATACTCTTATAATCGCTGAACTGCCATTCTCCGCCGTGAAATATATTCTTTCTTCTTCCCTGGAGACGAAGATAATCGAGCCATCCCCTGGCACTAGCCTCTCCATTGTTAAAGAAAGCAATGCTGTAAGATGGAGATGCAGATCCCGGCATCATCGTTCCGGTTGAATCTGTTATTATGGCCTGGGTTCCGATATTATCAAAAAGGTTAAGTCCTGGTACCTGCAGGCTTTTTTGCAGTGTTTCCCCTTCATATAGCCTGAACTGTGTGGACACAGAGGCCCTGGCTACCACCCTGAGATCATACCTGACCCCTTCGGTTGTGACGAGATCAGAAAAACCAGGGTTTATATTTATACTGTTTACATATGATACAGGCTGAAACCATTCCCTGCCGGACTTGATTATATTATCATCATCCGATTCATGAGAGTATAATATATCTGATTCCGATGATATGTAATCTGCAGGTTGTGAGGTTTCCTGCTCAATCACTGTCATCTTACCCGGTGAAGTACCAGAAGTCAGGAAATAATATGCAGTATCTGAATAATTATGGTGCAGGAATTCATATTGACCGTTTTTAAAAAGCCATCGATCGGTACCCTGTGCATAAAACAGTATGTAATCGCCATCGTTAAATATACCATCACTGCCTTTTGATACATATATCGCCAGTTCTTTGAGATCATCCGGTGCATTGCTACTGCAGTAATATGAAAGCTGTCCCATATTATTACCAAATATTCTCGGGTATTCAGGATTTTCAAGTCCGAGGTTTTTGATAAGATTGTAATCAATTTTATAAACTCCGCCTTGAGTAACAGCAATCCTGAACCATTTGCCCTGAGCAAGAACCGACCTGGTAACAAAACCATCGGCCATAACTTCTGAGGGAATGAGCCAGAATATGACGGAAAACAGAACCAGGGTTAATATTTGGGATGTTCCTTTCATTGTTCCCAACAAAGATATGAATGTGATTAATCTTTGCTAACAGATTATCTCCTTTTGTATGTTTTTCGGGATGATAATAATAACGTTATATATTACATTAATATTGCTGCAGATCATCCCGGTAAAATTGTTTAATTTGTAAATTATGCCCGGATGTCTTTAGCCCGTCATAAAGACCTCCAGGTTTATCTATTATGTGCATGAGGAATGAATAAGCTGATCTGTAAGATATTACTGCTGTTTTTATTAATACCCGGATTATGTTCCGGTCAGGATACTGACATCGGACCGGGGTACCAGATTATGCTTGTTAATAATCCTGCTTTCTCGGGCAGTGACGGGGAAGGATCTTTAAGGATGTCGTATTTTAATTTTTATCCGGGTAATGGCTACAATATTCATTCACTTTATCTTACATATGATTCATATTTTTCTGGGATTCACGGAGGGGCATCATTATACCTGACAGATGATTATCTTGGAGGGATAATAAATGATATAAGAGGTGGATTTTCATATGCTTATTACCTGCAGGCAGGAAGAGAACTCTATATAAATGCCGGGCTTACAGCCTCGGTATTTCACAGGGGTTATAATTTCGGAGGCGCTGTGTTACCTGACCAGATCGATCCACTTGGAGGCGTCACTATGACTTCGGCTGATAATCTTGGTTATACGGGTAGAACGGCACTGGATATAGGAGCTGGTTTCCTGTTTCTCTACAGAAATTTTTCAGGGGGATTCTCAATTGCACATCTTGCCCAGCCCGATCTGACCGGTAATGGACTGCCCTGGGAAAAACTCCCGAGAAAATTACTGGTCCATATGTCAGGAGACTTCAATACGGGCACTGTTTCAGATATGAAAATTGATCCATTGCTCCTTTTTTCGCTGCAGGGTGGTTCAGTCTCTGGTGCTGCAGGTGCCTCGCTGGAGATAAAGCATTTTACTTTTAATCTCGCCGGTCTTGAAGATTATGGGCATAATCTGAATCTACAGACAGGATTTTCATTTCGCGCCGGTGGAATGACCATATACTATAATTACAGGTTTAACGTTATAAGGGGAGGAGAGATGATCCCATTGTCGCTTCTCCACCAGACAGGGCTTGCATTTAGTTTGAACAAAGCTGAAAAAAGAAATAATATCAAAACAATAAATTATCCTAAAATGTAGTTATATTTGGTGAGTCAAAAAAGATATTTAGTAAAAATTGTTATATTTGAGTGTTCATAAAAGCCATAAAACTAAAGGAATTATGTACAAATTCAGAGCCTTACCTATTGTTTTAATATCTGTTATTTTACTTTCTACATCCTGTATCTTCAAGAAAAAAGGTTCAGATGTTTCCACTGCTACAGGGTGGAAATACAATGATCCGGAGAATGGTGGATTTGAAGTTACTATGGGAGCTGAGCAGAAAACAGGTCCCGGCCTTGTCCTGATTGAAGGTGGAAGGTTCACCATGGGGCAGGTATCACAGGATGTTCTTTTTGACTGGAACAACTCACCAAGGACTGTTACGGTATCCTCATTTTATATGGATGAAACGGAGGTGAAAAATGTTGATTACAGGGAGTATTTGTACTGGCTGAGGCGGGTCTATAAGGACTATCCTGAAGTATACAGGCGTGCCTTGCCTGACACACTGGTCTGGAGAAGCCCTATGGGTTTCAACGATCCTTATGTTCAGTATTATTTCAGGCACCCATCTTATAATGACTATCCTGTAGTAGGAGTAAGCTGGGTTAAGGCCAATGACTTTTGTCTGTGGCGTACAGACAGGGTAAATGAACAGATACTTATTGATCAGGGAGAACTTAGTCCGGATCCTAACCAGGTTGATGAAAAGAGCTTTAATACGGAAGCTTATCTTGCAGGCCTTTATGAAGGTGTCGTTAACCAGTTGAGGGAAAGCCGTAACCCTAACCAGACTGAAAGAAGAACAAATTTTGAGGATGGCATTCTGCTTCCTGCTTACAGGCTTCCTACAGAGGCTGAATGGGAATTTGCGGCATTTGCCCTGAGGGGAAATACATATGAGGAAAGGATATATGAAAGAAGAGTATACCCATGGGACGGACATAATGTCAGGAATTCCTCAAGGAAAAACCGTGGAGAGATGATGGCCAACTTCGTTCGCGGAAGAGGTGATCTGATGGGAGTTGCCGGGAGTCTTAATGATAATGGGAGTATAACGGTTGACGTTAAGTCATACTGGCCTAATGATTACGGACTTTATTGTATGGCCGGAAATGTGAATGAATGGGTTGAGGATGTTTACAGACCTCTTACTTCTGAAGTTGTGGATGAGTTTAATCCCTTCAGGGGTAATGTTTATACCGATATAAGAAGAGATGCTAACGGACAGGTTGTCGGAAAAGACAGACTCGGAAGACTCTATATTGATACTGTAAAAGATGTTGATGTGGCCAACCGGTTTAACTATCAGAAAGGAGACTACCGGAATTACCGCGACGGAGATATTCAGTCATCAATACCTACCGGTGCCGACTGGACCACCGACGATGGTAAGACTGGTTCAACAAGGATGTATGCCCAGGATGCAACACCCGGCAGTTCGGATTATGTTAGCCTTATTAATGATAATTCACGTGTTTATAAAGGAGGTTCATGGAAAGACAGAGCCTACTGGTTAAGCCCGGCTACAAGAAGATTTTTGGATCAGGACGCTTCACGTGACGATATTGGTTTCAGGTGCGCTATGATAAGAGTAGGAAGTCCGTCGGGATTTTAAAACCTGGTGTTCATTGAAAATACAGGCCTCATTATGTACTCATAGTGAGGCATTTTTTTAATACCATGAAAACAGAACAGTTATACGAACTATTCAGGCAATCAACAGGTATTGCCACTGATTCACGGACAGTTAAGAAGGGAAATCTCTTCTTTGCCCTTTGGGGGGAAACGTACAATGGTAATAAATTTGCAGCTGAAGCATTGACAAAAGGAGCTTCATGGGCTGTAATTGATGACCCCATATTTGAAACTGAAAAAACTGTACTGGTTGATGACTGCCTGCTTGAACTTCAGGCTCTGGCAACATATTACAGGAAACAGCTGGATATACCCGTACTGGCTATTACAGGAACAAATGGTAAGACCACTACGAAGGAACTAATAGATGCTGTCCTTGCAAAAAAGTTCAAAACACATTCCACCAGGGGTAATCTTAACAATCATATCGGTGTTCCTCTTACAATACTGGCTGCTCCGCAGGATAGAGGTTTCATGATCATAGAGATGGGAGCGAGCCATATTGGTGAGATCAGAAACCTTTGTCTGATCGCCAGGCCCGATTATGGGCTGATAACTAATATCGGGACCGCCCATATAGAAGGATTTGGATCAAATGAAGGCGTTATTAAGGCAAAAACAGAATTGTATGAATACCTGAGGAAAGTTAACGGGGTGGCAATCTATGATGATATGAACCCGTTGCTGACAGAAAAGATATTTAAAAACATCAACAGGGCAGTGCCTTATTCAGATCCTGCCGGGATTGAACTTATAGTGGAAGCAGTGCCCTCTGATCTTAATCTTGTCTTATCAGTAAAATATCATCACGAGGATTACAGGGTAAATACCAGACTGTTCGGACATTTCAACATTGAGAACATAAAGGCTGCTATTGCAACCGGATTGTTTTTTGAAGTACCCATGAACGACATCGTTAAAGCTATTGAAAGCTATATACCGGATAATAACCGGTCGCAGGTCAATAAAACACGGGTCAATACACTTATATGCGACTCCTATAATGCAAATCCGAGCAGTATGAATGCCGCACTGGAATCATTTTCAGCACTGGTTGCCGAAAGAAAAATGATAATACTTGGCGATATGCTTGAACTTGGAGATAAAGCCGAGGAAGAGCATAGCAAACTGCTTACGACCCTTGAAAGATGCAGGGCCGACAGTATTCTCCTGGTCGGTCCTATATTCCGAAAGGTAGCAGAGAAAGCAGGATACATATCCTTTAGTGATGTTGATATGCTTAAGGAATACCTGAAAGAAGAGCAGTTCACAGGTTATACTGTCTTTATAAAGGGTTCGCGCGGCATAGGTCTTGAAAATATATATGATCTTATCTGATCACTGTGAACCATATGTTTTTTCCGGTGGTCCGAATTTAATATTTATCAGCAATACCTCCGATCTGCTTCCCGATCTTACTCGTGGTCCCCAGAGTCCGTATCCGGATGATACTATGAAATGAGAGTTTCCTTTCCTGAGGTATCCATAACTTAGCTCGTATACAGCCCCGGTAATATAATTAAGAGGCCACATCTGACCGTTATGTGTGTGCCCCGACAGCTGAAGGTCAACTCCTGCGGAAGCAACTTCATCTAGATGAAACGGCTGATGATCAAGAAGGATAACAGGTTTTGTCGTATCCACTCCGGATATCAGGTCTGCTAAAGACATCCTGTCTTTTCCGTAATAGCGTCTTGAATCCCTGTCCAGCCTGCCGATGATCTGTATTCCCCCTCCCGTTGTAACTATTTCATCCTTAAGCAGCCTGATGCCTTTACTTTCAATATACGGAATCGTCAGGGAAGCACCGCCTATGAACTCATGATTCCCAGTTATCGCAAAAAGGCCGTCGTCACAGTGAGGACACCTGAAGTACTGCAGAAGGTCACCTCTGAGGACAGGACCAATCTCGCCATCCACAATGTCACCAAGTAAAAAAACCATATCAGGATGCAGGTTCTGCAATATAGCCGATAACTTCCTGATACTCCTTTTCCTGATAATACTGCCCAGGTGTATGTCTGAAACAGCGGCAACCCTCAAGGAACTTGTATTTCCCGCCGATTTGTCAATAGTGATGTTGTATTCCTTCACTACGGGCATTAGTGCATTTATAAAACCTCCGGCTATTAAAACAGATGAAAGAGATATGGTTATTATGAATGACCATTTACGGTAAATATGTAAATTCTCTGCATTCAGCACACCGGGTATCTTCAGAATCAGAAGAATGATGTCGGAAAGCAAAAAGAACAGGAAACCATACAGCATAAAAGCAAGCCAGAACCCACCGATAATGTTAAGGATATCCGTTATAACTGAGGAATGCCTGGTTTCAAGTATCTTGGCAAAAATAAATATTGCCGCTGTGAAAAAGAAAATCAGAGTATAGGCAAGCCTGTTGGCTTTAAGCTGAGGCAGGGCATTATATCCTTTGATATAGATATAAATATTAGCCAGCGAGTAAATTGTAAGTACTATCAGAAAAAATATCAGCATCTGGTATCTTTTCATTTTAAATTATTGGTCTTTAAAAATGCTATTATAGGTCCTGTTCTTCCTTATATAGAACTCAAATACAACACTCTTGTTCAACAATGGTGAACTGTAGTTCTTTGTTCCGAGCGTCCTGACCTTTTCTCTTTTCTTTTTCAGTATCCCCGACGCCCTATAATAATCAATATGAGCGTTAAAGACTGCCCTGAAACATCCGGTTTGTCCCTTTGCCAGAAACCTGATGGCAGCCAGCCCGTCAAGCACTTTCCTGGTAAAGAGCAGTATGTGAAAATTCTTATCCGGAAGGTTTTTGTAAAGAAGGAAAAGGCTGTTCCTGAAATTAAGATAGGTTTTAAACGGTGAGTCGTATGGTAATGTGCCTCCGCCTATATGATATACCGTTGAGTTATGAATGTAGCTTACCCGGTAACCTGTTCTGTTAAGTCGCCAGCAAAGGTCTATCTCTTCCATATGTGCAAAGAAATCGGCATCAAATCCTCCACACTTCTCCCATACCTCCGGGCGAATTAGCATACACGCCCCGCTTGACCAGAAAATATCTATTGTTGATTCATATTGACCTTTATCTTCTTCTGTCTTTTCAAATATTCTTCCACGGCAGAAAGTATAACCGTACCTGTCAATAAATCCTCCGGCTGCTCCGGCATATTCAAAATGGTCCTTCTGATAATAGGAAAGAATCTTTGGCTGGCATGCACCAACATCCGGGTTTCTATCCATAAATTCAGTCAGTGGTTCAAGCCATCCGGGAGTAACTTCAATATCAGAATTAAGAAGAACATAATAGGTGGCTTTGATCTCTTTCAGCGCTATATTGTATCCGCCTGCAAATCCGTAGTTCTTGTCAAATGGGATAAGTCTTACATCACTGAAATGTCCTGCTATCCACTCTGCCGAACCGTCTGTTGAGCCGTTGTCCACCACGCAAACACTAATATCCTTTTGAGCTGAATATACAACTACCTTTCTCAGGAAAGATTTGAGGTACTCAAGGCCATTCCAGTTCAGTATGACTATTGCTACTTTATCCATTTGTCCATGATATCAGTATTTCCACCTCCTGTGGCTCCATATCCAGTATTCAGGTTTCTCCCTGATTATCTCTTCCAGCCTCCTGTTAAAAGCTTTTGTGATTGTGTGTTGAGGCAGCCCGGATGCATGTTCGAATAACAGTTCCACATCCAGGTTATAGTATCCTCTTTTAATCTTTTGTATATTGAAGAAAACGACAGCCATGTCATATCTAACGGCGATCTTCTCGGCTCCCGTGAATACAGGAGTATCCTGGTTCAGGAAAGGCATCCTGAATTTAATATCTTTCTTTGCAGGGGTCTGATCCGATATAAAAATTGACAGGGTATTTATTTTCTTCTGCCTGTATTTGATTATTTCCCTGAGGACGTGGGACATCGGTGTAAGTATCATACCATCCTTTGACCTCTGCCTGTTCATGAACCTGTCGAAATATTTGTTTTGCAAAGGCTTGTATATTATGACAGACTTGTATTTCATGTATTCTGGCAGCATGGTAGGCCATTCCCAGTTATTATAATGTCCTAGCAGCCCTACGATGTCGCGTTTTTCTTCACGCAACCTGTCGATAACTTCCAGGTTGGAATAGGTAAACCTTCGCTTTTGTTCCTTTTCCTGCATATGCATGATCTTAAATGTCTCAACGAAAATATCCGAGAGATGACGATAGAACTTTTTTGCTATTACTTTAATCTCCTCATGCGTTTTTTCCGGGAAAGAATTTACCAGGTTTTCCATAACAATTTTTCTCCTGTAAGAAGGGAAATAATAAAGCAGAAGGAAAATAAAGTCGGACAGAATATATAAAATGCGAAGAGGGAGCAGTGTTATCAGCCAGGTTATGCCGAAAAAAAGATAATATAAAAAAGCTCCCATATCAGGTTATGTTCTGTGTTTTCATAAATTTAAAAAGAATTTCCTGAAGTTCCGGATAAACTGTTTTATTAGATGCAATAAGTTCTTCTCCTGAGATTTCCTTTTCATCACCCGAGAAATCACTTACGATACCACCAGCTTCCCTGACGAGTATTGTACCTGCAGCAACATCCCAGGGATGCAGGTCATATTCATAAAATCCTTCGAATCTTCCGCAGGCAACATAGGCCATATCTATAGCAGCAGATCCAAGACGTCTCAGTCCCTGTGCATTGCGAACCAGGTACGAAAAGCAATCCATGTACTGTTGAAGCAGACCGAAATTGTTATAGGGAAACCCGGTTGCCAGAAGGCTGTCTTCCAGTTTCTTTATTCCCGAAACATGTATCCTTTTCCCGTTGAGCCATGCTCCACCGTCTTTCCATGCAGTAAACAATTCATTGCCACTGACTTCCAGGACAACTCCACCTACCACATCATCATATTCCATAAGACCTATGCTTATGGAATAAGGATGAAAGCCATGAATGAAGTTGGTGGTGCCGTCAAGAGGATCTATGACCCAGCAATAACGTGTGCCTTTTTTAGCCGAGGTTCCTTCCTCGGTATTGAATCCCGCTTCCGGAAGGATGTGGGACAGCTTATCAACCAGCATTTTCTCGGAACCTTTGTCCACGTAGCTGACAAAATCGTTGTGACCCTTTTTTTCAGCACGGCTTATATCAAAGATTTCCGACTCCTTCAATATAAACCTGCTGGTTTCGAGTGCCGCTTTTTCTGTTTCAATGCAAATATCTTTCAGGTTAATCATATTCAATCTATTATCTCTACAGTCATTCTTCCCGACAGGGCTATATCTTTAATTATAACTTTTTTTATCTGACCTTTTAATTTTGAATTCCATGGATATTCAACACGTATATAATTGGATGTGAAACCTGTTATTATACCTTCACTCCTGCTGCTCTCAAAAAGTACTTCTGATGATTTTCCTGCATTGGATATATAAAACTCATGGCTTTTTTTGTCAGAAAGGGCCGACAGAATTTTACTACGTGATTCCTTAACACTGTGGGGTATTTTCCCCGGCATTTTTTCAGCAACAGTTCCCGGTCTTTCCGAATATGTAAATACATGGAGATAGGTAACTGGCATCTCCCCAAGGAACGAAACAGTATCAGCAAAATCCTCATCCGACTCCCCGGGGAATCCTGTGATAATAT
>Ga0315535_1002512_pt1 | contig 11637 bp, 4 predicted proteins | sample SalMarSW160220MG_2_FD_203092 | JGI IMG/M metagenome (GOLD analysis project Ga0315535, IMG submission 203092) | Salt marsh sediment microbial communities from the Plum Island Ecosystem LTER, Massachusetts, United States - Salt Marsh Sediment SW1602-20 ...
GGCCTCTTTGAGCCCAATGATGGGTATGATGTGCCATTTACATTCATGGTGGGACGGGTGTTTTAGTTTATATTTTTACCGGAAGAACCGGGCTTCTATAAATTCCTTTCCTGATATTAATTCCGATTAGGAGCTGCTTGGTTGATTGGTTTCTCACATCAGGGGCGGCAGTATGGCTTTACTTTGAAATTCCGAGCTATCGATAGCCTAACCTAACGCACGTTTGATGGAACGCTCAATAGCTGAAATTGCAGTAAATCAAAAGTGTGGATAAAAAAGGCAGAGCCGTTGTTGACGAGCCGATCGCTTAACGTGTTGAAAGACCCCTGTAATTCCCTGATATATTATCGAAAACAAGCAAAAGCTATCAATATAATATGTTTTTGAAAGTCTTGTCTTCTATTGCATATAAAAACAACATATTAGGGTGATGCATCAACACTTTTAGCGATCGGGTCGCCGTTGTTGACCCTGCCTGTTAAAATAATCTTTGTTATTGGTATGTTCTTGGTTTTAATAATATACCTCCTAGCATCAATTAAGTTTAAGAGCTTAATATGTATGCTATTACAAACTTATCCTTTAAAACACTTTGGAGTCAATACCTAAGGAAGTATCCAGGTGCATTAGTAAAGCACAAATGGTCGAAGATTACGAGAATCGGAAGATCTGTGCGGGGTGTGTGAGGTGACTCGCATTCCTACCGCGACCAAGCTTCCCCGCAATCCTCTGCATATGAAGCAAACTTTTAGCTTTGATCATATCTAAGATTGAATTTGAATCTGATTCACTGTGCCAAAAAGTTTGGCATAAGGTTTGATATATTTCCTTTATTAATGTATATTATAATACTTCTCTGGGCAACGATTCGTAAGGCTTTGGCACCAACAACTCCTTTTAAAACTATAGGAAATTATAATCTTTGAAATTTTTCTTAGTTGGATTAATTACCTTAATAGCTGTATCTTACTTCATTCTCGTTCAACGTAGAATAATTAAATATAAAAAAATTTCTCGTTATATCGGCGGAAAATATGTAAAAGACAATATATTTAAAACAGGCAAGATAATCGGTATCAAAAATGGGAAAAAATATATTATCGAACCAGTTGAAGTAGGAGACCGTGCAGCCGAGTCACACTTCCGGACATTCTTTTCGATTGAATGTAAAAATGAAGGAATGCTTTTATTGATCAAAGCCAATTTTTTCAAAAAATTTCCTGATTGGAAAAATATTCATAAATTAAAAGAAAAAAAAGAAAGTAATGATTTTATCGGTAACTTGTTAAACAAAAATTATAAGTATAATTCATATGGACGAATCGATAAATATATTTTTAATGATGTGCAAAGAAAATTAATAGAATCAATATTTTGTGGTCAGAAATTTGGTTCTGAGAAAATCTATACAAATCTAAAGAAAAGCCTTACTTTTCATTCACTTATCCAAATCGAACGCAACAAAATATACCTTGATATAGGTGAACTTCTTTTAGATAAAAGAAAAATCAGAGAGAATATAGATTTACTGGAACAAATATCTAAAAGGATAGAAGACCAACCAATCATTTAGCTAAAGTTCACAACTGCTTTAAAAAAAGAACTCGCTAAAGATTAAACTTATTCGCGCTATCTAAACAAACCTTTAAATAAAATTACTTGCCAACCAAATCAATGAAGAGACCAGTAGTAAATAGCCACATATTTTAAGGACTCTATTAACATTATCAGCGAACTTTTCATCATTATTTTTAACTAATTTCTGATAGTTCTTTTTACTGTTGGAAAGAATTAAAAAAAAGGTTGCAAACAGAGCTAATGAAACTGGAAAAATAATATCTAACATTTAGTCCCTCAAATCATTCAAGGCAATCAAAAATAATTCTTTTGTCCGTTATTTGCACGATGATGAATTCGTTTTGTCGCCAGTTATAGCATCCATGATAGTAGATCCTGAATTATAAATTGACTGACCACTTTGTAAAACGCTATTAATTTTTCCTATTATAGTTGGTGCAACTTGTCCGGTCAGTAGCATGTCACCCAATGCATTTATACCAAGTAGTTCATCTTGCAGCAATCCAGGATCTGTTGTGTTCTTTATGACTGCTTCTTTAACTCCCATAAAGGGTATCTCATTATCAACGAATCCGGAAATTATTTTAGAAACACCCCACCCAAAAGAGGAAGCTCCACCAAGTACAGCTGGAACCCCTCCAACAGCACCAACACCTGTTGTTGAGGCAAGAGCACCACCAACAGCCATAACGCCACCGCCGAATGCAGCAATAGCTCCTTTGCCTATGGCACTCCAATTTATTAATCCCAATGGATCAATAAAATTAAGCGGATTATTTAGACAGTAGCAGTAAAAATCGGTGTGTTTTTCAGTAAAGAGTAGAGGATCTTTTGCCGTCCATCTTCCGGTATCCGGGTCATAATCTCTATACCCGAACTTTACAAATCCTGTATCCTGATCACCTAAACCTCCTGCAAAACCAAACAGCACTTCAAATGTAGGATTAGTGTCATCGATAATGTAGCCGAAAGAATCGTAGTCAATTCTTTTTATCACATTACCGGATGTATCTGCAACAACTCTCAAAGAACCCACTTGGTCGTAGGTGAGATAATAGGTTGCTCCGCCTTTGGTCATGGTTACCGGCATGCGGCCGTCGGCATACTCGAATCTCATTAGGAGATTGTTGCTGCCGTCAAAAACTGCCAATAGTTTGGTTAACCCTTGCCAGAGGTATTTTTCGACGATGACACCGTCTATTTTTTTGGCAATTCGGCGGCCAAGCGGATCGTAAACATAATCGATAATCCTTCCGTCGGGAAGTGTGACTGTCAAAAGTTCGCCTCTGGAAGAATAGTCATAAGTAGTGACCTCTGAACCGTCGGTTTTTGCGGTTAAGAATCCATCGAGGTTATAAGAATAAACTGCGGAACCTGTGGTTAAGAGATGATCTTCATTGTCGTATGAGAAATTTCTTCCGGAAATTCCTCTCAGGGAATTCATTTCGTATATGCGGGTTCCATTGGCATTATATTGGTATTCTTCGATCAATGCGCCGTCTTTTGTTACCGTCAACAACCGACCCATGGCATCATAGGTATAGATGTAGTCAGATGATATACCGCCGACGGTTTCGGACTTGTTTGTAATTCTTCCATTATCATCTCTGGATAAACTCCATGAGGTGAGAGGTTGTCCTGCTATCGAATAGTCCTGTGCGTCAATTTCTCCATATCCGCTGTAAGTCCGGAGTAGACTGAGCGAACCGCCGGTGACCGCCTCCGGCAAGCCGTTTCCGGCATTGCGGGAGATCATAAAGCTTCCTGCACCGGTCAACAGACCGTCATAATCGTAGGTGTAGCTTTCGGTCCCGCCGGCATAGGTCAGTGAAGTGAGATTAAAATCATTGTTATAGGTATAGCCGAGGGACTGGTTTAGTGTGCCGGTTAGCGTTTCGGAGGTAACGAGTTTTCCATCGTAATTGTAGGTGATCGATTCCGCCCCCTTTGTAATCGATCCCACCTTCGTGCTGCACAGATATGTATAATCGAGGTTCCCTTCAGGTGTCTGGATCTGTTGGAGTCTGCCGTTGGCATAGATGTTGTCGATCTGGTTGCCGGAAGGAAAGTTAATTTGTTTCAGTCTCCGGTCTTTGTCGTACACATACGTGTAGCTGCCGCTCAGCGGCGTCTGGTAGGAACTGTTTAGGTTAACCTTGTTGTAGCCAAATCCGTGATCGATGGTCGATGGATTGGTCAACACGGCCATGTTGCCGTTTTTGTCGTAGGTAAACCCTATTGAACTTCCATCCGGTCGGCTTATACCGGTTGTGCGACCAATCAGATCGTGGGTGTACGTGGTAGTATATCCTCCGGGATCGGTTACGGATTGGAGGAACCCTTGCGCAGTGTAGGTAAAGGCGGTTTGCCGGGTATTGGTTGTGACGGATGTCAACTTGCCCCTGTCGTCATATCCATAAGATGTATCAAAAAGACCGGGTATGCTCATATTTTCTGTCACCAGTGTCGAAGGATTATAAAGCATGGTTATCGTTCTTCCTTCAGGTGACGTCATTATTTTTTGCGATTGGAGAACATTGTTCTCAAGCGTTGTTTGTTTATCGTTGATCGTAATGGTTTCGGTTATCAGATCCGGGGTATCATCTGCATTCGTATCCTGGTAAGTCTTATCTCTTAGGGTGATATTTTCCAATCCGGAAGGCGTGGTTTCCGACATTTCTTTGACAAATTTGAACTTGTATTCGGAATCGAGGCCATATTTGAATTCAAGGTCCATACCGCAAGGAAGAGATTTGTTTCCTGATAGTCCATCGGCCGATTCACTAAACAGAGTCTGAGAGCTTGTGGGGCCGGTGATGATGGAAATGTAGGCACCGGTTGAATCTGTGTGATCCCGGAAAGAGGTAAGGTTTCCTTCTCCGGTGAGCATTTCCGCTAAAATATCACCATTTTCATATTCAGTTCTTTGATAATTCCAGTGACCGCCATTTTCGTCATAGACATCAGACAGTCGTCCCAAAACCGTAAATGAATGATCATAACGATTTCCCTCGGGTTCGATTTCAGCAGTCATCAGGCCGTCAGAAGTATACTCAAAGCTGTAAAAACTGCCATCCGGATAAGTGATTCGTGTTAGATGATTTGCAGCATCTGTTGATAGCTGCGTTTTGAGGCTGTCAGGTGATGTAATCGATATTGGCATACTGCTGCCGTCTCTATTAATTGTGGTCCGGTTTCCAAATTGATCAGTGATGGAGATAAGGTTGTTGTTTCTATCATATCCGTACTCATGCAAAACAGTTCCCGTTTCCAAATCGATCGTCTTTTTATAAATTCCGGAACCGGACAGAATGTGCCCCAGGCCGTTTGGTTCGGCAAAAGGGATATCACCTCCAACAGTTGAGATGCTGAAAGTTGAAGGATATGCGACCTTACGCACGCGATTGCCGGCATCTGCGATATAAAGATTCCCTGATGCATCAACAGAAACATCTTCGATTACATTAAAAGCTGCTTGGAGGGGCGGGCCGCCGTCGCCTGCATAGAGAGAATCCGAATGTTCATTATTCCCGACATATGTGGTGATAATCCCTTTTGTATCCACTTTCCGAACCACGCGATTATGCCAGTCTGCAATGTACATATTTCCTTCTGTATCTATGGTGATACCTCTTGGGTTATTAAGCTCAGCTTCAACGGCAGGTCCATGGTCGCCGCTGTAACCTTTCGTACCACTTCCGGCTACAGTGGTAATAATTCCGGCATTATCAACTTTCCAGATTACATTGTTTGAGTAGTCAGGAATGTAAAGATTGCCCATCGAATCAACGGCTATGCCGTAAATATAGCCAAGATTCGCTTCAACAGCAGGGCCGCTATTACCATTGTAGTTAATGCTACCTCCGCCGGCGACTGTACTAATGATACCGTATGTATCTATTTTTCGAATACATCGATTCCATGAATCGGCTATGTAAAGATTTCCTGAAGCATCTAATGCAACCTCGTAAGGATGATTAAGTGATGCCTCAATTGCGGGACCGCTGTCGCCCCCATATCCTGAAATACCATTTCCGACTATAGTGGTGATTATCCCGTATGTATCTACTTTTCGAATTCGATGGTTGCCATAGTCTGCGATACAAATGTTTCCGTCCGAATCTATAGCAACACCTGATGGATAATAGAGCGAAGCTTCAATGGCAGGACCGCCGTCGCCACTGTAACCTTGGGTACCATTACCAGCTACTGTTGTAATTATACCTTCGGTGTCCACTTTTAAAATTCTGTTTGTCGATGAGCTGGCAATATAGAAATTGCCTATAGAATCCAAAGCAACACTGGAAGGTGAGTCGATACTCGTTTCAACCGCCAAACCTCCGTCACCTCCATAGCCAGCGTTTCCATTTCCGGCAACGGTTTTGACAATCACCGCATTATTTCTATAAATAGCGCCGTCGCCTTTATACAATGTCGGAGGTTCTTTAGCATCAAGCTGATGCTGTAAAGATAATGTCCATCCTTCAGCTAAGATACTATGTTTTTTTCTTGGTTGTATAGCAATTTCTAAATCGCTTTTTTTCCACAATGTGACTTCCTGGCGCGTCATAATCGAAGTTAAATCTCGTCCCACCACTGCAAAAGCTTGTTCTAATATGGGAGGCACAGTATAGACTCCATCATACACAAAACCGATATTGACTTTAGCAGAAGTAACGCTCGTAACTTTCCTTCCCAAACTATCCAAACCATCCCACACGAACTCGGTCTTTTGATTTGGTAATGGATCCAAAATTTGTTCGAATGTTCGACCTGCCACTTCCACTTTGACGATGATTCTTTTCAAGCCATCCGGAACTGTATCTCCACTGGCTGGAACTATAATTCCATTACGAAACCCTTCTACACGGTTGCTTGCATAATGCAGACTTACCTCGGTGCCGGGAATAGGAATATCTTCATGAAAGATTCTACTGCGATTTTCGACATAAGAGTTTATGCATTCAATATTATCAGGTGGCTTTATAGGTTCTTCAGATTTTGCCTCTTCTGTTGAAGGTATGCCATTAGGATTCGGTGAGATAGAACTTTCCGGGCCTTGTGGGATCAATGGTGTTAAACTTGCAATCGTTCTATAGGCCCAATTAATATCATGGGGAGTATAGTGATCCACTGTCACTCTCCAGTAGGTACTTCCAGGCTGATATTTCTGTGGATCTTCAAGTCCTTTTACTTCGTCGGAAAAATCGCCATTTCCATTGAGGTCATCGGGCTGATCGTCCCCGTTGCTGTCTAAGGCATCCACCATACCATCGGTATTTGTATCCAGCAGCTTGACGACGCTTCCGTTTTTTTCCGGGACCCAAACACCTCTATCCCGATCGTAGTAGCCCACAGGGACAGCCATTCCCACATCGAATCCAAGAAAATTGTCCACCCAGATCGTCACCGGCTTTTCAAACCTCACCCTTTGAGTGCCGTCTACGCTAAATTCCGCACAATAGGTGTAGGCAGAGGTAGGCGGTAAGACAGCCGGCATGGACTCAGGCGTTGTATACTCCGTGGCCCGGGTGGTGATGGTGGTCAGCTCCTGGACATCGTTGCCGTTTTCATCCACCAGGTAGGCATGGTTATCGCCGGTAAAGACCACCGTCGCGGATCGGGTCCCGAATTCGTCGATCACCGGGGTGCTCTGGTGGGTTACTACCGTGTCCGGGTTGCCGTCGAAGGTGACAGTCGTGGCTGCAGGGTCTTGGGCAATCATTTGGATGGTTTCGTCAATAGCAATGTCGTTCCAGGGCACATAGACCTTCCGGTGGGAGGTTATAAATCCGTCTTTTTGATAGATGACGGTGAGCGTTGTTCCGCCTTCGACCGGAAGGGTGAATCGACCTTGCGCATCGGTCGAGACCGTGCCGTATTCCGGATGACCGTGCAGGGTCACCGAAACATCGGGTATGGGGGCGTCGTCAATGGAACGGACCAGACCGGTGATGAGCGAAAACCGTCTGGCGTCATATTCTTCTACCGTAGAATCGGTTGGAATCAGGTCTTCATACTGTTTGCCGAAGGAACCCTCGGGCAGTGGGGCTGGATTGCCGGTTACCTGGATCTTTGCTTGTGCGCTGCTTGATCCGGTGGCGCCTGTTACCGTGATGGTATAGATGGTGGTATGGTCCGGTGACACCGGGGCCGATCCGCTCACCGGAACACTGCCTACGCCGTTATCGATAAAGGCGCTTTGGGCCTTTTGAGAGTCCCAGGTCAACGTGATGGATCCGCCTTGGGAAACGGTGGCCGAAGCCGGGCTCAGAGTGACGGTCGGGGGTGCATTGGGATCTGCGACGGTAATAGAGACGTCAGCCGTGGTTGTTCCTCCGGGGCCGGTGGCCGTGATGGTATATGTTATGGCATCCGTGGGTGAAACCTGGACAGAGCCATTGGCGTCCACCGATCCGATGTTCGGTTCGACCACACAGGTGTCGGCATAGGTGGAATTCCAGGTAAGGGTGGAAGATTCGCCCAACAGGATTTTCTCGGGGTTGGCGCTGATGGTGACGGACGGCACAGGGATGTTGACCGATACGCTGACGCTTTTTGTGGTGGTTCCGCCAGGGCCTCCAGCAGTGAGCGTGAAGGTGGTGGTTTCCGTCGGAGAAACCTCGAAAGTGCCATTTGGATCGACACTGCCGATGCCAGGATCAATGCTGATGGTATCCGCATCAATAACATTCCAGGACAGGGCGCTGGATTCTCCCAGTGTAATGGTCTGCGGGGCGGCGGAAAAGGTGACCTTGGGAGGCTGATCAGGGGTTGCGTTAGAGTTGATGGTTATCGTTATTGACGCCCCGGGGGGGCCCCGGAGGAAAACAGTGATCAAATTGAAGGTTCGTAAGGACATTTCTTTTTCAAACACGGTATTGCTTCCGGTCAAAAAATCTTGGAGGGGAACAATCGTGGTATTGAAAAGAACAAACCCGCCGTTGATGGATTTGTCGGGGGTATTTTTAGTGACGGTGATAATGCCCGGCCCGGGATCTTCCGCATGGAATGTATGGACCGAAGCGTGTATATGCCATTTTCCGATCTCAAAAGATTTTGGGCCGAACACGGTTTGATTGTCGGCATGGGTCAATGATGGAAAGACAAAGAAGATTAACAATAAGACGAATAGGCAGCAGACTTTTCTTGACATGGGGAACCTCCGGATGATGTTTAGAAGTGGTTTCAAAACCTCCTCTCGAGCTCAATCTCTGTGTTGGACTGAGACGGTCAATCCTCGAAATATTCCCGATATTCCTTCGGTTGACCGCCTCAGTCCGCCTTGACCTTAACCCCGATTGAAGGTTTTGAAACCACTTCTGGCGCTTCAGCTCAGGATCAATTCAACTGAAAATTTACCAGGGACTCTTCGCAACATATGTGCCAGCCAGATGATTTTTTTTTGAAGCAGCTGCCTCTGAACCAGAACTGTTTCGCCCGAAACGCTTCATAACATCTTGAATGAAGCGGATTTAGAAGGATCTAAAAAAAAAGAAATATATTAGAAAATTAGATGGGGTTGATAAAATGGGAAGATGTTGAAGAAGAAAATCAAATAGAGATCTGCACAGAAAAAAGGGCATGAATGCACAGGTTTTTGTGCATTCTGATAAAATTCATGAACCTAAAAAGATAGGAAATCAGGATCACTTTTGAGGAAAAACAAAAAAGCGGATGGTCGGTATTAGACCATCCGCTTTTTATCAAGGCGTTTGAATAAATCTATTCGCCGTGGGTTGCGGGAGAAGGCGCTTTCTCATGGGATTGCGGTGGGTGAGCCGCTGACTTTGTCTCGGTTTTCGGTGCAGGTGCCGCTGCTTCGGTTTTAGCCGGCGCAGCAGGCGGTGATGCGGCTGCTTTTTGTTCGGCCTGGAGGGATGCGATATCTTTGTCCACGGCATCGATTTTTTGATGGACCAGATTCATCTTCATCTTATCGATGTCGAGTCGTGATGCCTCGGTAAGGAATCCTTTTGCTTCTTTGAGATCGGCAATGGTGTCTTTGCCGGCTGACACATCTGCTTTGTACAAGAGAATCATCAGGTCGATATTGTTCAGGTGGCTATAAACAATATCTTTGGCTTTGGGTGTCAGGGCATAGGGCCTGGCCTTTTTGATATAGGTTTTAATTCCCTGGAAATCAGGAAGGCCAGGTACCGTCAAAAGGGTATCTGCTTTATCCACGTAGTAGTTAAAAATCAGCGGGTATACATCGGTTTTGGAATAAACGTGTTTGATTTTCGCAGGCGCTTGAACCCCGGGCAAAGCGATCAAAAGTTTTTCGCCCATGGGGGCAAACCGTCCCTGATAGATTTTCAGTGCACCGTCTGTTGACTGAATATAATATTTCCCCTGGTTGATCATGCTGCTGCCGACAATCAGAGCGATAAGGACCGCCAAAGCGGCAGCCATATATTTCATGGCTCTGTCCATGGGATCGGGCGGTAGGGTGTCGCCGGAATCGGGCGGTTCGTAGGATACCGAAACTTTAGATTCAGCGGCGGCCTTTTCAGCGGCGGCCTTTTCAGCGGCGGCTTTTTCAGCGGCGGCTTTTTCGGCGGCGGCCTTTTCAGCGGCGGCTTTTTCGGCGGCGGCCTTTTCAGCAGCGGCTTTTTCGGCGGCGGCCTTTTCAGCAGCAGCTTTTTCGCCCACAGCCTTGATCTCGGCCATATCATATTTTTTCATCAAAAGTTCCCTGATGCGTTTTTGTTCCGCTTCCGTGCCTGAAAAGAAGGGCGGCGCCGTAACATCCTTTAAACCTGCTTTATCAGGACCGGCCGTATAGAGCTTTTCCGGTTTCCATGCAGGAAATTTTTTCTTAAGAAGATCTTTTAAGGAAACGGCTTTTTTCTTGGGCGCAGGAGCAGCTTTTGCAGCAGGTTTGGGCTTCGGGGCGGGTTTGGCTTTTGCAGCAGGTTTGGGCTTCGGGGCGGGTTTGGCTTTTGCGGCAGCCTTGGCCTTAGGGGCGGCTTTGGCGGCTGACTTTTTCGCGGTTTTTTTCTTGGCGGCTTTCTTTTTCCCTTTGGTTGTTGATTGAACCAGACTGTTTTTTCCCATAAAAAACCTCTTTGAAATTGTTTGTGGCGTTGCGAATGAAAAGTAACTTATGTTACGTATATAGGAATAAGTTTGTATATATGAAATCATAAGTTTTGTAAACATTTTTTTAACTAAGCAGAGTGTTTCAGATTTTTGAAATGGTTAATTTAACAATATTATAGTATTCTGGCAATTTGAATTTTAATAATTTGAAACGCTCAACCGGGTATTATTTTGAATATGAATCGCTTAACAGAAAAGCGGGATCGACTTCTCTCCATTTTAAAAGGTTATGGGTCTTTGCTGGTGGCTTTTTCCGGCGGCGTTGACAGTTCATTTTTGCTGGCCATGGCCCGCGAGGCGCTGCATACGAATCTTATTGCCGTAACCGCATCGTCTCCGATTCATCCGGAGCGGGAAACCCGCGAGGCCTGCGATTTTGCGACAACCCTGGGCGTTGAGCATCTGGTCCTTCAATCGAAAATAATGCTTCGGGCCGACTTTACAATTAACACCAAAGACCGGTGCTACCTATGCAAAAAAAGCCTTATGGTAGAATTATTGGAAATTGCAGGCGATAGGGGGATTCGGCATGTGGCCCATGGCGCAAATATCGATGATTTATACGATTACCGGCCCGGATTCGCCGCAGCGCAAGAATTGGGAATCAAGGCGCCGATGGTGGAGGCAAAACTGACCAAAAACGACATTCGCCGGCTTTCAAAGCAGGTGAACCTTATTACCTGGGACAAGCCGGCCATGGCATGTCTTGCCAGCAGAATCCCTTACGGCACATCCATTACCGAAAAAGACCTTAAAATGGTGGACCAGGCCGAACAGGTTCTGTTTCGTCTCGGTTTTATCGGATGCCGTGTGAGAATGCACGGCAAGGTGGCCAGAATAGAGGTCGAGACCGCGGATATTGAAAGGCTCATCCATCGAAAAACAAGAGCGGCCATCGTAAAGGAATTGAGAAAAATCGGTTTCGCCCATGTAGCGGTGGATCTTGAGGGGTAT
>Ga0315535_1002515_pt1 | contig 11615 bp, 10 predicted proteins | sample SalMarSW160220MG_2_FD_203092 | JGI IMG/M metagenome (GOLD analysis project Ga0315535, IMG submission 203092) | Salt marsh sediment microbial communities from the Plum Island Ecosystem LTER, Massachusetts, United States - Salt Marsh Sediment SW1602-20 ...
CTGCTGATGATGGACCATCGCCGAATGCGGCATTTTCAACTGCGACACCACCCTTGAGTGGTTCTGCAAGCATCCAGACTGGACCGTCAGGATAGAAGATCTTCATAGCACGCTCAATGTTCCATTTAACACAGCTTGCGTTGAATGGAGTACCATCTTGGAATGTGATATCTTGTCGTAGAGTTATAGTATAGTTTTTGCCGTCACCGGACAATACTGGGGCTGATGCAGCCAGTAGTGGTACCGATGGGGCGGTTACAGCGCTATCCCACGGATAGGTGTATAGCGTTTCATACACGTTGTATGCCATCCACGATCCGAATGTTTCGTAATCGACATGGGGGTCTAAATAGTCAGGATTACCAATAGTCTCCCAGATTAGAGTATCCTCTGGGGGCCTTGTTGGCTGCTGCATAAATATGAATGCAACTCCTGCACCCGCGACAACGATAACGATAACAACGATCGCTAGTAATTGATTTCTTTCCACTTAGCTTCCTCCTATAGGAATAGGAATATTTTCCTCATTCAGTTGCGACTGAAGTATTGGATGGGATTGGATATAAAGCAGGGGCTAATAGCGATAATGCATATGAAAGTCCCTACCTGTTAGCACCTTTTTGTGCCACAACAGCTAATATACATTGTGGCTATTGAAGGCCCTTGTGTACCTTCGTACATAATCAAATAATTGTTTGAGTAAACAATAGAATGATGTGATATCTGCATCCATGAGAAATATTGTGAAGAAAAGGATTATGAGCAGAAGAGATGAACAGGGAAGTGGGGTAAGGAAGTTGAGTGATTGAGTTTGATGTTGTCGTTAAAAAAACTCAGCCTGTCTGTGTCCTCTGCTCAGACTAGCTGTTACCAAACTAAAATTAGAATGCTAGTAACACTCACTATATATCCAAATCATCAAGATGATTGAAGAACTCACGGGTTAAGAATGACCTGTAGGCAAATCCACCCCATCCAGACTCGATCATTAGCTTTTCAACGTCACCAAGTAGGTCTTCACGACTCATCACCTTGACATCGAATATTTCATAGGTGTCAATGGGCTTCATGGTCCCATTAATTGGTTCAGCAAGAAAGACGAGAGACCGCCAAGGGATGGTTTCAGTAGGGCATACAACATCAAGATGCATATCCAGTACGAATTTTAATAGCCTAATTTCAAGACCAGTTTCCTCGTACATTTCTCTGTAAGCGGCTTCCTCAAGAGATTCACCAACCTTAGCCCCTCCGGACGGAGCCCGATAAATCCCTGAATCTGCATATTGGTGCTTCTGAATCACTACGTATTCATTAGCTTCTTGGCGAATGAAACAGGTGACGTCATGAAGACGTCCTTTTGCTCGAGTCTGTTTAACCAATTGACATTCAAAATCAAGAAAGTTAATCGAGAAACTTCGCTTGATAGGTTCACCGAATCGTTCAATCAAGTTCTGTATTTCTTCATCGTTGATGTCATTCAGTTTACTCGCCATCCTAGGATACAATTCAATATCCAAAAAAGTTGTCGGACGACAACCTTTTACGAAAATGATTACAATATATGTTGCGCTTCATACACGGAGAGAGGAAAATGGAGAGGAAATTGGGTGACGTTCTAATTCGCACTTATTTAGGAGATATCACAGATCTTGCTGTGGATGCCATTGCAAATGCAGCGAACTCAGATTTATGGATGGGATCAGGAGTTGCGGGAGCAATCAAGGCAAAAGGAGGAGTTGAAATCGAGGAGGAGGCCATTTCTCTAGGACCCATCAGACCTGGTGAAGCAGTCATGACAACCGGAGGGAATCTACCAGCTAAATACGTTCTACATTGTGCAGGAATGCCTCCAGGTGGAAGAGCCACTCAATGGAAAGTTATTGAATCAGTACAGAATGCTCTGAATATTGCATCCCAACACAACTTGAAATCCGTAGCATTCCCCGCGATTGGAGCGGGTGTGGGAGGTCTCTCAGAGTATGATTCTGCCAAGGCGATAATAACTGGAATCTGTCAATACGCCCGCTCGTCTCATTCAGTAAAGGAAATAACGCTCGTGTGTTTCAACAAGTATGTCTGTGAATGTTTTAGCAAAGCATTCGATGAAAGAGAGGAGTAGCTAATTTGGAATATCATTCAGTTGATGGCATAAGGGTTTCAGTTACACTAGGGCGTTTTGATGATTCAGAATTAGATCTTGTCGTAAAGTCCCAAGATATTCCGTTAGGCACTACTTCAACAGGAATTATTGGTACCGGAAAGACTACAGGAGGATTTGGTTTCACAATCAAAGAAGCTAGTAGTGCAAACAGTGTGATACACTGGCCAACAATTTCCATCCTGAATCCAAATAGAAGAGAAGCAATATACGAGGCAACAAGTAATGCATTAAAATCTGCAGATAAGATACAAGCGGAATTGATTGGATTTTTTACGATGGGACTTGAGGTTGCAAGAATACCCAGTTGGGAAATTGCGGAAGAAATTATCAAAGCAATCAATGATCATCCAAAGAAAGAATCACTTCTTAATAGAATCATATTGGTTGCGAGCTCACCAATTCAGGTGAGCTCATTCCAGTATGCTATCAATAACGTTTCTATCATATCTCAGAAATAAATATGACTTGAAAAATCATATCTTCAATCTTTTTCGAGCGGCATCGGCAGATTGGACCAATGGATCCCAAGTATCACAAATAGCTGGTGCATAGCAATTCTCAAAATTGAAAAGATCCTTTGCATCAATATTATGTTGGATTCCTAGAGTTATGACATTAACCCGCATTGCAGCATCCTCTAACCCAACTAATTGACCACCAACAAGTTTTCCGGTTTCCTTATTGAAGAAAGTTTTGACTTTGATCTCCTTTCCTCCGGTATAGTAGTGAGGTTTCGTACTACCCTTTATGGAACCTTTGATAACAGGTATTTCATAACGTTTGGTGAGATCTTCGGTTAAGCCAGTACTCGCAATCTCAAGACCAAAAAGCTTTGTTACCTTAGCACCAAGGCAACCGAGGAAGCGAACATCACCACCAGCGGCATTGATACCAGCAACACGACCCTCACGAACTGCAAGAGTTCCGAGTCCACCTGCACATCGCTTTCCTGTTATGAATTCTACATTTTCTGCACAGTCCCCAACAGCATAAACATTAGGTAGATTGGTTAGCATTTTGTCATCAGTTACAATACCACGAGTCTTCCCAATCTCAACACCAATTTTCTCTGCGAGTTTCGTAATAGGTCGAACTCCTGTCGCAACCACAACAAAATCCGCAGGAATCTCTGTTTCCTCTTCTGTCTCACGATCTTTAACAATAACGCCTTTGGGCGAATCATCACCAGTTATTTCCTGTGCTGCAGTATTGATCAGGATCTTTAATCCATGTTCTCTACAGTGATCCTCAACAATTTCTGCTAAGTCAGGATCAACCATTGCCAAAAGAACATGAGGGAGGAATTCTACAACTGTGACATCAAGACCACGCTCATGAAATGCTTCAGCAGCTTCCATACCGACAAGACCACCACCGATAACTACGGCTTTCTTAGCCTTATCAGCTTCAGAAGCAAGAACTTTTGCATCATCTAGCGTTCGTAGTCCATAAACTCTCTTCTTGTCAAGTCCTTTGATTGGAGGAGCTGCGTTCTCTGAACCAGTCGCAAAAATGAGCACATCGTATTTTTGAGTTCCCTCACCATCTGGCCCTTCATACGTAAGCACTCGGGATTTGTGATCAATGTTTGTGACTGTCACACCTAGTTTTACATCAATGTTAAGACCACTCCAACTATCAGCAGGCATTAGTACTAGGTCATCAAATTCCTTTACCTTTCCTGAGATTGTATAAGGCAATCCACATCTAGAGTATTGAGAGTATATCTCGGTATTATACAGAGAGATCTCAACGTTTCGGTTGAATTTTCTAGCTTGCATTGCAGCTGTTGCTCCAGCAGCACCGCAACCAATTATAGCAATATGCTCGACCATTACTGGATTCACCAAAATATTCTGAATTTTTGTTAACTTTGCCCATTCAAACCATATCTTGAATGTTTGGTATTGTTGAAAATCAATCCAGTAGAGATTTTTCAGAACTGAAAAAAGGTTAGAAGATAATCAGGAAATCGACATGAAATTATGACTCGAGTGCAATTATAAATAACAAGGATGAAATTGAATCAAGCGATAATTAAGAGAGAAGGGGCGGAAAATAGACCACCCCTTTTCTAAATCTAGGAGGAACTAGTCTTCGGTTTCATCTTCCTCGAAAGAGTCGTCTTCAGATTCATCGATTTCTTCTTCGACTTCTTCTGGAATATCTTCACCAAGAGTATCTTTGGTTTCTACGTCCTCCAGATCAGTAATTTCCTGCGAACTTTCTTCCTGATCTCCTGTAGCTTCTTCCACATCATCCTCAGAAGGGACCTCCTCAACTATGGGTTCTTCCACAGCGGGTTGAATTGGAGTTTTTCTCTTAACTTCATCTGCTGCTGCTTCAGCCGCAGATTCCTCTTCCGTAGGCATCCATTTCTTCCCATCATCCATATCAGTCTGGAATTTCTGAACCTGTGTCTTTCGGCTGACATAGAGAGCGATAATCACGGCAAGCGACATTGCGGCACCAACGAGTGTAATTGTTGTTTGCAATGTACTAGCACTGTCTCCGAGTAATTGTTGCCAAGTGATCACAAGGAAGGCAAGACCAGCGATATTCATCACGAAGCTTCGTAATGGTGTTCCAACTTTAACAATTTCAGTCACACCAGTATCAACCATTGCCGCAGCGATTACTCCTGCATTGTAGTCTGTTGATTTAGTCTTCTTTGCAAGAGTCCGAATATCAGTGGATTTCTTCTTACCCATGACCTTTAGAGCTATGGGGACTTTTTCGGATAACAGATCCGCATAATGAGCTCGTGCATCGTCTTGAGTGAAGTTGCATTTCTTACACATATCGAGTTTTTTGTTCCAATCACGTTTACATTTTGGACACTTATCAACAGGCCATGCGTCAGGAGCGACTTCTCGCAATCTCTGACGAACTAAATATTCGCTAACACCGCTGTCTTCTCTACTTTCGTCATCAGTCTTCTTCTTACCGATCTTTGTCATTCCAGCAAGCATGGAGAATAGTAATGGCAAAGCACCGATTACTGTAAGATTAGGTAAAGACTTCAGTTCAGAGGCTTTCTTGTGAATACCACGCAACTTGTATGCGGTCTTGAGACCATCTAAAAGCGTCATGAATCCATTTCCAAGTCCATAAACTGCACCAATTGTTGCTGCGATTGCAGAAATGCCCGTGACTGATGTGAATATATCTGTAGGAGTAGCAGGGATACTAAAGTAAAATGTACTCTTGACCACATGCTCGGTTGCAGCGTCTCCTTCAAGGTAATATCTGAAATCTAGTGATGCTTCAAAAATTCCCGTGGTGAGCTTGATTGGGCCATATGAAAGAATGGTAGAAAGATCAATCAGCGCATCAACAGGGGGGATAGTAACATTATGGTCAACCCAAATCCAAGTCGAGTTAGTCACAGGATCTACGATTTGAATCGGGAGTATCGCAATCCCTTGATAGTAAAATGTGATAGTTCCGGTCATATTCAAGTCCTGAGTCAATGTATCGTTTACTTCAATCTGAAGGAATAACTCCATGGGACCTTCCATGTTTATTAAAATGGGATTTGTGTCATCAGAGAACTTAACATTCTGCCCATCTAGACCAGCATAAACAAACAATGTTTTGTCATTAACAAAATCAGTTGGAAAAGACTGTGCAGTGGTAGTAGTAGAGATTCCTCCGACAAATAATACCATAAACAAAGTCATGAATCCAAATAATAGCAATTTTGAGGGTGAGCGACACATTACCTAATCTCAACTCCATTTTGAGTGAAGGATGTGTAGTGTGCTAATCTTGACTGTTAAGGGTTTTGGGGACCTAGGTAGAACCAGTTTGTGGTGTAGGATTTTGTGTACCTCGAACCATATTTGCAACCTTACGAGCAATGGATGCAAATCCTTCGCTCTTCTTCAATACACCTTTTGCACCAACCTCGACTGCCTGCTTTAATGATTCAGCATCGAAATATGCTGTGAGAAGATGGATGTTGTGAACTCCCATACCAGTGAGAGCACGAGTACACTCAATACCGTTCATCTCAGGCATTTTCATATCCATTAGAACAAAATCCGGAGGATGCCCCTGGCTCATGCAAATACCTGCCGTTTCCACTGCTTGAGTTCCATTGGTTGCTGTAATGAGTTCGTAGTCATCAAGAAATTTCCTCAGGTAAGAATCCATGACCTCATGGATAGCTGGTTCGTCATCCACAATTAGGATTCGCAGAGTCATGAATATTCCCCACACTTGGCTGGATAATTAGTATTAGGAACACTACCTTATCAATCGTGTGTTATTCACGAATGTATTTATTGTAGTTACAAGTAGCATCAAGAAATTGGGTGAATAGAATGGTCTTTGAAAGAATGCCCTTGGAAATTTGGTTCGACAAATATCAATTCGAAGTTGACTATGATATTGGTGAAAGTGGAATGAAATTTCTGAAAGTGAAAGATCTTGATATTAATCTTAATGAGGTTGAACTACGGTATGGTTATCACCTAGGTCATCCGGAATTGAGGAAAGAAATCGCGAAACAATATCAAGGCATGACAATGAATAATGTAGCTGTCACTACTGGAGCGAGTGAGGGCAACTTTGCGGTTATTGGACATTTAGTTGGGTCCAAAGATCACTTGATAATTGAGCATCCAACATATCCATCACTCTATCAAATTCCTAGGTCTCTTGAGAGAGACCATTCATTATTCAAATTAACTTGGGAAAACCAATTCAGACCAGATATGAATGAATTACGCAAATTGGTCAAGAAGAATACAAAACTAATTACTCTTACCCACCCCAATAATCCAACAGGATCAGTAATTACACTTGATGAATTAAAAGAAGCTATTGAGATAGCAGAAGCAGCTGATGCATATCTTATGGTCGATGAAACCTATAGAGATATGATGTTCGACAAACCACCACCACTAGCTGCTACACTGAGTCCATATGCAATCAGTCTTACAAGTATGTCAAAGACTTGGGGACTCCCGGGTATTCGAATTGGTTGGGTTGTTGCAGATACTCCCATTATTGAAGCAATCCGAGCGGTTCGTGAGCAAGTGACTATTTGCAATTCTTCGCTTGGAGAAGCAATTGCTAAAAGAGTACTTGAGAAGAAGGACGACCTACTTGATGGATTGCGAAAATCAATGTTCTCAAACTATGCTATTGTGAAGGACTGGATGGAAAACCAATCGTGGTTAGAGTGGATTGAACCAAAGAGTGGAGTAGTATGTGCTCCAAAATTAAAGAGCGGTGTAAGTACCGATGAACTCTGTCAACTTCTTGTAACGAAATATCGAACTTTCACAGTACCTGGATCAAGAATGGAGTTAGAAGGTCACTTCCGATTGGGTTTTGGCGGAGAAAAAGAAGAACTTACGAAAGGACTGGACAGACTTGCTCTAGCATTGAAAGAAATCCATAGATGAAATTTGTAGGTATTCTTTAGGATAGAAACTTACTCTTCAGTGGAGATGAGGTTTTTATCTTGATGAAAGAGAATGCTTCAACACGACAACATGATTTGGATACTTGGATCCCCATTGCCAAATTCACACGAGAAATTCGTAGGGTTAATGTTCGTTTCAATGTTATTAAGAAGGGAGAAATTCGCACAGTGACTCAGCGTATTGTCGGAAGAAAACATGAGATTTCAGATTGTATTGTGGGTGATTCCACAGGAATCGTAAATCTTACTCTATGGAATGAAGACATAGACACAATTGAGCAAGGTCGAACATACGAACTCCGAAATGGTTTCCTTAATCTATACGACGAATGTATGATTTTGTCAAAGGGACGAGAAGGTACTTTGATTGAATCGGATGTTCCGATTACCTCTGTAAATGGACAAATCGATATGAGTAGACCATTTATGGGAAAATCAAAGCGACGAAAGAAAGAGAGGTCTCTTACTGGTAGGACACTTAGTGGTGCTGTGGGAAGAGAAACCAAAGGATTTTGCTCACGGAAGTCCTTTTGAGGTTGAAAGAACATGACACAATCCTAGAGTGTCATGATAATGAGAATTAGAATTCAAGATCAGGAGATTCCATACCCTCTTACGACGCTAAGTGGTAGATTACTATTATGCGGATTATCTGAGATTGCCACCGCTCAAATCCTATCTGATTTGAAAGAAAAGAATCCCGCAACACAGGTTGAGTTGTCTAAATTCGTAAGCAGTGCTTTAGAAAATGAATCAGCTACAATTTGGAGAAATTTTGAAACATTCAACTCATACGAGCAACTACGAGGAACATCTGAGAAAATCCCTCCGCTAGTACTTGCACTAGAAGGAGCTTCAGCTACTGGGAAATCCATGCTTGCTATTGATTTTGTGCATTATTTATCGTCTACACGATTCATTGGTACAGATACAATTCGACAGGTACTCAGAGGTATTTACACCAGAGAGGAGTATCCGGAATTATTTTGCCACACCTATCAGGCACACACCCGCAGACAGGCTGGTGACCCAAAGTTAGATCCAGTCATCCGAGGTTACATCGCACAATGCGAAGTAATAGAGCCAGCTGTTATCGGGATGGTCAAACGGATCTATTCGGAGGGAGCTTCTTCAATCGTAGAGGGAGTTCATCTTGTACCTGGTTCAATCAATCATATAGGATTGGGGAATCTTGAGATGCTAATCAACCCCAGTGAAAAGATTCACAGATCTATGTTTATCACAAAACATTCAGTTGGAAAACTAAGATCAGTTTCAAAGGATGCATCAATCCGAGAAGATGAATTTCTGTCTGCAAGAAAAATACAGGAGTATATGATTACTAAGGCTAAGAATTCCAACGTACCAATAATTGATCTTCAGAGCTATGATATTACACGGTCTGAAATTTCTAGTCTAATTATCAACAAAATTGAAGAAATTATTGAGGAGTATACTTAGAGGAGATTATCTGATTGTCCTGGAAAACTGATTCCCTTGATAGGTTATTCAAACCTAAGTCAATTGCAGTCATTGGAGCTTCAGATAAACCAGAGAAGCTTGGAGCGCTTTCACTGCTTGCACTGCAAACCTATACTGGCAAAGTATATCCTGTAAATCCACGATTGAAATCAATTGGCAGGTCCAGATGCTATTCTAGTGTGCAGGAAATTGATGCAAAAGTGGATATGGTGATGATTGCAGTCGGACCACAACATGTCATACCAGCAATATCTGATTGTGCTGAAGCAGGTGTAGGGGGAGCAATTATTTTCTCAGCAGGATTCAAAGAACTAGGAGGAATTGGTACTGAGCATCAAATGAGACTTCGAGAAATTGTTGATGATTCTCATATCGCAGTCATTGGACCAAATTGTTTGGGAGCTGGAAATCCGAACATTGGACTGAATGCCACATTCTTTCCTCATCCCGTTCCGATGAAAAACGGATCTGTAGCGATGATCAGTCAAAGTGGTGGGGTAACAGGATTGATGCTCTATCGTGCAGCGGACAGAGGATTAGGAGTTTCTAAATTCGCAAGCGTCGGAAATAGAGTTAATATTGATTTCCATGACATGGTACGTTATTTACGTCATGATAATGAAACCAAAGTCATCTGCCTTTTCATTGAAGGAACGGAATATGGACGAGAGATGGTAGATGAGATAAAAGAAACAACGCTTAAGAAACAAGTCATTGTCTTCAAGGTCGGTAAAACACCTGCATCACGAGATGCAGCATTGAGTCATACAGGAAGTCTCGCAGGAAATTCTGCACTTTATAGCGGGGCTATCAAGCAGTCAGGAGCTATTGAGGTTTCGGGGGTTACTGAGATGATTGACACAGCTCATCTTCTATCAGTTTCTCCACATCGCCCAAAGGGAAACAGAGTTGCAATTGTTACTCATACATTGGGGATTGCACTCATTGCTGCACAAACTCTTGAATTAAATGGAGCTGTTTTTCCTTATCCTTCACCAGAAATAGCTAAGTCAATTCAAACCCTGCTCAATATGCCGGTTGAGATTCCAATCAAGAATCCAGTTGATTTACTAGCTCAGGGATGGGCTCAACCGGAAATCTTTGCCAGCGCATTCAGAATGGTATTGAAAGAGGACTATTACGACTCTATCATGATTGTATTTGCTCCGAACTATCAAGAGGGGATAGGTGGAGGTATACCAATCGATAAGATAGTTGAAGCATCAAAAGAGGTTTCTAAACCAATTGTGAGTATTCTATCATCACCTGATAGTAACAAACCCCCAGGGTATGAAATACTCGAAAAAGCTGGAATTCCGTTTTATTCTAGTCCTCAAAGAGGAGCGAAAGCTCTAGCTAACATGATTGGATTATTATAAAAAAGGAGGGGATGCCGCTAGCTTCCCAGCGGCATGCGGATTTACCCCTTAGTGATTGAAACAGTTTCACTTTGTACCCGTGGAGTCGTGTTAACTGATTCACCATTTAATGTTCCATCTAGGAGAGCACCATATGCAGCCATGTCGAAGTGACCGTGGCCAGATAGATTGAAGACTATAACTCGAGATTCTTTCTTCTTCTTAGCCTCAAGAGCAATGTCAATCACTGCCTTGATAGCATGAGCAGATTCGGGTGCTGGAATGACGCCCTCAGACTTTGCAAATAGAACTCCTGCATCAAGCACTTCCAACTGCTCATAGGCTCGTGCCTTAATTCGCCCCTCTTCTACGAGTGCACTAATCGTAGGAGCTACTCCATGGTATCTCAAGCCTCCAGCATGGATCTTCGGTGGCGTAAAATCTGAGCCGAGGGTGTACATCTTAAGTTTCGGAGTCATCCCAGCAGTATCACCGAAATCATATCGATACTCGCCTTCGGTAAGGGATGGACAAGCTTTAGGTTCTACAGCGATACATTCGACATCTCGGAATCGCTCTTCTGCAATGAATGGGTATGTCATTCCAGCGAAGTTACTTCCCCCTCCTACGCAGCCAACCAGATAATCGGGAGTTTCTTCTATACTATCCAGTTGCGCGATTACCTCTTGACCTATCACGCTTTGCTGGAGCATAACAAAATTGAGAACAGATCCTAGTGTATACTTAGTATTTTCATGCTTGACAGTATCTTCAATGGCTTCACTAATTGCAATGCCAAGAGTGCCAGGGTGATCAGGAAATTCTTTTCTCATCTTTCGACCATATTCAGTCCTATCAGACGGACTTGGAACCACTTGAGCTCCGTAAGTTTTCATTAGAATTCCTCGGTACGGCTTCTGCTCATAACTAGTTCGAACCATGTATACCATAGCTTCTATTCCAAAATATGCACAAGCTAAAGAAACAGCACTTCCCCACTGCCCAGCACCGGTCTCGGTAGCCAATCGTTCCACGCCTTCTTTCTTAGCGTAATAGGCTTGAGCCGCTGCTGTATTTAGCTTATGACTACCAGTTGGTGAAACATCTTCCCGCTTGTAATATATTCGGCAAGGCGTTTTCAGAGCCTTTTCAAGTCCGACAGCTCTCTGGAGTGGTG
>Ga0315535_1002516_pt1 | contig 11612 bp, 13 predicted proteins | sample SalMarSW160220MG_2_FD_203092 | JGI IMG/M metagenome (GOLD analysis project Ga0315535, IMG submission 203092) | Salt marsh sediment microbial communities from the Plum Island Ecosystem LTER, Massachusetts, United States - Salt Marsh Sediment SW1602-20 ...
GCGCTGTGCATAGCTCACTCTCCTTTTCAGGGGTTTTGAGGGAGCATACACTGCAGCGGCCTGCCACTTCAGTGTGAGCCCTTGCATATTATCTGTATGCTCAGGGTGGTGCTGGGGCGATGGGGAGCCTGACCCCGGCCGATCCTCACACAGAACGTGGGACTACGCAGCTCGAGGGCGTTAGGCATCCTCCCCTTTACTTTCCCTCAAGGTGCTGTTATACTTTTAACCAACATAGTTGGTGATATAACTAATAGTGTTGGTGATAAAACCAACAAAGTTGGTGGAACAATGCTAGAGCCAATAGTAGGGTCAAGATCCAGCGAACAAGTTCTGATGTTCCTACTGGCAAGGGGAGAAGGCTACGCGACAGAAATCGCGAGGTTTTTCGAAGCTGATCTCTATGCTATCCAGAAGCAGCTCAGCAGACTCGAATCATCCGAGATACTCGTGAGTAGAGCCGTGGGACGAACGCGCGTGTATCAGTTCAACCCCAGGTACCCATTCCTCGATGAGTTGAAAAGCATCCTTGAGAAAGCCCTCACCTACTATCCACAGGGAATGCGCGAGGGACTCCTCAAGAACCGGCGCCGCCCTAGGCACCGCGCCAAGCCACTATGAAGGCGATCAATGAAATGACGCAAGCTGAGCTTGCGGCATACATAGACACTCATCTTCGTGGACTGGGAATCTCAGTCATTCTCTCTGGCGGTGCCACAGTGGCCGTATACAGTGATCACAAGTATGTATCGAAGGACCTTGATTTCATCGGCCGGTTCATGATTGACCATAAGCAGGTCGAGGAGGCAATGAAGCAGCTGGGATTCGAAAAGGAAGGGAAGCTCTACTTCCACAAAGATACGCCCTACTATGTCGAATTCCTTTCGGGGCCTGCCAGTATCGGATCTGAGCCCATACTAGAAGAACGAGAGCTCGAGTTCTCAACAGGAACCCTTCGTATCATCTCTCCCACCGACGCTGTGAAAGACCGGCTAGCCTCATACTACTTTTGGAACGATCTGCAAGGTCTTGATCAAGCCGTACTCATAGCCCAATCGAATGACATAGACATGGACAATGTGAAGTCCTGGTCGACTGAGGAAGGCTATCAGACCCAATGTGAAGAGTTCAGTCGGTTGGTCCGCTTAGAACAGAAATGAGACTCTTGTTCCGTCCATTGTTCTTACCGCGCAGACCACCATTCCCACCACCTCCTCCTCGTCCATCATCGCTACCACTCACTACTTTCACGAGAGAATTATTGTGGGATGTCTAACATCTCGCTGGATCTGACTGGGGACCCTGCCAAGAACATGCAGGGCGAACGGTGCGGGGCGAGTTGGCCTGATTGATGTATGCTCAGGATGGTCCGGGGGCTGGCCGGTGAATGGCCCCGGCCGATCCCCACACAGAACGTGGGACTACGCAGCTCGATGGCGTTAGATGGCCCAATTCCGCGAGCCTATGAAAGTGCATATGTGTGTGACCTTTGTTTGACCAATGGCGTTCAATGGCGAGGCGCCTCAAGTCAGAGACGTATGCCCTCTACCTGGCTTACCGAGATCCTCGGGTGCCTTGGTATGCGAAACTGTTTGCCGCTCTGGTGCTTGCTTACGCCTTCAGCCCCATTGATCTGATACCTGATTTTATCCCGGTCATCGGCTACGTCGACGATTTGGCCATAGTCCCCGCCGGTGTTGCTGTCGCCCTCCGGATGATTCCCGCCGATGTCATGGAAGAGGCGAGAACCTCGGCCGCCGATGCAATGAATTCCGGCAAGCCCGTGAATTGGTTCATGGCGGCGATCATAGTTCTGATTTGGTTGGGCATTGCGCTGGTTGGGCTGCTGATGCTCTCTAAGGTTTTGGGGGCCATCTAACATCTCGCTGGATCGGACCGGGGACCCTACTAAGAACACGCAGGGCGAACGGTGCGGGGCGAATTTGGTGTGATTGTTGTATGCTCAGAATGGTTCTGGGGCAGGGTGGTGAATGGCCCCGGCCGATCCCCACACAGAATGTGGGACTACGCAGCTCGAGGGCGTTAGATGGCGTAGTTGGCTCTACGTCCTGCAAAGTCGCGAGGTACGTCTGGAAATGCCGGAATCTCCTAGTCGTAACTGCTACTGCAACCTGTGGGATACGAACCCGGAGATCCTCGAGAACCAAGGCTTACCCAGAGGCTTTTGCGGGATCTGCGACCTTTGCGGAGATGTAGGACATACCCGCCACTATCCTGGACCTGTCCCCACCACCGGTGCCTGGTGCGACATTTGCTACATCGTGGAGGCGCATAAAGGTCCGGGAAGACCCGCCGGTGCATGGTTCATCGATTCCGCCGGAGGCGATCAGATATTGGTCGAGGAGAACCTATCTGCCCATTCCGACAAGATCCTCGCGCTGCTTGAACGAGTGGACAGCGCTCGAAGTGCCCTTTGCATTGAGTTCAATCCTGATGTCACCCTGGATTTCTACATGCACCCCGATGGTCGCCTGAGGGTGGAGTATTCCAACCGCAAAGCCGAAAGGTTCGTGGCCTGCGTTGTTGAAAAGCCCAACACTTACCCAGTGCTGATGGCGCTGTTTGAGGAAACCGATGTCATCGAGACCATGAAATCTGTCGGCACCAATTGTGAGTACTTCGAGGATGCAACGTAACAGTCAGAATCGCTATCTATTATCTCGCTGGATCGGACCGGGGACCTTACTAAGAACACGCAGGGCGAACGGTGCGGGGCGAATTTGGTGTGATTGTTGTATGCTCAGAATGGTTCGGGGGCAAGGCGGAGCGTGACCCCGGCTGATCCCCGCACAGAACGTGGGACTACGCAGCTCGAGGGCGTTGGGCGTCCGTGTTTTGCCCTCGGCAAGCGTTCAAATACGATTCGGCCCAAAGGGATGTATGGCGTGATCAATCGCGAACCGCAGGGGAAGAGGAAATCCAGGCCTACGCTGGCCATAGCCCTTCTCATGCTTCTGTCCCTCGAGAAGTTCGTTCAGCATATGGCTGTCACTTATGCCTTCCAGATGGACTTGCCTGGGACAAGGCAGTTCGTACGGTATGACTACAGGATCTTCATGGTGGTGGGGTTCCTTGTCGGGCTCCTGTTTCTTCTGAGCTTTGTCCTGATGATACGACGCAAGAGGTCCGGCTTTGGTCTCTTGTGTGGCCTTGCTTTGTTTGATTTTGCTGCGGAGTTCATCGCCCAAGGGACTCTGATGATCGAAATCACAGTTTCATTCATCGTGGCATCACTCATCATTGTCTTGTACCTTCTGTCGACTAAGAATCAGATTGCGTATGTCCACGGATGATTGGAGGCCGTGCCATGAACCGAATCAGGACATAGGTAACAGAATCTTCTCAAGACATAGGTAACACAAATTCTCAGGACATCGGTAACACTTTCTTGGTGGAAGGAGGTGAGCCGATGCCCTGGAAGGGTGTTACCGTGAGCGAGCAGAAGCAGCGATTCATCGAAGACCACCAGCTGAACTACTACTCCGTGACGGAGCTGGCCGAGCGGTTCAGCATCTCCAGAAAGACAGCCCATAAGTGGATCAACCGGTACCGGGAGCGAGGCCTGGCAGGGCTTGAGGAGCTGTCGCGCCGGCCGAAGGGGTGCCCGTGGCAGACGGAGGGGGCGATCGTCCAGGAGTTGGTGAAACTGCGGAAGGCGCACCCCAGCTGGGGGCCGAAGAAGCTGCTGGACGTGATGGCTGCTCGGGAGGAGGGGCGGGACCTGCCGTCGATCGCCACGGCGGCGCGGGTGCTGAGCCGGGAAGGGCTGGTGAAGCGTCGGCGGCGCTACCGGAGGGCACACCCTGGCTGCCCCAAGACCCAGCCGAGCGGGCCGAACGACATCTGGCCAGCCGACTACAAGGGGCAGTTCCGGCTGAAGAACGGGACGTACTGCTTCCCGCTGACGGTGAGCGACCTGGCGAGCCGCTATCTTCTGGGGTGCGATGCGCATCCGGCGATCTCGCTAGAGCGAACGCAGGCCCATTTCAGGCGTCTTTTCGAGACCTACGGGCTGCCGAACCGGATCCGGACCGACAACGGGGTGCCGTTCGCCTCGAATGCCCTGGCCAGGCTTTCCCAGCTCTCAGTGTGGTTCATCAAGCTGGGGATCTACCCGGAGCTCATCGAACCGGGCAAGCCGCAGCAAAACGGGGTGCACGAGCGGATGCACCGCACGCTCAAGCAGGACGCCACCATCCCGCCGGCGTCGAGCCTGCGGGGTCAGCAGAAGAAGTTCGATCATTTCCGGGAGGAATTCAACCAGGAGCGTCCGCACGAAGCACTGGGGATGAAGCGACCAGCCCAGGTCTACCGGCCCTCGACCCGGGCGATGCCCAGGAAGATCGAGACCTACGACTACCCGGAGCACTACCTGGTGCGCAGGGTCAGCCGGTCAGGGACGATCCGGGTGCTGAGGAGACAGATCTTTGTGAGCAACACGCTGCAGGAGGACTTCGTGGGGTTGGAGGAGGTCGATGACGGAGTGTTTGATGTGTACTTCTGCTTCTACCAGATCGGACGCTATGATTTGCGGGAGGGGCGCATCCGGGATATTGTGTCGAAGGTGGGGGTGAGCAGGAGGCAGATCGATCGGGCCGAGCGAGTGTAACCTATGTCTTGATAATAATGTGTAACCGATGTCCTGATACTGTACCCCATGGCCGCCTAACATCTCGCTGGATCGGACCGGGGACCCTGCTAAGAACGTGCAGGGCGAACGGTGCTGCGCGAGCTTGGCGTGATTGTTGTATGGTCAAGGCGGGATGAGGGCGGGGTGGTGATTGCCCCAGGCCGATCCCCACACAGAACTTGGGACTACGCATCTCGAGGGCGTTAGGCAGCCCTATGCACGTGTGTTCCAATCCAAAATCGTAGGCATACGGCAACATGATCCGATCATTCTGTTATCCCAACACTCTTGATTCTGAGAATCCTGCGTTTTCCCACACACGGGCTATCGAAAGATGAAATCTCTGCAGACAGGATTGATTGTTCTATTGCTTGGATCAGGGATGTTGGCGGTTTGCCGTTTCCCGGTGTTTTCCATCGATGACTACTCGGAGATATTGAATGCCCGTGAAACTGCTGTCCACTCTGTCTTGAACATCGGCGAGAGCGGCGAGGTAATTGCGGAGGGAGAAGCACTTAGCGTGTCTGGGCTTGGCAGTGATTGCTGGGATGAGAAGGATCAGTGTTACTTTTCGATGGATGTAGAGGGTGTTGTTGTCTTTATCCACTATTCATTCGACCGTGATCACCGGGATTGCTTGAACACAAAGGCAAGTGAACAAGCGACTCGACTCCGAGCTGGCGATCGAGTGAGAGTGTTCGGTGACCACTATGGATCCGGGAATATCAGCATATGTGGAAGTAGAGGGTACTATGTGAAAATCCTGCCTTCCGAGAACTCTGCGCAATGACAGTGATGCTTCTTGCTAGAGCTTGGGTGGATTTCTAATCCAATCTGGCATATGAGGCTGCCTAACATCTCGCTGGATCGGACCGGGAACCCTGCTAAGACCTCGCAGGGCGAACTGTGCTGCGCGAGCTTGGCGTCCTTGTTTTGCGCGTGGCAGTGGGCCGGGTCGTCGGCCAGCCCGGAATGAGCCTGTGTGGTTGCAAGCAAGGGGCGGAATCAAGGTTGATTCACATTTCTGCTAGGCACCGTCGGTCAAAGGCCTGCACCAAGCAGAACGGGCAGAAGGAGGGCAATCATCGCAATCAGGACCCAGATGGCAGGGGCGGAGGAGAGGATTTGGTCCTGCCGCTGGGCAATTCTCGCCGCCTCCGATTCGCTGCGGGACAACCACCACGGCCGGTCGCGGGCCTCCAGGAGATAGAAGATCAATCCCAAACACGCCCCGTAGCCCAGATGGCCGATCAATGCAGGAAAAGCTCCGGCCACCGCAGCTGCGTCCCACTGGGGAGCTAAACCAAGGAAGACCGGCATAAGTGTAAGTGTGCCGAGAACCCACCAGAGGAAGCCATAAGCCAACCCCCAACCGAGTGCCGACGACAAGTCGAAGCTTTGCCTGCGGAACAGCAGTCCATAGCTCATTCCGATAAGCAGGCCGATGACGAAGTGAATCACAAGCCCCGTTCGGGCGGAGCCCGATCCCACGAGGCTCGCCACCTGTGGCAGAAATCCAATCTGAACCATGACGGCTGTAAAGACGGCACCGCCGGCTACTCCGGCCGCCGCACCCTGTCCCAGGGCACGGATAGCCTGAATGGCAGGGCCCTCGGTGCGAGGGGCGTAGAAGTCCTCGGCGAGAAGGATCCGAACTATGCCCCCCAGCAAACCGAACAGGAGTGTGACCAAGGAACCAAAGAGGATGAAGGCGGGCAAGGTCGGGAATTCGACGCGCACGTGGTCAAGGGACCACCCAACTCCCTGCCCACTGATCAGGGGCAGGAGGGTTAGCGCGCCCAACACCCACCAAATGAAACCGTAGGCAACACCGCGCACAGCTGAGACGCCGGCACCAGCCGTCGCCGTAGGATAGAGAACAGCGTAGAAGACTCCGGCTGTGGCCCCGATGAGGAAGACCACAACCCAGGCCGCCAGTTCTTGTCTGGCATCGGACACTCCCGGGATCATCGCTCCCATTGGGACCAGGTGTTTCTGCGACTCCAGCAGTTTCCCCAGGAACCAGGCTCCTGACAAGCCCACTAGCGTGCCACGGCCCAATGTTCCCCAGGAGGGAACCTTCGTGATGACCAGGGGAACCTCAATCAGGGCCAGCAGCAAGCCGGTCAGCGATCCATGAACAAGCAGGGCGACCAATTCTGGAAAACTCGCCTGAGCCGCACTGAGGTCCCAAGAGAAAGCTCCGGTCATGATCAGAGGCAAGAGAGTGAGCCGGCCCAACACCCACCAGAATACCCCGTAGCTCATTCCCCAAAAGAGGTTCTCTCCAATACCGTATCGATGCCTGCGAACCAGCGCACCGAAACCTGCGCCCAACGCGGCACCGGCCAGGATGATGGCGCCAAAGATCATGAGATTCGGCCGTGCGAGAGGCGAGGTACCCTCACCGAGGGTCTCCGTCATAGCGCCCACCATAACCGCGGCGAGGGAACCAGCCAAAGCGCCCAGGGCGAGGCTTTGTCCAACCGATCGAGCTGGTTGGCTGCTCACAGTAGAGTCCCTGCTCTCGAATCGCTCCTATTGACGTCCAAGCGCGACGCTCGGGTCCTAGTCATCGTCATCCAACGCTCCGGGCTCGGCGGTGAGGACAATGTCGCGGGAGAAGAACAGATCTAAGATCCAGTCCAAGGACACACGGATCTTCCTCTCCAGGCCGGGGAGCTTGCTTAGGTAGAGGCCGCGCCAAAGTAACCAGGCGAGCAGCCCCGAGAATCGTAGTCCCACGATTTCGGCAGCGCCCGTCTGATGGCCCAACGCCACCAGCAAGCCCAAGGACCGATATTGAAAGCTCTTGAGTCGCCGCTTGCGGACTGAGGCCACGATGTTCTCGGCGGCATGCCTGCCCTCCCGGAGCGCGTGCTGAGCCGTCGCCGGATAGGGTTGACCTCGCGCATCCGGGATATGAGCACAATCTCCAACAGCCCAGACGTTCTCAGTCCCTTCCACCCGCAACTTGGAGTCGGTTATCACAGCCCCGCGACGATCCAGTTTGTCAGAAACTGACCCCAACAGGGGATGGGGTCGATTTCCGGCCGTCCAGATGATTGTCTGGGTCTCAATGACTTCCCCGCTCTCCAGGGTTAAAGACGATCCGTCGGCTGCGGCCGCGCGCTGACCCAGTGCAAATTCGATTCCTCGAGCCCGCAGTTTGCGGAGTGAGTACGCACCCAACCGAGGGCCCAGTTCAGGCAAGATGCGGTCCCGCGAATGGACGAGGATGAAGCGGAGGTCTTCCGGGTCAATCCAAGGGTAGTAGTGAAGGACGCTGTGCACGAGGTCGAAGAGCTCAGCTATGATTTCCGCGCCGGCAAAGCCGCCCCCGATGACGACAAAGGTGAGCTGCCGCGCCTTGTCGTCGGGATTCGTCTCAACGTCAGCCCGCTCAAGCCTTGCAAGCACATGGTTGCGCAGCCGTGTGGCGTCCTCGAGAGATTTGAGGCTCAAGCTGTGGCCGCCCATCCCGGGCAGCCCATGATAGGCAGGAACGGAACCGAGCGCCAAGATCAAGTGATCGTACGCCAGCGTTTTCGAAGGGAGATCGGGCCCCGGGAGCACACGGATCGTGCCAGCTTCCGGATCGATGGTCTCAACCGTACCACGTACGTGGATCGTGTGTGGACAGGCAGCGCGGACCGGAGCGCTGATATGCTGCGCCTGGAGTGCACTCGAGGCAACTTCGGCCAGCATGGGGGTAAAAAGGAGATAGTTGCTTTGGCTAACGAGGGTCACCTGAAAGCGGTTGTCATGTGCGGTCAGTCCTTCGAGACGCTGAGCAGCGCTAACCCCGCCAAAACCGCCCCCAAGGATAACAACCCGGGTCAGAGGGGGCGCTGGCGGAACAGCCAGCTTCGTCGAATTGGTGACCTTCGATAGGTAGAAGCTGGAGAGTACGTAGAAGATGAGGCCGGTAATGCCTCCATGAAGAATGTGGCCCGTGAGGTTGAGAAATGATGCGCCTGCCGCGCTGAGGCTCCAGCTGGGTGCCCGACCCATCAGAATCGGCGATAGGGTCAGAGGACCCACGATCCACCATATAAGCCCGTAGATCACTCCGTTGCTGGTCGTGGCGGCGTACGCGCCGGGCTGATAACGAAAAAACGCACCGAAGCCGGCGCCTGCCAGGGCGGAAACCAGAAGATGGAGGAAGATGCCGGATTGGACGGAGGTCAAGCCGATGAGCCCGGCTGTGTCCGTCATCATGCCCTTCGCTTCTAGCGCCAGAGCAAGCACAAATCCGCCGACTGTCCCGGCGATGCTCCCAATTAGGACGTCACGGCTTCGACCCCGAAGCATCAGACTGTAGAATCCAACGAATGAATCCTGGTTGTGCCGCTCGGTTGAGTGAGTTCAACCAATTGGGGCGGGTCTTGCTCATTGAGAGCTGGAATCACAGCATTCGTTCCCTTTACTGCCTGGGAGTGAGTACACATCCGTTCGAGTTCGGACGAGTATCATATGCTGCAAAGCTTGTGGAAATCTTGCCCCGACGGACTGCGATTTGCGATGATCCAAAGGGCCATCCGCTCGAACGTACAGACCAGAACGTGTGAGGAGAAAGCACCCTTGACTGGCTTTTGGCACATTGGCTGTGGGGTATTGGTCGACCTTGGGTCAGGCTACGTCGCGCAGCAACCTCAATCTCGCCATGATCACGCCTACCGCACGGCTCTCCTTCGGGGAGGAGATCCGAGCCGCACCAACCGAGGTCCAGTTCGGGTTCATCGGCCCAGACAGCTCCATGTGGGGTCAATCCGAGCTCATGGGACCGATGCTAGCTCAAGAGCTGGCGCTGGCTCACCCGTAGAGAGACGTGATCTTGCACATGGCAGAGCACGTTGTTCACGAGGATGCGAGAATCTATGAATCCCTCCAAGGAGCCTGAGGGGCCGCCTAACATCTCGCTGGTTCGGACCGGGGATCCTGCTAAGAGCTCGCAGGGCGAACGGTGCTGGGCGTGTTTGGCGAGATTATTGTATGCTCAAGACGGTCTGGGGGCTGGACGGAGAATACCCCCGGCCGATCCCCACACAGAACGTGGGGCTTCGCAGCTCGATGGCGTTAGGCATCGCGGTGCGGACGGAAGGGTGTCGAATGGTATCTCCTCAGATCGTCTCGAAATCAGGTACCATCACTCTCGAAGCAGGGCTTGGTGAGGTGTTTCCATTGTTTGGGCCCGTCAGAGAGATGGACTGGGCCGAGGGCTGGAACCCCAAGATTCTCACAGGTGATCCCGATCATGTCGCGGAGCACATGGTTTTTGAGACAGAAAGCGGCCATCCCGAGGACAGGAATCCCGCCACGTGGATCGTCTCAAAGTATGATCCCGACCGAGCCTACATTGAGTACACCGTCTACACCCAGAAGCGGCTATGGTGGATAGCCGTCAGCTGTCGAGCGCGCGAGGGTGCGACTACCACCGAAGCGACCATCGAATACACGTACCTAGGTCTTGATGAGGACGCGAATCGGCACAACCGGGATGCGCTCGAGAAGATGTTTCGCCACGACCTGAAGGATTGGCAAGCAGCCATCAATCACTATTTGCGGACCGGCGAAATCTTGCGCCATTCGCATCCAGGGCACCACTCTCATGTATGAACGATGTCTAACATCTCGCTGGATCGGACCAGGGATGGCAGGCGAGTTTGGCGTGATTGTTGAATGCTCAAGGCGGGATGAGGGCGGGGTGGTGATTGCCCCAGGCCGATCCCCACACAGAACGTGGGAGTACGCAGCTCGAGGGCGTTAGCCTCCATGTTCCTTGCTTGAGTGGGGATACTCGTTATGAGAAAGTCCATCACCCATTTACTGGAGAGCAACGATGAGGGAAGCGTCACTTTGGAACGATTTGTTTTCGAAGAGTATGACGATTTACGCCAATCTGGTCTTCTTGGTGTTATGGGGCGGCATGGTCGTCGCGCTAGCGATGAATCGTCAGTGGATTGACGATGTTTGGATCTGGGCTCAAGGTTTGCCAACGGTGCAACGGATAATTGTCTGGGTTTCACTTCTGCCGATCATGGTGTCGCTTTGGATCTGGGAATCCTCATGGTCGCCACTTGGTCGTGTTTTAGGTTTTTGCGGTATTGTTGCTTGGACTTTCCTTGCTGTGAGAAGCATCTTCAACAACTTTCGCTAGATCTACCCTCAGAGGTGTTTCGTCTGGGTGAGTTGAGAACTTCTTCTTCCAGCCTTCGTAAGAGAAGGAATCTGCATTTCGGGATCTTGTAGTTACGTTGCCTAACGTGTATTTCCAGCTCAGGGTGGGATCTTCGGGAGATGATGAGTATTCTTTCTAGAAAGATTGATTGGAAACTCAATGGCGTCTAACTACTCGCTGGAGGCGACATGGAATGCGCCGCGATTAGCAATCGCTGAAGAAGTTTTGTTACTTTGGAGAGCAAGAGCCAGGGAAGACCCAGGCGCCTTAGCTCAAGGCCGTTAGGCGGCGGTATTGACCTGCCTATCCATACTTATCTACAATTACATTGGAAAAATGTCGGAGTATTTCAGGTCCAAACCTCTTCCACACGTGGAGGCAAGCTTAACCTGTTCTTGCAGCCCGGACAGTTGGTGCGCTTGCGTAGCGAAGGAGCAAGGTTATGGAAACCACGCAATGGGTGCTTCTGGTTGGTGGCTTCTTCATTGTCGTACTGGTTCCCTTGCTCGTACTCAGGAGGCGATCCAAGTAACAAACGCGCAGATGCTCAAATAGAGAAACTGTCACTCACCATCCTCTTTGGCTATCCGCGCGCCCCGTAACATCAGACGCCGACTGGGCGGAGGATACGCCGTCTAACATCTCGCTGGATCGGGCCGCGGACCCTGCTAAGGTCATGCGGGGCGAACGGTGCTGGGCGAGTTTGGCGTGATTGTTCCTATGAAGGCGTTCTTGTCAAGGGGTGGGCAAGGAACAATACCTGTCCGGCGCAGCGTTGAA
>Ga0315535_1002518_pt1 | contig 11609 bp, 10 predicted proteins | sample SalMarSW160220MG_2_FD_203092 | JGI IMG/M metagenome (GOLD analysis project Ga0315535, IMG submission 203092) | Salt marsh sediment microbial communities from the Plum Island Ecosystem LTER, Massachusetts, United States - Salt Marsh Sediment SW1602-20 ...
AGGTGATGTTACAGGTGATTTTAATCAGGTTGTAGGCTATCTTTCCGCTGTCATTTACGGAGAGTAATTGTTTTCCTTGAAATCCCAAATAGCCGTAATAGGAGCAGGCAGGGTCTCTTATTCATTGGTGAGCGCTCTAGTAAAATCAAGGCTTAATGTATCCCTGATTGTGAGCCGGAAAGTTATATCAGCAAAAACACTGGCCCGCCGGTTGAAAATTAAAAACTTTTCTTCTGATCTCCATTCCCTTACTCCTGATCTTAAAATATTTTTCTTATCAGTACCTGACAATCAGATCTCAATAGTTGCAAAAGATATTTCAAAATTAAATCTGGATTTTGAGAATTCAATTTTTATCCATCTATCCGGAGCGGAGAATATTTCAGTATTGAATGCTTTAAAAAAGAGAGGGGCATATACAGCGTCATTTCACATAATGCAAACATTTCCCGATAAAAAGATTTTTAACCTAAAAGATTCATATGTAGCGATCGAAACAAACAATAAAAAAGTTGAAAGTTTTCTATTTGGTTTGGCTAAAAAGTTAAATTTGAATCCATTTAAGATCAGTTCGAAAAATAAAATTTATTACCATCTGGCCGGTGTTTATTCTTCAAATTTCCTGGTAGCAAATCAATACTATACGAAAAAATTATTTGACAGGACTCATTCCGGTATAAATTACAAAAGCGTGTTTGATCCTATATCTGAAATGACTTTGAAAAATATCAAAGATAAGGATGTACAAAACGCGGTCTCAGGACCTGTGGCAAGGGGGGATATTATAACAGTTAAAAAGCATTTGAGCGCCTTAAAAAATGATAAAATTCTCAGGTCAAACTATATTTTGCAGTCATTAACCCTTCTTGAGCTATTAAGGAAGAGGGATAAAAAATTAACTTTGCCGCAAAAGGAATTAAAAAATTATCTGCTGAAGATTTTGTGAGTTGTCCTGCCTGAATTCCAATTAATTCATTTAATTGAGTAAATGACAAATAGTGTATTTTTGCTATATTAGCAGCTTAAATTAAAAGTGAAATGGAGGAAGCCTTATCGAAAAGCAGAAAAAAAGCGGTAATGATCTTTTAGAAAAAATCGTTTCCCTGTCTAAAAGAAGAGGATTTATTTTTCAATCGAGCGAAGTTTATGGCGGACTGAACGGATGCTGGGATTACGGCCCGCTGGGGGTTGAACTCCTAAAAAACATCAAAGAAGATTGGTGGAAGTTTATGACATACCGTGAGGATATTGAAGGGCTTGATGCCTCGATTCTTATGCATCCGCGTGTATGGGAGGCTTCCGGTCACGTTGAAAATTTCACGGATCCAATGATTGACTGCAAACAGTGTAAGGCAAGGTTCAGACTTGATGTTCTCGGCGACCAGATAAATGAGAAGAAAAAGAAGAAAGCGATAGAAGCCTTGAAAGAAAATAATAAAGATAATCCGACTTTAATTTCTAAAGTTGATACTATACTTTCCGGCAGTGATGAAGCTGATAATTTTGAAAGGATGCTGATTGATGATGAAATTGGAAAACTTTTGCTGGCTGAATTAAACTGTCCTCAATGTGGTAATAAAGGCACTTTTACTGCTGCAAGGAAATTTAATTTGATGTTTAAAACTTTTGTCGGACCTGTCGAAGATTCAGGTTCTGTCGTCTACCTCCGTCCTGAAACTGCTCAGGGTATTTATATAAATTTCCTAAATGTGCAAAGTTCATCAAGACAAAAACTTCCTTTCGGCATTGCTCAAATAGGCAAAGCCTTCAGAAATGAGATCAACACAAAAAACTTTCTTTTCCGTACAAGAGAATTCGAGCAGATGGAAATGCAGTTTTTTGTGCAGCCGGCAAACGATAAAAAATGGTTCGAATACTGGAAGGCTGAAAGAATCAATTGGTACTATTCGCTTGGAATGACAAAAGAGAAACTTCGTTATTACGACCATCCGAAAGATAAGCTTGCTCATTACGCCAAGGAAGCAACCGATATAGAGTATGACTTCCCGTTTGGATGGGGGGAAATTGAAGGAATTCACAACAGAACAAATTATGATCTGAGCCGCCACGAAGAACATTCTGGTAAATCAATGAAATATTTTGATGAGGAATCAAAGGAAAAGTACATACCTTTTATAATTGAAACTTCTGCCGGTGCCAGCCGTTCATTCATGGCTTTCCTGATCGATGCATATTATGAAGAAGAAGTTAACAACGAACAAAGATCAGTCTTAAAGTTTCACCCGAAACTTGCTCCGATAAAGGCTGCGATTTTTCCTCTTGTCAATAAAGACGGAATGCCTGAAATTTCGCGGGAGATTGAAAAAGATTTGAGGAGAAACTTTAAAGTATTCTATGACGATAAAGGAGCGGTGGGGAGAAGATATAGAAGGCAGGATGAAGCAGGCACACCCTATTGTATCACAGTAGATACGCAGACTCTTGAGGATAAAACTGTAACGGTCCGTGACCGTGATTCTATGGAACAGGTCAGGGTTTCGATAGATAAATTATCGGAATACCTTTTACTAAAAATTAATGGCTGACAAGTTGGCTTGAAACTAAATTATTTATGGTCCAATTTCGTAAAGGAATTGGGCTTTCTTTTTATATGAAAAAACTTTTTCAAATAATTTTAACTGTATTCTTTGCCGTTTCACTTTTCACATTTCGCACAAACGCCCAGAATGCAAAGTATGATTCGCTTGTAACAAGCGGCATAAAACAAATCTATGATATAAAGTTCCCTGAGGCTGAATCTACATTCAGAAAACTCATATCCTATTATCCTAATAAACCGGCAGGAAAGTTCTTCCTGGCGATGATTGACTGGTGGAAGATTCTGCTGGATCCGGATAATGAATCCTACGATGATATTTTCTACAAAAAGCTCGATGGTGTAATCGACCAGTGTGACCAATTGCTCGATAAAAACCCGGATAATGTTGACGCTCTTTTTTTCAAAGGAGGCGCAATAGGTTTTAGAGGAAGACTGAGAGCCTTCAGAGAAAGCTGGCTTAAAGCTGCAGATGACGGCAAGAAAGCGTTGCCGATTGTTCAGCGTGCGGGCAAACTTGATCCGAAAAATGTTGATGTTCAGCTTGGTTATGGGATTTATAACTACTATGCCTCTGTTTTGCCTGATAAGTATCCGATGCTGAAACCTGTAATGTGGTTTCTGCCGCCAAGCGATAAGAATAAAGGCTTAATACAATTGGCCTATGTATCCAGGGATGGCAAGTATGCAAAATATGAAGCACAGTATTTTTTAATGAATATTTATTATTCTTTCGAAGACAAACCTTTTGAAGCCGAAAAGTATGCACATTTACTTGTTTCACAATTCCCGGACAATCCGAATTTTGAAAGATGGCTCGGAAGAATCTATGCAAAGGAGGGGAGATGGAACCGGGCTTCTGAGATATTTGCGAATGTCATAAAGAAATCAAATAAAGGATTAACAGGTTACACGTTGCCTGCTGCCAAAAGAGAAGCTCTTTATTATGTCGGATTTGAATATAAACAGGATGGTAAACTCGATTCTGCGAAAATATATTTTCAGCAGTGTGCCGATATTTCATACAAAATAGACAAGAACGGTGAATCCGGATTCCTTGTGAATACTACTTTATACCTTGGAAATATTTGCGATGCTCAGAAAAACCGCACTAAAGCAGTTGAGTATTATAAAAAAGTTCTGGATATGAAAGACTTTGGTAATGCCCAGAATCTGGCTAAGCAGTATTTAAAAAATCCTTATAGATAAAATTTGCTATTTGAAGGGGGAGATTTCAACCCCTCCTCTGACTATGCTGCTTGTCTAATAAGTACTTTTCAATTTTATAAGCTGCGCAAACGCATTTAAATCTGCGAAATCTGCGTGCTATTATTTAAAAGATTATTACTTTTTAAACAGCCGGTACACCAACCAAAAATATATAATGATATTTAGAAATTAGTTGAAATGCTTATCCTGTGAAGTGAACCAACCTGTCCCATTGAAGAGAAACCATAATCGAAATGATAGTCTGAAACGAGAACACCAAGCCCCAGATTAAATCCTGCGAGACCTGCAAACGACCCTAACTGTAAATCGGATCGTGTTTGATTATTAAAGCCTACTCTCAGTGTCATTACCTTACTCATTGCAATTTCTCCCCCGATGCTGAAAGCTTTAAACCTGTCCGAAAAATTATCCTGATTTTCATTCAGTCTTTTGAAGTCGAGATATAATTTTATCGGTATGTGCTCCATTTTTTTTGAAACACCTACTGCGATGTCCAGCGGCAGGCTCTCTTTTGTTGAATAATAAGAGCTCAGCTCAGTGCCGGCATTCAGGATTGAGAATCCTAGATCAATTCCTTCGGAAGGAATCGTATAATGTAATCCGACATCCATTGCCAGAGCTGATGCGGATACGCTGGCAATATTAGAATAAATAAATTTTCCGTTTATACCATAGTAAAAATTTTCATACAAGGTATTTGAGTAACCTAAGAGAAAAGCAAACTCGCCGGCATGGAATTCGCCCATTACGTATCCAGTTGGATCTGCCTCAGTGAATGTTCCGTAGTTTATATATTGTACTGCCGTACCGAATCTACCGAGATTTCCAACTTCCTGCGAATAGGCAAGGCTCACCAGGTTTATTCCAACTATATATTTAACAAATGAAAATGATGCAGGATTTCCTGTAAGCATTCCCATTCCCGCAGGGTTGTAAAAAATTACATCTATATCGTCATTATTTGCTACAAAGCTTCCGCCAAGGGCTGCCGCTCTTGCGCTCATATCTATTCTTAAAAAGTCGAATGTATTATCCTGTCCGTAAATGTTGGAAATGCTTATTAAAAACAGGAAAATAAGACCGGGAGCGAATCTTTTCATAAAATTCCTGAAAATTCTTCACCTTATTTAAGGATATTATAAAATAAAGGCAAGAGAGGAGATTTGGGAAAGCGGTAACCGGATATTGCCAATTTCAATTATATGGATATCAACCGGCAAATGCCGGATGATATCCTTTAAAATTTTTATTATTTATTTCATCAGCAAAAGTTTTTTACTGGCAACAAATTCACCTGACTTTATCTGATAAATATACACTCCACTGGCAAGGTTTGAAGCATTGAAGGTAACAATATAGCTGCCTGCCGATTTATATTCATTAACTAATGCATTAACTTCACTCACCGTGAAGTATGTAAGTAGTCCAGCCGTCATTTCCTACAATAAATACCTCGCTGCCGTCTGTCCAGATATTGTAAAGTGTCACATTAAACCCCTGTACAGGTACAATATTTTGCCAGCTTGTTCCGTTATAATAATATATTATACCATCTAGACCACAAGCATATATGTTATTAGTTCCTGTTCCTCCGAGGTAAGCTATTTTATTATTATTTAATTCTACCTGCCAATCAGCACCTGCTTTTTTAAAGACACCCTGTCCAGAACTATATAGAATATTATTAAATTTATCTAAAATGACGCCAAACTTTGATAAATGAGAATAAGTTATAAAATCTGTAGTATCTACCAGGTTTACATTATTTCCATCATAATGATATAATAAATAATATTCTGTATATGGAGATTGTGAAAGATCCAAATTAGATCCCGCTAAATAAACATCACTAGCTGAAAAACCTATTATACTAAGGAATTGAAGTTCGTTAGCCGAACTTTTAAAAGGGACTTTTTGCCAGGTAGACCCATCATAATGGAATAAAGTCTCTTTACCTCCCGTCCATATATCTGCAGATGAACTGCCCCAGATAGAAGTTAATAGTTTCGATTGACTTAATTGCGTCCCACGCCAAACATTTCCGTCATAGTGTACCACATAACCAGTTTCGTTAGGAGGACTGCCGACATACCCAATTGCCCAAATGTCATCAGCGCTGAATCCATAAATATTTCTTAATTTAATATTAGTTGCAGGTAATAAATTAATCGGGGCCCAATTATTACCGTTAAAATGCCACATTCCGCCCCCAGGAGAACTACAATAGCCGACTATGTATATATTATCTTTTGATGAGCCCCAAATCCTAACCATAGTTGTTTGGTCTATAGAAGAAAATTGTAAAGTATCTACAGTCCAATTTAATTCCGAAGGGTTTTTAATAACAGGGGGCTTTAGCGGAGGGGGTTCAATCGGGTTGTTACAATGAATTGAAGTAAAAGCAAAAATAATTAAGGTGATATATTCAATAGTTTTCATTTTTTTTCAATAATATTTAAGTCAAATTTAATTTAATTTTATCTAAAATATGTATCAATTAAAATCCCATAACCGGCAATGGGAATAAACAGGCCCCATCACTAAAAAATGATGGGGCTTAGTCAATGATATTCTATTTCATTAATATCATTTTCTTTTTGTCAAAGAATTTATTAGTCTTAATTGTATAGAAGTAAATTCCGCTACTTAACGTGCTCGCATCAAAATCAACTGTATACACTCCTGCCGGCTTGATTTCATTTACGAGCGTTGCTACAACCTTACCTAATATGTCGTAAACTTTTATAGTTACAAATCCGTTTTCCTTTAATGAATAGCTTATTTGTGTCGTTGGATTGAAAGGATTCGGGTAATTTTGAAAAAGATCAAAGTCTTTTGGGGTGATATTTCCATTCGATACTATTTGCTTATCTTTCCCATCATCAATTGCTTTTGGCAAGCCACGCGGAAAGCCTCCAAATATGGCTGAATAATTAGAATCAGCATAAGACTGTTCTACAGAATAATAGGGCCTGACATCATACTGTAATAGAAACATTGTGTACCCATCTGTATATGCGTAAATAGGATCAGTGTAAGATAACGTACCTCTATTGAGAGTAGCACGCAAATCCGGTCCCCATTTTTCACCGGTATTGCTATCTTTACCTTTTAAGTATATATAATATTTGGATACATTATTATTTGGTTGCTCATCCCACGCAATTTTAATTTTATTGCCTGCTGAAACATTTAAATAACGCATATTAGTTACCGCCAAAGGCTTGCCTGTATAATATGCAATCAGATTAAGATGAGAAGTAATGGTGAATGTCCTTGGGTTTTGAGTATTTCCGTCATACCAGTGATCGAAAGTGTACTGTATGTAATTTCTTACCTGAGTGGGAGCACATATTGAAATGTTATTTCCCTCAACAACAGGAGTAATAGTTGAAACATCTACTGTGTCTCCGTTTATTATAATTACTCCCTGATTGCTTAATCCCACAAAACTGTTTTGTACAGTGACATTACATACCTTTCTCAGATTCGCAATGAAAGCGTTGCCAAGATCAGCTTGGGCAACTGTAAAACTGTATGTTTGATTATTACTTCTAACTATTCCTGCACTTTTCCAACTACTTGTATTTGTAGCTCCAGTATGCCAGATAACCTGATAACCTTGATTGTCTGTTTGCGGCGATACCGCCTGCAATGTTTCACTATTGCCAACAGTAACAGGTACTGTACAGGGGGCATTTTGTTGAGTGCTATTTACTACCACTAAACCGTGAGTTCCGTTAGAAGCTGTAAAATTGTTATCAACCGTTATATTACTTGGTGTGTAGTCAACCACTATTCTTAATTCCAGAGTTGTTTCTGATCAGTTCAATTGTTCACTTTGAGATAATGAGCCTAAATATAATGCGTTATTTGCAGAATTTATTGCATTAGTAACGGTAGTTGTGATTGTGCTGTTGCTGACCCAGTTTTGACTAGCATTATACTGGATGTTTGAAGCTTGAACAGCCGACGAGCCTATTTCTGTCCAAAGATCACCATAAGTTTTTGCGCCGCTTATTTTAGTAACTTTGAATGTAAACCCTCCATTCCAAGAAGTGCCAATATAAAAATAAAGTTTAATTGAATTGATCCGAGAATTTGCTGGAATACCACCTAGCAAAAGATAATGTTGAGTCCTATAAGTATCTAATTGAGAGTTCTGATCATATGACGCATCTAATCTACCGATATTATAAAGGACAGAGTAATCATAATGACCAGCATTATTTTCAGAATAACTAACCACAGTGGATTTGCTGGTTTCGTAAAATGTTTTGATGTCCGCAAAATTATTCCTAACAAAAACTTGGGTAAGACTTAAAATTAAAAGTACGTAAATAAAAAAAAGATTCTTTTTCATATTAAACTCTCTAATAATTTTTAATAAATTATTTAATTAAACGTCTCAAATGTTTCTTGATTTTCCTCCTATTTTTTGTGAAAAATGTTTAATTTTAAAACCAGAATAGCCCACATTATTCCATTGGAATAATATTGAGGTCGCTAGCCTTGAATGGACTATTCTCTAATAGAGGAGACGATGTTACCGCATCGTCTCCTTGTTTCTACTTTAGCTTTATTAACCTATTTAGTTTTCCGTGATAAATTAAATTTAACTGCGTTGAATATTCATAAACAAGAAAAAATACATCTCTCCCGAAAATTGCTGAACCAAAAATTAAAGTGGGTGAGCCATTTAAATGAAATAAGTATTGAACGTCTGTCCCGTTGTAGTGTGCTAATCCATCTGTCATTTCTAAGAAAATATCATTAGAATCTCTACCCCATATTTTCTGATAAAAATTTAGATTATCTACTTTCAATACATTCTGAAACTGATCATTTACCCTTACATCTATTTCATCACCCAGTATGAAATATACTTCATTGTTTATCAGGCTGATATCTGCCTGCAATCCCTTAGTTCTTATGTTACGGTATAATTCGAAGTACTTTTCCTGTTCATATTCATATATGAATGTACTATCGTAAGTATTGCTCCATTTAACTACTTGCAGATAAACCTTCTGATCAAGGGTACTTTTTAATAGGTGTTCAACTATACCGTAAAGCCCATCTGTATTTATCATTTCCCATTTACCATTGGAGAAATGAGCTATAACAGATTTATTATACAATCCGTTAGAATCCGGATAGGCACCTGTAGCGTAAATATCGCTGGGAGATAATCCCCACATATTATCAAATACAATATCACTATGCCCATCCTTCGTTAAGTTAGCAACATTACTCCAGTTGCTGCCATCATAATGCCAGATTCCCCCCGCTCCTGTTCCCACATAAACATCACTTCCTGAAAAACCATAAATTGAATAAGGAACATCCATTCCGGGAATGCCAAAAGAATTCCAACCTGCACCATTATAATGTGATATTGATTTATCCCAATAGCCACTACTCGTTGTCCATATATCCATAGGTGAACTTCCCCACAGCCTATCCATCGGGTCATATGGATAATTTAATGTATCTATAGTCCAGGTGTAATCCCTTCTGCCTGGTGTATCTCCTCCAGGCCCGACAGCGTTATCACACGAAAAATAGATACTGCTTAACGCAATAAATAAAACAAGGAGGATGATTTTTACTAATATTTTGGGTTTAATTTCAATCATAGTTTTTTAGCCCTGTTTAATTTTCTATGATTAATGAGATTTAAGTTATTTGTGTGTATGTGATCAAGACGAACCACTTTCGGCGAGAATAAAGATTCAGCTAATATAAAGACAGTTGGTTGGTTAAAATTAAATAAAGATTCAATATCAGTTGCATTATACTGTGCCAGCTCATTAATTTTTTGTTTAATACATTCTCTCTTCCAAGGAACATCCGCAAGAGTAATGCTGATAGCTGCATTATCCGGCGGCGGGAGTTCTGTTGTGTTGCAGCTTGTAGCTATGCCGCTGAGGCTGATTGTAATAATCAAAAAAGATAGTGTTACCAATATTTTACTATAAATTTTCATTTTTCATATTATTTTATTGCCTCTTTACCGTAACAATTATAGACTGGTTACCCGTATAACCGACTACCGTTACAAGATTACTTTTTACATCCATTCCTTCATAATTTCCATATACTCCGTTGATCGATTGCCAGTTGCTGCCGTTGTAGTGAACAATTAAACCGTTACGGCCAGCAAACCAAACGTTATGCCCTCCATCGCTCCATATTTTGATTGCTCCTTCTGCACCCAATGTTCCATAAACAGGATTCCATTTAATTCCGTTATAATGAAACACAACGGTGCCAGTCATCCACATATCATTTTCATTGTTAGCAAAAATCGCCGTACTAATGACGGTTGAACTATCGCCGATTGATCCTGGTGGAAAGTATTTTAATCGTAATAGCTTCCAGGCTGTGCCATTCCAATGAGCAAGAGCATACGGCTGTGGATCAGGATTTCCTGTGGAATCATCCATATAAATCTCGCCCACTGCCCAGATATCATTTTCATTTATAATTGCTACATCGTATAGTGCACTGCTTCCAGCATTGGAAGCACCAAATGTATATGTCTGCCAGGTAAAGTTGTTGCTGGTTGTATCGAGTGTTTGCACGGCAAGTTTATTACTGTTTGTAGCCTGGTATTGATTGGTTGATTGAATGATTGCCTGAATGTTGTAGGTTTTGTTCGGCAGAAGGGAGTCAATGTAAACTGTTGTGTCGCTGCTGTGCAGATTGTTAAGCTGAGTTACGGTGCTACCGTCTGCTAAGAAGTTTACATTAACTGGAAAAGTGACGCCGTTTGATTTCAGGCTTATCCACGCTTCTGTGCAGGAAACATCAGTTAATGAAATACTGAGTGTTCCGTTGCCTGGCGGTGGTGGTTCTGTTGTGTTGCAATTGAGATTTAACAATAATAACAATATTAATAACTGGTATTTCATTTTAACGTCTTCCGATAACTACTACAGCGCTTCCAACAACAAATCCTGATGTTGAGTATCCTGCAATTGCTACAGTATTATTTTTTATTGCTACGCTAGTAAATACTTCATCGGTTGATAGGTTTTCACTGTGCCAGCGAACACCGTTGAAATGTGTAATGAATCCAAAATCACCAACAGCGATAACATCATTCACATCATTACCTCTGATGCTCTCCGTGAAGTAATTAGGTAAGTTCAGCTGACTCCATTGTCCCTGCTTATATTCCTTTACCCCATCTCCACAGATATATACAGGTGAATATTTACCTTTGAACCATACACCCTTTAGCCAGTTTGTGTAGGGCCAGTTAAGTGTGTCTGCTGCACCACTTGAGGTAACAGCCAGAAGCCTGGTTTCCCCCTGCTGTAGGATATTAGAAGCAACAGTCATAACTGAAAGATTGTTGTTTGTTTGATCGTAATATCCCCATATATCATTAAGATTGGTTGTTGTTCCGCTCTCAATCTTTTGCCAGGTTTTGCCATTATAGTGAATAACCGTTCCAAGCCTACCAACTGCATAAAAATCATTTGAGGAATTTCCCCATATTTTCCGTACACTTCCATTTAATAAATTTACTACACAAGGTAAATGGGAGTAAGTGTTCCCATCCCACTTTACGAAATCGCCACCGTCAGTAAAAATGACTACATTATCATTGAAAGAATAAATGGCTTCAGCTATTCCATAATAATTGCCTGCAAAAGTACAGTCGTAATTGTAAATGTTAAATGAAAATTTTTCAAGCGACCATTTCTGGCCATTCCATTTTGCAATACAATATTGTTGTGGATCAAGCTGCCCCGTAGAATCGTTCATAAAAATTACGCCAACTGCCCAGATATTGTTCTCATCTAATATC
>Ga0315535_1002519_pt1 | contig 11608 bp, 8 predicted proteins | sample SalMarSW160220MG_2_FD_203092 | JGI IMG/M metagenome (GOLD analysis project Ga0315535, IMG submission 203092) | Salt marsh sediment microbial communities from the Plum Island Ecosystem LTER, Massachusetts, United States - Salt Marsh Sediment SW1602-20 ...
TTGGGTCCCGCGCCTTGTAGACCATTCCCATGGCCCCTTGTCCCAATTCGCTCAGTATTTCATACCTGCCGACAGTGGGCTTTGTTTCCAGGTCGTCGGAGACGACGATTTTCGCGTCGCTTTTCTTCTTGAAGCTGGAGATGGTGGTTTCACCGGCTAGTTTTTTTAATTTGGGAATGCGGGACTCCAGGTCTTGAAAATGACCGCCTTCCCGGATGATATATTCGTACACGGCAACGGCCTTGGTCACCATTCGCTTTCGTTCAAAATCAAGCCCGAGATTGTAAAGCACGTCCTTCATGGTCTCATCCATCGGGCATTTCCGGAATTTTTCAAAGGCCAAGTCCAGGAGCCCCTGGCTCTGGAAACTGAGGCCCAACATACGTTCCGTCTCCAGGTTTTCCTTGGAGGTGCGCCCCATGGAGGTTTCTCGAACCACGAAGTCTTTGGCCATAAAGGCCAGGTAGATAGAAATCATGGAAAGGGAAATATAGGTGATCTTGAACCACGTATCAAAAGTGACAAAAAGGACGATACTGGTGACGAACAACAGGAATAGGAGGGAGAGAATCAATACGGTCTGGGCCAGGTAGTTCAGGCGTGGCAGCGAAAAAAAGACTACAGCTCCCATAAGACAGATGAGGAAAACCTCCAGGTAAATCATTGCCTGGGGGCGTTTCAGATACCTGCCGTTCATCAGGTCGTCTATGACATTGGCCGTCAGCTCAACCCTGGGCATATCATGATCTACGGGTGTGGCGACGGACTCAGACCTGCCCCCGGCAGTGAATCCTATGAGTACGATTTTATTTTCAAAAACAGAAGGGACTTTTTTGACCCTCAGGATATCTACGAAAGAATAATAGGGAAAAGATCGTCTGGCACCCCTGAACTTGATGAATATTTCGCCGTTGGAGGTCGGAATGGTGTCCCTGTCGATCGTGACTGAATTCTTTTTGATAATGACCTGTTGCGGATTTCTGTCCAGGTAGTCCAGGGCCAATCTCAGCGGCATGGAAGGAATAATATTGCCCCGGTAGTCGATGAAGGGCAAGTGGGTCTGGCCTGCCATGGCCCTGTTGGGTGGAAGGTTGATGTGTCCAAGACCACGACTGCTCCTGGAGAGTTCCGGAAACGGGGTTGTAAGTCGGCTGACGGACAGGTAATCCGACATCACCTTGCCAATCATGGGCCGAGCGATAGCGCTGGCTGTCAGCGGCGAATCGGAGGGGATTACCAGATCGGTATCATACGGCCCAAACTTTCCGAATACGGGCAGGATGATATTTCCGGATTTCTTAAAGGCCTCAACGAGTTCGCTATCCTCATCCAGCTGTTTTTCTATGAGATTTGTTTTTTGTAGAAGGAGGTCATAGGGGGCTTTGTCGGGATTCTGAGTTTGAAGCTGGGAAATCAGCTCGTGAAGTTTCCGTACTTCCCTTAACCCTTCATTGTGAGATCTATGTGAAAAAACCAGATCCAGGCCTATGAGTCTGGCACCGTTGTTCTTGAGAATTCTGATCATCTCCGCGATCAAACGTCTGGGCCACGGCCATGGTCCGAGTTGATCCAGACTTTTGTTATCGATATTGACGATGGCGATCTTGTTATCAAAAGAGGAAGTGGGGAGATCCAGCCGCATGTCAGCGCTGTAGATAAACCGCTCCACCGCTTCGAAGGCAGGATAGCCTTTTAGGGAGAGAAAGATGAAAATGCCGATGAGGATGATGGCAATGAATAGGTTGAGTTCATGAACTGGCTTTTTCATTCGACCCGTTTCTCGTGTCAAAATTGCGTGCATTGAGCCACAGGGTTTTTCCGGAATTGATACAAACAGGAACTTTACCAACAGGAAGGGTTGATGTCAAAGAAAAATGGGGCTCTATGGGGAGGGAAAGGTGAATTGGCGAGTGACTATTTCACTTGAAAGATACCTAACAACTTGTTAAGGTTTTCAAAAATCACGTCGATTAGAAATGTGATGACTTTTCCAGGAGTCATCAGGCGCCCAAAGGCGGATTTTCAGGTTTTCATCAAACAAATGATGACTTCGTAAAAAGCTGGTATATGCCGCGAGCGGCAGCCTATGAGGTACGAAGAGGAGCCGAACCTGACACTCTTTTTCAGACCCTTTCTAAACACTTGGGAGGGGATGGACGTCCATTTGGGGTTTGGCATAAATCCATAGAAGCGCATGGGGTTCGGGAGGCGTAAACCCCAAATAGCCGTCCATGTCGGTGTTGGGTGCCAAGTGCACTATGAGAAAGGGTCTGAAAAAGACTCTCAGGCCCTCCTCCTGGCTGCAGCAAATAAAATGGCTCGCTATGAGGAGCAGGTCGCGACTTCGTTGGAAGTCATCATCGTGCCCATGGACGGGCACGCAAATCAATGGGGTGCCTTGCAACCCGTTGATTTGTAAGGAAGCCGAAAATCGCACTTTTCGGTTTCCGTGAGTAAAAAGTCCAGGGACGGACTTTTTACGGTTCCATCACTAAATCAATAAATGGAAAATAGACGAGAGGCACTCAGTTGTGGAGAATGATCAGGTTCATGAAATGACGAGACTCGGGGAAAGGAGAAATTTGATCGGGCGTCGAAAACTGGGAGAACTCCTGGTGGAAACCGGGCTCCTATCCGAGGTCAGGTTGCGTCAGGCCCTGGAGGCCCAGACAGGCACCGGGAAAAGGTTGGGCCATGTCCTCCTCGAACTCGACTTCCTCACCGAAGAGGAAATTGCCTTTGCCCTGGCCATGCAGCTCAAGATCCCCTTCGTGGATTTGAGAGATCATGATATACAAGAACATGTCATCGAGGCCATTCCCGAGGAGGTTTGCCGAAAGTTCCAGTGTGTTCCCATCGATCAAAAAGACAACATATTGCACGTGTCCATGGCCGACCCTCTTGATCTGAATATGATCAAGGAACTTCAGTTCATTACAGGATTCCACATCCAGGCGGCTATCTCAACGCCGAGCCAGATCCTCGACAAAATTCAAAAACATCATCATCCGGAGAAATCCATTAATGAAGTGGCCGGTGAATTCGGCGGTGAGGAATTGCTGGAATTCTATCCCGGTGAAAAGGAGGCGGAAGAGGAGGAAGAGGAGTTTGACAGGTTCCAGGATTCTCCTTTTGTCAAGATGGTGGACCTGATCATCAAGAACGCCATCAAGAGAGGGGCCAGTGATGTGCATATCGAGGCACAGGAGAACCAGGTGAGGGTGAGGAACAGGATAGACGGGGTTCTTCAGGAAACCATTAAACTTCCTAAATGGACGCAGCCCATCATCATTTCCAGGATCAAGGTCCTCGCTGGAATGAATATCGCGGAAAGACGCCTCCCACAAGATGGGAGAATCAAGGTGAGGTCCAGGAAATTTTCCGCGGATCTGCGTGTTTCAACCCTTCCCACTTTCTACGGGGAAAAGGCCGTGATCAGGATTCTCAATAAGGAAGAGGCTTTTCTTTCCCTGGATCTGCTCGGATTTGACAAGAAGAACCTGGACGTTCTTCTGAAATTTGCCAAGCAACCTCAGGGGATGATGTTGATCACAGGACCGACCGGCAGCGGAAAAACATCAACCCTTTATGGCTGCATGCAGGAAATTCGATCTGATGAAGTGAACATCGTAACCGTGGAGGATCCCGTGGAGTACGAACTCAACGGGATCAACCAGGTCCAGATCAATGAGAAGGTCGGGCTCACCTTTCCCTATATCCTGAGATCCATCCTGAGACAGGACCCCAACGTGATCATGGTGGGGGAAATCAGAGATGAGGAAACGGCTGAACTGGCACTCCAGGCCGCCCTGACGGGCCACCTTGTTCTTTCAACCCTGCATACGAGTGACGCTCCCACGGCGATCACAAGACTTATCGAGATAGGGATGCCGCCGTTTCTTATAGCTTCCGCCCTGGTTGGCGTGGTGGCTCAGCGGTTGGTCAGGGTCATCTGCCCGGATTGCAGGGAGGAATATATCCCCAACCCGGATCTGCTTGCAAGGCTCGGCATGCGTGAAGAGGAGTTGCCCTTTGCCTTCTATCACGGCACCGGCTGTTCCCATTGTGACAATACCGGGTTCAAAGGAAGAACGGCCATTGAAGAAGTTATGATCATGGGTCATAAAATGAGAGAACTGGTTCAGGCCAAGGCTACGGCGGATACATTAAGGGAGGCCGCCATGGCAACGGGGATGACGACTCTTGGGATCAGTGGATTGCGAAAGATCCGCATGGGCATGACGACCATTGAAGAGGTTTTGAGGACAGTCCATCAAAAGGAGGAACTCACCACCGTCTGTCCCGGATGTGGCAAGGCGGTCAGTCTCGATTTCAAGAACTGTCCCGTGTGTCAGCAATCCATTGTGCCGACTTGCGGTTCCTGCGAGCGGATTGTACAACCTGACTGGGTCGTCTGCCCCTATTGCAGGAATGATTTGAATCCCTAGCCCGGCTTTCCCGGGTTAGGGTTCTGTTATTTCTATTTATTTTTTTACTAAGACGGTTATTATTTCTGGTTCTGCCCAGAGGCGTCGTCCGAAGGGGAGATACCTCGTCAGACAGGAAAAACCATTATGGAATGTAAAAATCACCGGGATCGACAAGCGGAGTACTTTTGTGTCAGCTGTAATGCGCCTTTGTGCAGTGAATGTGTTGAAGAGGTGCGGCCGGGGGTCTACGCCTGTTTTCAGTGTGCCATGCTGCAGTCTGTTTCGGATGTGGGCTCCACGATTGTTGACAATAAAGAAATGGTTGAAGAAAAAAAGGCACTGAAAAAGAAGGCCTGGGGTCCGTATCGGTATTTTCTGGTCGTCTCTTCCGTATTGATCCTTGCCATGTGGGGGGTCATCATATTCGGTGGGAAACCCGTCCCCGAGCAAACCGCGGCCACGTTTGACAAGCCCAAGGCGGGAAGGGTCCTGCTCTTTCTCGTGAACGGATCCATCAATCGATATGCCCACTATGAGGGCAACAGATACCCGGAAAACCTGAAAGATCTTGTGCCCAGGTATCTGCAGCTGAAGAAGAATCAATTGTCGCTTCTAAAGAACTTCCTGTATTTCAGAGATCCCGATCCGGGTGTCGGCTACAGGCTGTCACTTGCCCACGTAAGAAAAGGGGAGATGCGTATTATACTCACGGCAGGGGGTGTGAGATCCACGCTGCCGAGTGGGGAGGGATCTTAAATGAGAAGACGGGATGGATTTACTCTCCTTGAACTGATGGTCACGGTCCTGATTCTCGGGATCCTCTCGGCAACGGCCATTCCCCTTTACCACACCTGGACACAGCGAGCCTATGGGACCGAAGCATCCCTCATGATGAAACAGATCATAGACGGGGAAGTGCTGTACTTTCTGGAACATGATGACTTTTTCCCGGGAGCGGGAGAAGTATGGATTATCAACGCTGATGGCACCACCACTCCAAATAATATAGACGTGCTGGGAAAAATAAAAGAGGCACTGAAGGTGCAAATCCCTCTGGGGCATCATTTACAATATGATCTCAGTAATACAGGGACAGGGCTTCTTGTGGTGACAATTTCTTCAGAAAACCTTTCTTTCCCACTCTTTAAGGGTGGTGTCACGACTCTCACAGCTGGTCTCGACACTGAAGGAAAAGTTGAGTACTACTGATAAACACTTTCGTCGTTTGATAACAGGCATTGCTGCGCCAAATGCAGTTTTGTCGAACACTTAAAGGCTTCGCCAGACATGAGGAGTTGTTCCTAACGACTATGACACAGAAATCCATTTCATTCTTTCAGAACTTTCTGACATCAGGGGCAAGGCTTCAGGACCCGGCGACCCTCAGGCGGATAAAGGTCCTCAATGCATTTGACTTGGCCTTTGTTATTCTTGCCCCCTTTTTGGGTCTTTTTTATTTTTATGTCGGGGCCGTCCTCCTTTTCTACGCCTGCATCATTGCCGGTCTCTTGGGCATTCTGATTATCTTCATCCTCAGGATAACCAAGAATCCTCTGCTGGTGGGAAACCTGGCTGTGCTGGTTCTCTGGGCAACGCTCGCGGTGATCAGGTGGCATACGGGAGCGGTGGGCGCGACCGGTCTGATCCTTCTGTCCTGGGTCTGGAATGCCGTCCTGATTCTAATGGCCATTTTTATCACGGGTTACCTGTGGGGAACGATCTGGGCCTGCCTGGTTTTTGTTGAAACGGCCTTTGCGGTTCACCTCTTCCGGGCCGGCTATCAGCTTCCGAACCTGATCCCCCTCAAGGTCTCCGCGGTCTATTCACTCGGGGCCTATCTCCTGGGTCTCTTGGCCATTCTTCTGTTCGCCTTTCTGTTCGAGAAACAGAGTGACGATGCCCTGGCCCGTGAAGAAGAGAAGGCCCAGGCCCTGAGAGATTCCACGAAATACATCGAAGACCTCCTTTTGAGATCCCCGGTCCCCACCTTTGTCGTGGACAGACAGCATCGCGTGGTACAGTGGAACCGGGCGTGTCAACAATTGACCGGGGTGAGCCCCGGGGAAGTTATCGGAAAACAGGTGTGGGAAGGATTTGCAATCAATTCCGGGAGCAGCCTGGCCGATAAGATCATGGAAGACCCGGAATCCTTGAGGGAACAATATGGGAGTTCCGCCCTTTCCGCCTCCGACAGCGGGTCTTTTTGTATTGAGGCGGATCTCCCTCAGCTTTGCGGTGGTTCCAGAGCAATTCTGAATGCGGCTCCCATTTTGGACGAGGAAGGGATGGTCAGGGGTGCTATTCAGACTATCCAGGCGATTGAAAAGGATTCCGGAGATAAGGATCCGGGCCCCAAGACCCCGGGCAGGGGTCTCGAAGATGTCTATCCTATTTACAAGATCGACCGGAACGGCAAGATAACGTACTGGAACAGGGCCTGTGAGGAAATTCTGGGATACACCGCGTCTCAGATGGTTGGGGACAACCCGTTGCCATTGTTATCAAAGCCCTACAGGTCGAACTTTCGTGAAACGATTATCAGGGCCATGCAGGGGAGCATTATTAAGGACAGGGAATGGAAGTATTATGATCAAGATGGACAGCCTGTTTATGTGGTGGCCAAGATCATGCCCCTTCCTTCTGCTTCCGGAGAGATCCATGAATGCATGGTCTTTAATACGGTTATAACGGATTTGAAGCTCAGGGTAAAAAAACTGGAACGCTATGCCATGGATAGCAAAGAAAAGTACAAGAGGCTTACGAACGAGCATCAGCTTTTGAAACGAAATATCGCGGCTTTTATCCGAAAAAAGGAGGAATGACAGCTAGCCCACCACTTCGTAAACCAGGATTTTCTCGCGCTTCCCTTTTATTTGCCTCGGCCCCACCGGTCGTATTGTGAACCGGTCCTTAGTCAGACGATAGGTTTCTTCTCCAATGAGGATCTGATGGGGGTTCCCTATGGATTCGAGCCTCGATGCAACATTCACGGGATCTCCGATCACGGTATAATCCATCCGCTTCGGGGAGCCTATGTTCCCGGCCACGACTCTTCCGGTGTTTATGCCGATGCGGATATCAAACTTCTTCTCTTCGGTGGTGTCGGCCATTATGAGCTCCAGTTCCCTTCTCATGTCAAGGGCCGCCTGGACGGCTCTGGCCGGATCGTCTCCTTTTTCCATGGGTGCCCCGAATACGGCCATGAGGCCATCTCCAATATACTTGTCCAATGTGCCTTCATAATGAAAGATGATATCGGTCATTTTGGAAAAAAGCCGGTTTAGAAGGATGTTTATATCCCGGGGAGGCATCTGTTCGGAGAGACGAGTGAATCCCACGATATCCATAAACAGGATGGTCGCTATCAGCTCTTTGGGATCCATGATGCTGTCTTTGGCGTCCTGATCGCCTTTGAGCACCATTTCAATGACCTGAGGGGAATGGAAGCGCTCAAGCCGGTTCCTGAGGCGTTCTTCGGCGCGAATCTGCTGGTTCAGCGCCGCCTGCTCGATAACCATGGCCATCTGGCTCCCAATAGCCTTGAGGAGTTCGAGATCATTTTGATTGAACTGGTTCTCGAGGCGAGATGTGCCAAGTTGGATGACCCCGATGGCCTTGTCTTTTCGCCACAGGGGTACGCACATGGCCGATTTCACCTTTTGGAGGTAAAGGCTTCTGGCGCCGTTCAGCCCATTGTCCGCCATGGCGTTTGAGACGAGAAGGGCAACCTTGCTACGGATGACCTTGTTGATGAGGGTCCTGCTGGCCTTTAATTCACCTTCCGGTTTGAACTGCCCGTCCTTTTTTTTAACCACTACCGGTACAAGCTCCTTGCCGTCCTGGCCACCCAGAAGAACAAGAAAACCATAGTCTGCATCGATAACCAGGAAAATAAGATCCATAATCTTCCTGAGGAGTTCATCAAAGTCAGCTATTTCGCTGAGTTTTCGGCTGATTTCATAAAGGACGAAGAGGACCTTGTTGCTCCTGGCGAGGCTGGAGAGGCTGGTTTGGGATTGGGTGGTAACTCCTTCCTTTACCCTGACTGACCCTTCATCCCGGGCTATTTCCGTATCCCTTCCTATAGGGAGCAGGAGTTCGCTGGACGTTGCGAAAGTCCTGAGGGGACTGCTTTCCACAATTTTCTCTTTGCCTTTTTCAAAATCCCCTTCTGTTGTGAGGATGAGGTTGTCATGGCCCCCGGCCTCAATTCTGGGTCTTTCGAGAAAGGTCAGCTGGGAGAGACCGATCTGAAATTTGTCCCCGAAACTCAACGGGGCCGTCTGAATCAATTTGTGATTCAGCAAGATTCCGTTGTAGCTCCCCAAATCAGAGACCACATAGCCCTTTTCCCTCTTATGGATTTCTGCATGACGTCTGGAAACAGTGGTGTCTCTCAAGGCGATATCATTGTCTTTGTTACGCCCGATGGTGATTTTTTTCTTTGTTACCGGATAATCAAAAATGATGCCGTCCCCGGTCACAACATGAAGTACAGGCATGCCGGTCAACCTCCTTTTATGCCCCGTCCGAAACCCCTTCTTGAGGTGTATTCAGGAGATTGAATTCAGGAAAGCGATAGAAGGCCTGCCACGGGGCAGACAGGGTGGAAGGTGCTTCTTTTCAGGGTCCGTTCCTACCATAGCCAGTTACCGTTCTTGTCCCAACGGCTGTTGACCGGGAACCCAAACTTGGAAAGGAGATAGTGGAAAAGAAAAAGTCTGTTTCCTTGGAAATAGCCCAGATCCTGGCAATGCGGATCGGGTTTGAACCCCTGCTCAAGTGCCTTCCCCAGTGTTGTGGTTTTGGCTGTCTTCCCTGCGACACAGATATAATCAAAGTGGATGGAGTGATAGAGTTTGTCCTCCAGGGTGATAACAACCACTGCATTTTGAGGCATTTTTTCTTGGACAGTGATGTAGATACTCAAGAAGAATCCGACCATAAGGCATGAGATGAATATGACGGAGATGACTTGGTATTTTTTCTTCATATCAAGATCCAAGAGTTCCGAAGGCGTCGGGCAAGATCACAATATTTTCCAACAGGACGCCGCGAAAACAGATTTCAGGCGGTCTGCAGTCTCTCATCGTCCTTCTTTACTTGATTGATGTGACAAAGTCAACTTTTCAAGTTGCCTGGGTTCAAATCTGTGGATATTCTCTTGGAAAAGCTTTCAGGTGAGCCAGTTTCAAAACGTTCAATTTTGTTCGAGGTCAAGAAAGGCGAAATTTTTACCACAGGAATATGTTGGATATTTCGAGGATTAAAATTGTCGTCTGCCGCAGAGATCGTGCAAAAGGAGGCGTTTTGAAACTGGCTCAGGTGAATGCCCTAACGGCCCCGGTTAAAAGGATCGAAAAAAAGAGTACCTTGATGGAGCGGCCAGAAAATCTGCCAAAAAGAGAATTGAAGGGTGACAGGTGCAACCTGAAGAATATCCAGTGAACTCCTGGGCACGGGGACGAGCAAAGCCTGGGAATGAATGGTCATAATCCCTTCCATAAAATCGCTTGTATAATTTGTGAATTGTCCCCAAGCTCATGCGATGGTAGACTGAGAATAATCCGGCTGATCAAAACCAAGCTGGTCTCCATCCATAAATGGCCTTTTTCCGCAATCCCCCGCCTGTCGCGGGACAGGTCAGCGTCAATCCGCCAGAGGCGGACAAGTCTGCGGGATCATTTGTGCGGCGTACGACAGTACGCCTCCGCGTAATCCCTTGATTTGCTAGACCTTGCGCAAAAATTCTTATTTCTGGATTGGAAACTCAGCAGTGCCCAAAATGTATTTGTGGATGGGGACAAGCTAAAGAATGCAAGCTTCAAGTCCCATTTCCACATGTATTGAACGGACTGAGTCCAACAAGGCTAATGCAATCGACGCAAAAAGCCGCGCGCCTGGTTAGCAACCTTAGTTGCTACCGGTACCGATAGAGGAGAATAATGTGTTTCATAAATTTGAACAAAAACTTCGAACGTTTCGTAATCGCTTCATTTTTGATGCTGGTGATTACAGACAAACTGTCATCTTGGCTGGAACAGGAAGAAGTGGAACGACATGGGTCGAAGAAATAATAAATAGTCAGAATGATTTTCGTATAATGTTTGAGCCGTTTCACCAAAAGAAAGTTGATTTAGTGGCTGATTGGAATTATAGGCAATATCTGCGATGCAATGATCGTAACGATAAGTTTTTAAAACCAGCCACTTCTATCCTTAGCGGAGATATAAAGGATGAAAGGATTGATAAGTTTAATCGAAGGATGTTTTCACGAAAACGCCTCATCAAAGACATACGCGCCCAACTTATCTTGAAATGGATAAAGCATAATTTTCCTGAAATTCCTATTATATTGCTACTTCGACACCCATGCGCAGTAGCTTGTTCGAAAATCAAGCTGGGCTGGGACACTCACCTGCATGATTTCTTGGTACAAGATGAACTTATGGACGATTTTCTAAATCCTTTTAAAAAAGAATTAGAAACCGTTAATATTCTTTTCGAAAAACATATTTTTATGTGGTGCGTAGAAAATTATGTGCCACTTTATCAATTCAACAAAGGGGAGATATTGGTGGTCTTTTATGAAGATCTATGCAGAAAGCCCCAAAAGGAAATAGAGAGAATTTTCTCGTTTATCGAAGAGGAATTTTCTTCAACAATTCTTAAGAAGGCTGCAAAACCAAGTGCTCTCACCCGGGAAGATAGCGCAATAATCTCCGGAACTGATCTAATTGGCTCCTGGAGAAAAAGTATTAGCGATGACCAGATTAAAAGATCATTTGAGATTCTCAAAATATTTGGGCTGCAAGAAATATATGACAAGAGCAATTTTCCCTTGTTGAGTGGAACAAAGGCATTGCAGGTATTTTCAGACTAGCACGGCTCTGCACCGTGGAATTGGGGACAATTCTATATAGTCCCCATTGACACGTGGGGTTTCTGAGGATATATCCAGATATTCGCACACTGGTCATCGGCGCTCAGGGCATGCCTTCCCATGGGTTTTTCAAGGGTGACCCGGCGGATTTGTTTTGGCAGTCTATTCATAATCAGAAAGATCAGGAGATGTATGGATAACTTATGGGACTACTGAAAACCCTTCTTGGGTCGAAACCTGAAAGACATGAGCAAAAGGGAGATGCCTGCGTCAGAGTCTCGGGTTGGGGCATGGC
>Ga0315535_1002525_pt1 | contig 11585 bp, 9 predicted proteins | sample SalMarSW160220MG_2_FD_203092 | JGI IMG/M metagenome (GOLD analysis project Ga0315535, IMG submission 203092) | Salt marsh sediment microbial communities from the Plum Island Ecosystem LTER, Massachusetts, United States - Salt Marsh Sediment SW1602-20 ...
ATTTTATTGTCCATAATGATATTACCGGTATAATGCATGCAAAATGACCGACGCGGACCTGGTGATCCAACAAAATATTCGTACTGTGCAAGCAAAAATTGCCGCAGCAGCCGAACGTTCCGGCAGAAATCCTTCTTCCGTGTCCCTGTTGGCGGTCACGAAAAATGTTGGGTTGGAGGACATCCGCAGGGCCCTGGCTGCCGGCATCCAACTCATCGGTGAAAACAGGATTCAGGAGGCCAGGCAAAAATTCGCGCACATTGGACCGGCGATCACCTGGCATATGATCGGCCATCTGCAGACCAACAAAGCCCGGCAGGCCGCCGCGATCTTCGACATGGTCCAGTCCGTGGATTCGACCCGGGTGGCGGAAGCCTTGTCGAAGGCCGCGGAGGGCCTGGACCGGCAACTGGATGTTCTCATCGAAGTCAACATCGCGACCGAGGAGCAAAAATCCGGGGTGTCACCCGGGGCGGCGGAGGGCCTGGTCCGGCAGGTGGACCAGCTGTCCCATTTGCGGCTGCGGGGCTTGATGTCCATGGCGCCCTACGTTCCGGACCCGGAGACCGTGCGCCCCTTTTTCCGTCACATGCATGAGTTGTTCGTGAATCTGCGCGACGGGGTCCGGCGTCCCTCCCTGTGGAATATGCTGTCCATGGGCATGACCCATGATTATGAAGTAGCCGTCGAGGAGGGCGCCACGCTGGTTCGCATCGGTACGGGGATCTTCGCCCGGACGACCGCGGGAGGGACGGCATGATCAAAACGGGCATCGGTTTTTTGGGGGCCGGGAACATGGCCGAGGCCCTGATCCGGGGGCTCTTGGCCACCCAGACCTGCCGCCCGGATCAGGTGATGGCGGCGGACGTGAATCCGGAACGCCTGGCCGCCGTGCGCGGACAATACGGAATTGCCACCACCGCGGACAACCGGGAGCTGGCCCAAGCCTGTCCGACGCTCCTGCTGGCGGTCAAGCCCCAACAGGCGCCGCCCTTGATCGAGCAGCTCCGGAGCGCGGTGGAACCCGAACGGCATCTGCTGATTTCCATCGCCGCCGGCCTGACCACCGCCTATCTGGAAGATGCATTCGGTTTTTCCCTGCGGGTCATCCGGGCCATGCCCAACACGCCGGCGAAACTCCGCGCCGGCGCGACCGCGTTCTGCCTGGGCCAGTATTCCAGACGGGAGGACGAGTGGCTGGCGCGGGACCTTTTTTCCTCGGTGGGACTGGTCGTGGCGGTGGAGGAAGCCCTTCTGGACGCCGTGACGGCGGTATCCGGATCCGGCCCGGCCTACGTTTTTTATCTCTGCGAGTTGATGATCTCCGCGGGGCGGGAACTGGGCCTGCAGGCCGAACAGGCCGAAGCCCTGGCCGTGCAGACGGTATGGGGCGCCGCGCGCATGCTGGCCGAAAGCGGGCAAAAACCGGAGGACCTGCGGGCGGCGGTGACCTCCGCCGGGGGGACCACCGAAGCCGCGCTCCGGCACCTGCAGGACGCCGGCTTCGCCGAAATTTTCACCGCAGCCCTGCAGCGGGCAAAGGACCGGGCCCGGGCGCTCACGCCCCCGAGCCCGGGGAAGTGATTTCCATGGCCTCCTTTCTGGTGGTCAGCGGCTGGTTCCTGAACGCCCTGGCCGTGGTATGGATCGGACTGATTCTGTTGAAAATCATCTTCGGCTGGTTTTCCCCGGCCGGCGCGCGGAGCAGCGGCGGGCTGGCCCAGGTTTTCTCGGCGGTGGTCACGGCTCCGGTCAACTGGGTCCGCCGTACCGTTCCGACCGTTTACCGCAAGGTGGACTTCGCGCCGTGGCTGACCATTCTCTTCCTGATCCTGATCAAGACGTTCATTTTCCGTGCCATGATTTATTGGGGCATGCTGCATCGGCCGCTCCTGTGAGACTCCGGAACGCCCGTGCACAGGGGTCATGAGCCTGCGCCTGGAGCCCGCCGCCGGCGGGACCGTTTTTAGCGTGCGCGTGATTCCCGGCGCGGGACGCACGGCCTTAGCCGGGGAATGGGAAGAAGCGTTGAAAATCAAAGTGGGCCCGAAACCCGAAAAGGGCGCGGCCAACCGGGCCTGCCTGGAGTTCCTGGCGGCGCGGCTGCGCGTTTCCCGTGCGGCCCTGGTGCTCCTGAAGGGTGAACGGGCCCGGCTCAAGGTGTTCCGGGTTTCCGGCCTCACCCCGGCGCAGGTCCGGGACAGGCTGGCCGGGCGGGAAATCGCGAGGGAGCGGGAGCCGTTCGGGCCGCGGGCGTAAAAAGATTTCAGGCCCTTGAAAAGGAGGGAACCATGCCGGACGTGTATGATCAGATCCAGGCGGCCGTGCGGGAGATCCGGAAGCATACGCGCCTCAAACCGGAAATCGCCATAACCCTGGGGACCGGGCTCGGATCCCTGGCGCGGGACATTCGCAAGGCCGTGAAGATTCCCTACGCCCGCCTGCCTTTTTTCCCGACTTCCACGGTTGAGACCCACGCCGGCCGATTGTTGCTGGGCACGCTCCTGGGACGGCCCGTGGTCGCCATGCAGGGAAGATTTCACCGCTACGAGGGCTACAGCCTGCAGCAGGTGACATTTCCCGTCCGGGTGATGCGGGCCTTGGGGGCGAAAATCTACATGGTGTTTTCGGCCTGCGGGGGCATCCAGCGCGACCTGTGCGCCGGAGACCTGGTGCTCCTGCGGGACCACATCAATCTCATGGGCGACAACCCGCTGCTCGGGCCGAATGACGACCGCCTGGGGCCGCGCTTCCCGGACATGTACCAGGCCCACGACGCCAAGCTGCTGGCCCTGGCCCAGGAAGTCGCCCGGGAACAGAAATTGCGGCTGCCGCTCGGCGTCTACGCGGCCCTCACCGGCCCCAACCTGGAGACGGTCGCCGAGTACCGCTACCTGCAGACCCTGGGCGCCGATTGCGTGGGCATGTCCACCGTGCCGGAAATCATCGTGGCCCGTCATTCCGGCATGCGGGTGCTGGGCATCGGGGTGATCACGGACGCCTGTGTGCCGGACCTGGTCGGCCCCGCGAATATCCAGGAAATCATCCGGGCGGCCGTGCGGGCCGAACCCAAGTTAACCCGCCTGGTGAAAGGCATCATCGGCCGGTTGTAGCCCGGCGCCGCCGCGGCTGGCCGGTGAGGGCGCCGCGCGTTGCCGACCACGGGAGGAAGTACATGGTCAAATCCGTCGAGTGGAAAAAGAACAAGCTGATCTTGATCGACCAGACCAAGCTGCCGGGAAAACTGGTCAAGCTGGAGTGCCGCACGCCGCTGCAGGTGGCCGAGGCCATCCAGACCATGAAAGTCCGCGGCGCGCCGGCCATCGGCGTGGCCGCGGCTTTCGGCGCCTATCTGGGCATCAGGCAGCCGCCCCTGGCCAAGACGTTCGATGTCCTGTGGAAGCAGCTGGAGAAGACCTCCGCCCTGCTGGCGAAGACCCGGCCCACGGCCATGAATCTGTTTTGGGCGCTGGAGCGAATCCGGCGCTGCGCCCAGAACAACCGCGACCACAAGCTGCCGACCCTGCGGGACATCATCCTGCGCGAAGCCCTGAGCATCTGGAGGGAGGATGAACGCGTCACCCGCAAAATCTCCGAACTGGGCGCGGAACTGCTGCGGGAGGGCGATACGGTCATGACGCACTGCAACGCCGGCGCCCTGGCCACGGCCGGCGTCGGCACCGCGCTGGGCATCATCGTCGAGGGGGCCCGGCGGCACAAGGATATTCAGGTCTTGGTCGGGGAAACCCGGCCGCGCCTGCAGGGCGCGCGCTTGACCGCCTGGGAGCTGAAGCAGGCCAAGGTCCCGTTTCATCTCATTACGGACAACATGGCCGGCTATTTTATGAAGACGGGCAAGATCAACGTGGTGGTCGTGGGGGCGGACCGGATCGCCTTGAACGGGGACGTCGCCAACAAGATCGGGACCTACAGTCTGGCCATGCTCGCCTACCACCACGGCATCCCCTTCTACGTGGCGGCGCCCGTTTCCACTTTCGACCGCAACCTGCTGACCGGGGAATTCATTCCCATCGAAGAGCGCCGCCCGGACGAGGTCACCCTGATCAACGGCAAGCCCATCTCCCTGCCCAAGGTGAAGGCCTTCAATCCCGCATTCGATGTCACGCCCCACAAATATATCAGCGCCCTCATCACGGAACTGGGAATCGTGCGGGCCCCTTACGACCAGAATTTACGCAACCTTTTTGCCACCCTTGTCTAATCTTCTCTCGGCACCCCGGCCGCACCTGCCGGGCCCGGGGCGCCCGCCGGCCGTCGCCGCGCTCGCGGTTATTTTGTTCTTCTCGGGCGCGTGCGCCCTCCTGTATGAGCTCGTCTGGACCCGTCTCCTGACCTTGAGTCTCGGCAGCACCGCCCTGGCGGTCTCGGCCGTATTGGCCAGTTTCATGGGCGGCCTGGCGATTGGCAGCTTCTGGGCCGGGCGGTTCCTGGACCGCAGACCCGCAGCGGCCCTGCCTCTCTATGCCGGCCTGGAAGCCTTGATCGGGATTTTCGCCCTGGCCTCGCCCCTGCTTCTGGCCGCGCTGCAGCAAGGGTATGTGGCGCTTTCGCACCACTGGGGCGGGCAGTACGCGATCATGACCGCCGTGCGCTTTGTCTTGTCCGCGGGCCTGCTGGCCTTTCCCACGGCCTGCATGGGCGCGACCCTGCCGGCCGTGCTGACCTATGTCCTGCCCGAACTCCGGCGGGTCGGGCTGAAGGTCGGCGTGCTGTACGGACTGAATACGCTGGGCGGAGTCCTGGGAGCATTCGCCACCGGCTTTGTGCTCATTCCGCTCCTGGGGGTGGGCCTGACCTTGAACGCCGCCGCGGCTTTAAACCTCGCCCTGGCGGGCGCAGTGGTCCTCGGCCGCCGTTTCGCCTGGTTCACCCGGAGGCCGGAGACGGTTTCTTCCGCCCGCCCCGCCGGGCCGGACCAGGAGCCCGGTCACGGCGCGGCGCGGGCCCCGCGCGCGGACGGCGGGCTCGTGTTGCTGGGCGCCGGTCTGGTGGGCTTCTGTTCGCTGGCCTTTGAGGTCCTGTGGCTGCGCGTTTTGCATCTGACCTTCGGGTCTTCGGTGTACGCCATGGCCACGCTCCTGACGGCTTTCCTCGCCGGGCTGGGATTGGGGAGCCTCCTGATCGCCCGCATCCTGGACCGGCGGGGCGCATCTCTGGGGCTTTTGGGTTGGATCGAAGTGGGCGTGGCGGTCAGCGCGCTCGCGCTCGTGCCCGTCCTGGGAAAATTCCCCCTGCTCTTCGCCCCCCTGTACCGGTATTTCTACCAGGGGTTCCTGTCCTTCCAGTTCGTCATTTTTGCCGTCTCTTTCCTGGTGCTGCTCCTGCCGTCCACGCTGATGGGCGCCGCCTTCCCGGTGCTCTGCCAACTGCACATCCAGCGCACCGGTTCGGCCGGCCGCGGCGTCGGAACCGTCTATGCGCTCAATACGCTGGGGGCCATCCTGGGTTCGCTGGGCGCGACCCTGGTCCTGATCCCCCTGCTGGGTTCGCGCACCAGCCTGCTGGCGGTTTCGGCCCTGAACCTGGGCCTGGGCGCCTGGGCCCTGGCGCAGGGCGAAGCGGCCCGCTCCTGGAAGCGCTGGTTGCCGGCCGCGGCGGGTGCGCTGGTCTTGCTGGCCGTCGCCGGCTTCGCTCCCTGGAACCCCTTGGAATTGACCGCCGGAGTGTATACCACCAATTTTGTGCATGCGCTCCAGCAGCGCAAGGTCCGGGAGGTTTTGGCCGGGTCCGAACTGGTTTTCTTCCGTGAAGGCATCTCCTCCACGATCTCCGTGCGCAAGGACCGTTATTCCGACACCCTGGCCTTGCAGGTGAACGGCAAAACCGACGCCTCGAACGCGGCCGACAAGACGACGCAATATTTGGTGGGCTATCTGCCGTTTTTCTGGCAGTCGGCGGTGGAGCGGGTGTGCGTCATCGGCCTGGGCTCGGGCATGACCCTGGCCGCCGCCCTGGAGGGAGGGCCCGGAGAAGTGGATTGCGTGGAACTGGAAGCCGGCGTCGTGCAGGCCTCCGCGTGGTTCCGGAAGTACAACCGGGACTGCCTGCGGGACCCCCGCGTCCATCTCATCCGGGGAGACGGGCGCAATTATCTGCTGGCCGCCTCCCGCCCATACGACGTCATTATTTCCGAGCCTTCCAATCCCTGGATCACGGGCATCGCGAATCTCTTTACCCTGGACCATTACCGCCTGATCCGGCAGCGTTTGCGTCCGGGGGGCATGATCGTGCAGTGGTTTCACATTTACACCATGTCCCTGCAGGACGTGAGGATCGCGTTGCGCACGTTCTGCGAGGTTTTTCCCGAGGCCCACCTGTGGTGGATCCCCCAGACCGGGGACGTCATCCTTTTGGCCCGCAAGGACCGGCCCCTGCGCTACGATTACCGGATATTCCGGGACCTCCTGGCGCATCATCCGCAGGTGAAAATGGACCTGGCGCAGTTCGGAATCCGGACCACGGGAGACATCTTTTCCTGCTTCGCCCTCGGTCCCGCCCGCTTGCGCGAATTCTGCCGGGGAGCGCCCCTGAACACGGACGACCGGCCGCGGATTGAATTCTCCGCGCCCAAGCACCTCTACGAGCGGGAAGACAAACTGATGAACACCCAGGAATTCATGCGGCACCTGGAATCCATTTTCGCCTGGCTGGATGATTTTCAGGTTTCCCGTCCGCACCGCTATCAAATCTACACCGAGCTGGCGGACGCCTATGCAACCCAGGAAAGCTACACCGCCCTTGCGGAACTGGCGGCGCGGATCACGCGGGAATACCCCGGCGAAGCGGCCGGCTTTTATTACCAGGGCCTGTGCGAAGCCCAGGCGGGCCATCTGCTCACCGCGGAAGGGGATTTGGATCGAGCCTTGAGAATGAAACGCGCCGGCCGGCAATCCCATTATCGCTTGGGACCGCTGGATCCCGAGCGGGGGGAAAACCGCCGCTACCAGGTTTATCTCGAGAAAAAAATCCGGGCCGAATCCAGCACCTGGAAGTCCCATTACCAACTGGCCCTGACCTACGCGCGCGAGCGTCGCTATCGTCGTGCCCTCCGCGAGCTGGACGCCGCGGAAGCCTTGGGCGGCCGGACACGGGAAATGTATTATTATCGGGGTCTGATCCGCTATTTTCTCCAGGACTGGCCTGCGGCGGAGCGCGACCTGTCCCGGGCCGCCGAATTGGACCCGGCCGACCAGGACGTCCGGCTGTTGCTTCATGAAATCCGGGGCGCGGGGACGCGGGCCGTGCCGAAGCCGGCGGCCACGGCGGAGGCGCGCGAATCGTCGCCTTGAACCGGGGCGCCGTTCCGGGGGTCAACCAGACAGCCGGCAGGAACCGCGTTCCGGTGCTGCGGGCGCGGGAAGGGAGGCGGCATGTCCAATCCGATTTGGGAAGACGACCACATGTGTTTTGCCTGCGGGGCGAGAAACCCCGCGGGTCTGCACCTGCAGTTCAGTCCCTGGGGTGAAAATGGATTGCAATGCGAGTTTACTCCGGGGAAAATATACCAGGGATACAAGGACGTGGTTCACGGCGGGATCGTTGGTCTGCTCCTGGATGAAGTCATGGTCAACCTGCCGTGGAAGAAATACCAGCAACCCGTGGTGTCGGCGGAAATCCGCATCCGGTTGCACCGGCCGGCGCCGGTGGGGGAGACCCTGATTTGCAGGGCTGAATTGGACGGGGAAGCGCAGGGACGGCTGATCCCGGTCCGCGCGCAGGCCCTGAACCGGCAGGGCAGGTTGCTGGCCAGTGCCTGGGCCAAGTGCCTGCGCATCCCGGCGGTCGGCTTGCAGGGTTAAGAGTTTTCGCTTTGTCTGGGAAAATATTTTTGCTACAATTCGCCATCGGTGATATTGCGCGATGGTCGCACAGGGACCGTTGCGCGGTGAGAGAAAGGAGGTCCGGCTCGTGGGTTGCGGTAAAAAACGGCATTTGAAAAAGATCAAGACGCATAAGCGCAAAAAACATCGCAGAAAATACAGACATTTGAAGAAATAAACGCCGGTGAGCACGATGGGGCCCCAATCCGCTCCCGCCCCCGGCCGCGCCCGCGCCCGCCGTGGGAGCGGGGAGCATCGTATGGGAGGAGAAAACCGCCAATGAGAAGAGCGTGGACCGCTCTGTGGTTGCTGACCTTGGCAGTGCCTCCCGTCATGGCGGCCCGGGAGCCCATTTTGCCGCTGGGCCGGGCCGGCTCGGAATCAGCCGCTTTGGGGGGGGCGGGCGTGGCCCTGCCGGGCAGGGCGGAAGCCATGTTTTTTAATCCCGCGGCCCTGGCCCAGATGAGCTGGCCGGAAATCGCTTCGGGTTTTGGAAATCAGGACCTGGGGGACTTGCGCCAGTTCTATCTCGCCGGGGTCATGCCCCTCTACGGACAGCTCGTCGCGGGCGTGGCGGGAAGCAAGCTCTTTTTCGCCCAGGGGGATGTGGAGGACACGGACCAGCTGCAGGTGTCCCTGGCTTTTCCCTTGTCCGCGGATGGAAGACTCCTGGCCGGGTTCACGGGTAAATACCTGAGCCAGGAATTCGCTTCCCTGGGGGAAAGGGCCCGCGGCGGCGGCGTGGACGTGGGCCTGCTGTTTGAAGCCCTCCGGACTGCCGGGCAGGACGTCTGGACCCTCAGTGCCGCGCTGGGGGACGCCCAGACGATATTGAAAGAAGCGGACGGCGAGGAAACACGCCTGCCGAACCTCTATCGCTTCGGCAGTTCATTCCGGATGGCCGGCGGCACCCTGCTGGTGGCGGCCTTCGATGCCCAGGTGGCGCCCAATCCGGCCTTTGAAAATTTCCAGGTTCTGCGCCTCGGGTGGGAGCAGAAACTGCCCCTCGCCGTTCCGCCTGAGGCCCGAACCCGCCTCGGATACCTGCAGCGCCTGGACCAGGACGGCTTGCTGACGGCCGGCGTGGGCCTTGCCTGGGGTGATTTGCGGCTGGATTACGCCCTGCAGATGCCGGTGACTTTTCAGGACGCCTTTCACGAGCTTTCCCTCTCCTGGGGCTTTCAGCGCGGGGAACGCAAACAGGCCGCGGCGCTGACCGCAGTCCGCGAATCGGAAGAAGCCGTTCCTTCGACGCCGGCCGCCGAATCCCCGGATTCCCTGTTTTCCGCCTTGCGTTCCGCCGCGAACATGCGCGAGCGGGTGGCTTACGTCCCTCCGCCCACGCCCACGCCACGTCCCCGGGCGACCCCGACGCCCCCGCGCTCGCCGGGACCCGCCATGGACAATTACCAGTACGCGCTCAAAGTCCCCAAGGGCCCCGCGGACATGGAGAAGACCAACCTGGCCCCGGACCTCGAGCTGCCGGGTTCTTTTTCAAGTTACATCTCGGCCCTGCATACCTCCAACAACGAGTTTCAGATGGTCAGCCAGCCGCTGCGGCTGCACGTCGTGGTCAATCCCTTTTCACCCAACCACGACGGCATCAAGGACCGGACCATGTTCCTGGGCCGGGTCGAATCCGGAAATCTGCGGGTGGCCCGCTGGATTCTGAATATCGTGAAAAACGAGCAGGTACTGCGTACTTTCAAGGGGCAGGGGGGCCTGCCGCGAAACCTGGAATGGGACGGGACCGATGAACGCGGCCGGGTCCTGCCCGATGGTGACTACCAAGTCATCTTGCGCGTATTCGACGACAATGGTCTGGAGCTGGCCGGTGCCGCCAAAACCGTGAAAATCCAAACCCAGGCGGAAACCGTCAGCCTCGAGGGTCCGGAGAGCGTGACGTTGAGCGGCGATCCCAAGCTGGATCAACCGCTGGTGTTTTCGGTCCCCGAGGCGCCCTTCAGCCGGGATTGGCGTTTTTCCATCCGGGACGACACCGGCAGGGAGATTTTTCAAACCGGCGGCGGCGGGCAAGTGCCGCAGAAGTTAAGCTGGCCGCCCCGTGTTCAGGGGCGCGTCGCTCCGGCAGGCCGCTACCGTGCGGTGATATCCTACCGGGACGAGGTGGGCCTGAAAATCGTGGCCGACGCCAATTTTAGGATCAATTATGCCTCCTTCGGCGCTCAGTTAAGCGCGTCGCCGACCCTGTTCCGCCCCGGGGACGCGGCCGGGGAAGGGGTGAATTTCAAACTCAAGGCGGAAGGCGATGTCAAGATCAGCCGCTGGACGCTGAAAATCCAGGGGCAGGATCCGGCCCGGACCGTCAAGGTCTTTCAAGCCCAGGGGGTTCCACCGGCAACCCTTCACTGGGACGGCCGGGATGATGCGGGCCGGGCCTTGACGGGGGGCGCGGTCTTCCGCGCCCTGCTGACCCTGATCTCCGCGGTCGGAACTTCCTCCCAGGCCGAATCTCAGCAGCTGCAGGCCGATCTGGGCGCATATACGGGGGAAAAGGCCTTGACGATCAACCTGGTGCGCGTGGATTTTGCTCCGGACAAAGCGGATCTGACGGCGGAGGCCCGGAAGTCTCTGAACGGCGCGGCGGAAATCATCCAGCGTTATAAAACGGATTATCTGATCCGGATTCTGGGACACGCCGATGACCGGGAAGCGCCGAACCGGGAAGCGGAACTGTCCCGCAACCGGGCACAGGCCGTGGCGGATTATTTGAGCGGCAGCCAGGGCATCCCGGCTGCGAAAATCCAGGTCATGGGTTACGGCAAGGAAAAACCCGTGGGTCAGGGCGAAGCGGAGAGCGAACGGGCCAAGAACCGGAGCGTGGAAGTGGTTTTATATGCGAAGTAATCCGCCGCTCGCCCGTGGGATGGCAGTCTGGACCGCCTGCCTGCTGGCCGGGTGCGCCACGACGGTCACCATCCCCCCCCAGCCTCCGCGGGTGATCGCAGCCGCCCTCTCTGCCTCGGCCTGCGAACCGGGACACGCCGTGAAAATTACGTTGACCGCCGATCGTCCGGAACTTCTGGTCCACTGCGAGGGTTTGGACCAGAACGTGCGCCTCAGTTCTTTGGCGGCGCAGCCGGAACTGTACGAGGGATTCGTGGCGGTGCCGCTGGACGCGGCCAGCCGCCGTGAAACCCTGGTGGTAACCGTCGCGGATTCCGCAGCAGCGACCCAAACTTCCCTTGCCCTGGAGATCCTGCCCCGATCGAGTTATCGGACCGTCCGCCTCCATATCGCCGGCATGGGGCGCTATCATTTTTCACCGGAGTCGCTCAAGATGAGCGCGGCGCGTCGCAAGGCCGAGTATCTGCCCGAAGTTGCGTGGAAGGAGCCCTGGGGCTGGCCCGTCCACGGACGAATTACCGAAGGCTTTGGAGTCAAACGGATCTACAACAACGGCCTGCATAGTTGGTATCATGCCGGGCTGGATATCGCGGCTCCCGGAGGAACGGAGATTCTGGCCCCTGCCGCTGGAGAAGTCATCCTGGCCGAGCACTTCCAGGCGCACGGCAACACGGTGCTGATTGATCACGGTTTCGGCGTCGTGACCACCTACCTGCACCAGCAGGAATTCCTGGTTGAGCCCGGGGAGTTCGTTCAAGCCGGGCAACCCATCGGCAAAGTTGGTTCCACAGGTTCTTCAACAGGCAATCATTTGCATTTCCAGGTCAATGTCAATGGCATCATGGTGGATCCCTTCGATTTTATTCGACCCAAGCT
>Ga0315535_1002527_pt1 | contig 11581 bp, 5 predicted proteins | sample SalMarSW160220MG_2_FD_203092 | JGI IMG/M metagenome (GOLD analysis project Ga0315535, IMG submission 203092) | Salt marsh sediment microbial communities from the Plum Island Ecosystem LTER, Massachusetts, United States - Salt Marsh Sediment SW1602-20 ...
CTATGAGACCAGGGCTCCTGCTCCCGGGGAATCTGGCTTTCAGTGGCCGGAAGGAAAGAAGATGGGCTTAAGCCTGACCTTTGATGATGCCCGCCTGTCGCAGATTGACCATGGCATTCCACTACTTGACCGGTATGGAATAAAAGCAACCTTCTATGTGTCCCCCGAGAACATGATACAGAGGCTGGAGGGCTGGAAAGAGGCAGTCAGAAATGGTCACGATATTGGCAATCATTCACTTGTACATCCCTGTACAGGCAACTTTGCTTGGTCAAGGCACAGGGCATTGGAAGATTACACCCTTGATGCCATGAGGACTGAACTTGATTCAGCCAGCAATTACATCAAAGAAACATTGGGAATTTCGCCGGTTTCTTTTGCTTATCCCTGTGGACAGACCTTTGTGGGAAAAGGGGTTCAAACTAAAAGTTATATCCCTGTGGTTGCATCAATGTTTGAGACCGGACGCGGCTGGCTTGACGAAGGGCCCAATGATCCTGCATTTTGTGATCTGTCGCAACTCACCGGGATGGAACTGGATGGAAAATCCTTTGAGCAGATCATCAGCCTTATCGAATCGGCAAAGGCCACCGGGCAATGGTTGATCCTTGCAGGCCATGAGATGAATACAGAGGGCCGTCAAACCTCGATTCTGTCTACCATTGAAGCCATCTGTCAGTATGCCACAGATCCCTCCAATGGCATCTGGATCGACAACGTTCACAACATTGCTTCCTATATCAGGGAAGCAAGGGGGGAGAAGCCATATGCTGCATTGCCATTGTATAAAAATCCGCTTTTCCCTGTCAGCGAGAGGGTCGAGAATCTTCTTTCGCGCATGACACTGGAGGAGAAAATCGGGCAGATAAACATGCCCTGTGTCTACGTGGAAGAGTTGGGAAGCGGAATTGCCATAAAAACCGAGGCCTGCAGGAAACTGGCAGGAGGGACATTTATGGAGCATCTGGGCCCAATTGGCGGTTTTTTTACCCTGGCCAATACGATCCTGCATGAAGGAACCCTGCAACAGGTCATAACTTTCAACGAACTTCAGAAAATTGCCATTGAGGATACACGTCTCGGCATTCCGCTGCTTCAGACCGAAGAAGGTACACACGGACTCATGTGTTCGGGCGCTACCATTTTTCCTGAGGGGCCCGGCATTGGCAGTACCTGGAACATGGATCTGGTGGAGGATTTGTATACCATTGCTGCAAGAGAGGCACGGGCTGTGGGCATTCACCAGCTTTTTACGCTGGTTATTGAGCCCAACAGGGACCCGCGCCTGGGACGAAACCAGGAAGGATACAGCGAAGACTCCTATTTCTGTTCCCGGATGGCAGAAGCCATTGTCCATGGTGTACAGGGTGATGATGTTTCTGCAATGGATAAAACTGTGGCCGGACTATGTCATTATCCCGGTCAGAGCCAACCTGCCAGCGGCCTGGAGCGGGGCGCGATGGAGATATCTGAACGAACACTCAGGGAGGTATTTCTGCCATCCTGGGAGGCGGGTATTCGAAAAAGCGGAGCGCTGGGGGTAATGGCTACCTACCCGGCCATTGACAGGATCCCCACCCATGGATCTGAATTTCTTCTTACAAAGGTCCTCAGGCAGGAACTGGGATTTGAAGGTTTGGTACTCAGTGAAGGCAGCGGTCTGCAAACACTCCTCTATACAGGGCTGGCACAAAATGAAAAGGAAACTGGCGAAATGGCCATCAAGGCCGGAGTTGATGTGGGTATCTCATTCGAAGAGGGATATTTGCTCCCGATGATCGGAAATGTGAAAGAGGGAAAGGTATCCATGGAGCTGATTGACAGGGCTGTTGGAAGGATCCTGGAACAGAAATTCCGGCTTGGATTGTTTGAGAATCCCTATGTGGATCCCGAAAACGCATTAAAAGTCACCCATACAAGGGAGAGTAAGGAGCTTGCCCTGCAGGTGGCACGTGAAGGAATGGTTCTGCTGAAAAATAAGGATCAGCTGTTGCCATTGGGAAAAAATTTGAAAAGGATTGCCATCATAGGTCCCAATGCCATTGATCAGACCAATCAGCTGGGAGACTATATTGCAGATGTTGTGCTTCAGGATGTGGTTTCGGTGGTGGATGGCGTGATCGCAAAGGTCTCTTCAGGAACTGAGGTGGACTATGTGAAGGGATGCGAAATTATCGGGGAGGATCTGAATGAGATTTCCAAAGCACGGAAAATTGCAAAAAATGCAGATGTGGCAATTGTTGTTCTTGGTGAGTCTTCAAAACGTCCCGGAACCAATGGGGAAGGTTATGATGTGGCAAGTCTCGACCTGACAGGCCTTCAGGAAGATCTGCTTAAAGCCGTATATGAAACCGGTACACCCACCATCCTGGTGTTGATCAACGGCCGGCCCCTGTCTATTCGCTGGGCAGCTGAAAACATCCCTGCCATTGTGGAAGCATGGCTGCCCGGGGAACAGGGAGGGCATGCAGTGGCAGATGTGCTATTCGGCGATTTCAATCCGGGCGGTAAATTACCCGTCACGGTGGCAAGGCATTCGGGGCAACTTCCGGTGTATTATAACCATATGCCGGAAAAGGAGCAGTGGATAACACATGGATGGGGTTCAGCTTATGCAGATATGCCTCCTACACCCCTGTGGGAATTCGGATTCGGACTCAGCTATACATCTTTTGAATACAGCAATCTTCAAATCACTCCTCTTGTCACAGGCGCTTACGGGGAGGTCGAAATCAGTGTGGATGTGAAGAACACAGGGGAGAGACAGGGGCATGAAGTGGTACAGTTGTACACCAGAGATTTGATCGCTTCTGTAACAGTTCCGGTCAAGGAACTCAAGGGATTTGAAAAGATACTGCTAGAACCCGGGGAAACAAAAACCATCCAATTTAAATTGAATCATGATGATCTCTCCTTTTATGATAATCATATGGAACTGCGTGTGGAACCAGGAACCTTCCAGGTCATGGTGGGCAGTTCATCGGGGGATATCCGGTTAAAAGGAGAATTTAAGGTGAAATAAAGTAGATGGGATGATCCATGTTTTGGAGCAGAAATCCCCCATATGTTCATAACTTCAGATTTCTTCTCTGGCGGATCAATTCCCAATTTGCTAATATGCTCCTTCAAGCCAAAAGCCAAATGGAATATCAACAAATAAAGCCGTGGAGAAGGAAATTATTGAATCCGGGAACTTTGTGAGTATAAAATACCGTTGCGAGAAATGCAGAAACCAATTTCAGGGAATTGTTAAGAAAGGTGCAGGTTCGGTGCGCCTCACCTGTAGTTTTTGCGGATCATCGATAGTGGTGTTTGTTTGAGATTTTCAGTTCTATATGTTATTCAATAGCATATTGAATTCTCTGACAACTTCCCGCATAATCATTTCATGTAAGTCCCGCTTATTGCTGTGAAGCAAAGTATCCCGTTCCTTTTCATTGATGATAAAATCATCATATGCCCAATCTGTAAATTCCTCAAAGTGATCAGTTACAATCTTTGACACCTCATCTGGTTCATTGACTTCCACGTAGTAATGTTCCACGTAGTCAGTGAATGCTTCAATAATCGTATTTACCTTTGTTTCAGTCAGTTCCTGAGTTTCCATTGTTATATCTGTATATGTTTGCCTGAATACTGAATACTGATACGATTTGGGATGGTATGGGTTACTATCAGGAAGGTTATATTGATGAATGTAACAATTGAGGGGACAGAACCAGCAAATACGCCAGTCAATTGGAATTATTCCAGCAACTCGTAGTCGTGCATTTCCTTCATGAAGGCCACAAAATCGTCCTTCCGTTCTGAGGCCATCCACTGAATTGCCGATCGCGGATGCTCATTCAGCGCACCTGTGATCAGGTAAGGGATGTGGTATCCCCAATCAATATTCTTCTGCAGGGGCAGGATGTGGTTCTGTATCACATCAAACAGGGGAAGTAGCCTGTATTTGGGATTCTTTAAAAACGCGATCAGAATTTCAATGGGGCAGTTTCCGGCTCCTCTGCCCATGCCAAGCAGTGTGGCATCCAGCATGTTGCAGTTTTCAATGATGGCCGTTACGGTATTGGCCATGGCCATCTGCATGTTGTTATGGGCATGGATTCCAAGGGTTTTATCGGGTAATGCTTTTTTGTACTTCTGAACCAGGTGCTGAATATTCATGCTGTACATACTGCCGAAACTATCTACGATATAGACAATGGGAACCTTTGTTTTACTGATATCCTGCAGGGCCTCATCCAGGTCCAATTCGTTCACTTTTGAAACAGCCATCAGGTTGATGGATACTTCATATCCCCTCTCCATGCAGTGCTCAGCAAGTGCGATGGCTTTGTCCATCTGATGTACATAGCAAGCCACCCTGATCATGTCAAGCACAGAGTCTTTGGCAGGAGAAATGTCCTCGGGAGCTATTCTGCCAATATCGGCCATGGCTGATAATTTCAAAGACGTATCATTTTTGCCCACTACCCGGCGAAGATCCTTTTCGTCACAAAATTTCCAGGGTCCGACCTCGTCTCTGGAAAAAGCAGATTCACTGCTTTTATAGCCGATCTCCATGTAGTCGATTCCAGCTGTAAGGCAAGCCTGGTATACCGCCCGTACAAACTCGTCACTGAATTGCCAATTGTTCATTAAGCCACCGTCCCTTACGGTGCAGTCCATTACCCTTATTTCTTTCCGGTACATTCTCCTTGTTTTAATTATTTGTCTTTGTTATTATACAGTTCAAACTGCATCTGAATATTCTTTTCGATCAACAGTTTGAAAACATCTTCCATCATGCCGGGATCCAGTGCACGTTCTTCAGCCCATGCTCTGCGTTGTTTCAGCACCTGCTCTTTTCTTTCAATGGCAACAATTCCTTCGTCGCTGTTTTTAAATTTCACAATCTCCTTCACATATGCATGCCTTTTTGCGAACAGTTCTATGATCTCACGGTCAATCTGGTCGATGGCATCCCTGATCTCCACGATATTCTCACAGGCTTTTGGATTTTTCACAGGTTTCATAATAAATCGCAATGATATCTTTGCAAGATATTACAAACTGATAGAAATCAGTTCATATTTAAACATATTTAGAAGTATTCCGGGTAAAGTAATCACTTTTCCCTAATCCCGGGACAAAGAAACACCATAGTTGTATTCTGAATAAACAGGCACTCCTTCATCGGTGATACCCTCAAGGATGCATTTGATGTTGGTATAACGGTCACCGTTATAGAACTCCACGTGGACCTTTCCATCAGGGCCAATTTTTACATCAGGATCCCAGTGAATGGTCTTCCTCAAATCGGGAATGGTCGATTTTCTCTTCATCTCGGTGTCGTACAGGGGTTTGTAAAACTCCTTTGCCACCTCAAACTTCGGAATGTTGTACTTGCTTTGATAAATTCCGGGAACCTGTTCGCCAGGTTTAAATTTCTTCAACCTGATGGAGACAACCACTTCCGGGGTCCGGGAACCAAAATATTTGGTCTCCGTATGCTTAATGATAAAGAACTTGTCAATCTGGGGGGGACTGATATAGGATACCTCTCTGAAATCTGTGCCGTAATAGAATCCATCAACTACCCATCCAATGACGGATCTGGGGTACATCATATGGATCAGGGTGTGACTGTCCCCTTCAATCACCTCTTCAACAGGTACACCCATATTGAAAAAAATATCGATCAGACTTCCAGCCTCAGCGATGTTGACCGGTTTGGCTTCTCTTTTGTTCTGGATAATAAAATCTTCTATGATGGGATTCAGCTCTTCGTCAGGCCGGGTTCTGGCTTTTACAATTTCCACCTCCTCGATCCATTCATAGTAGGTCAGTCCAAGCGAGAACTGATCTGCAAAGGATCTGTAGGGGATGACCGGTATGGTTGAGCTTTTGGTGAGGCTGTCGATCAATTTGGAGCGAGCGATGAAGTAATTTTTCAGAAAGGTGGTACTGTCCATATGCAGGATGGGCTGACCCGTACCGTTTGTCTCTCCCGTGACAAGAACACCTGAATTGTATTTTATGTCATATTCCGGGGTGAACTGAAAACGGCCATTGTTGCTTACGGGAATCTTTACAGAAGTCATGCCATAGAAAACGTTGACCTTGCCGGATGAGGGCATGGGATCTTTTCCAAATGGTTGTCTGAGAAGGGTTCCTGAGACCACCTCCATGTCCCGTGGCGGATCGACCATGTATTTCCAGTCCACCTCGTCGATATAGGAATAATTCCGCCACCCCTGGGTCAGCAGCAGTAGATCCAGGTGGTGTTGAACCCTGGTTTCATTTTCGAGGTAATGGTTGGGATTGTGAATGTTTCCTTTGATTTCAGGTGACAGCAGGAAAGAAGAGCGGAGGTTGGGTTCCTGGATGAAATCTGTATTGCACAGCTGGTCATCCACTACAGAGAGCGAGAAACTGCCTTTCAGGTTCTCGGATTGGCTGGTAGCCGGATGAATATCAAGAATCACTTTGTCCCTCGGAATATAGGTTCTTCGGTCGGTCTCCATATGGATATCAATCTCATCTTTCGGACTGATGTAGAATAATCGCTCTGCCCTTGGCCTCATCCGGTCGTCAAAAAGGGTAAGCACTGCAATCCCCTGTGGCAGTCCGTCCAAGGGGATCTGAATGGAAGCAGTCTGATCTACCCTGATTTGTTGATAGTAGTAAAGGTAGCCCCTGACCATGACTGTGATCAATGCAAGATCGCTGGCCGTTTCCTTTCTTTTTATCAGCACTGAAATAGTGTCCCTGCCAGAGGTCCCGCTGAGTTGCCAGCCCTGCTCAACTCCATCGGGAAGAGCATAAAGGGAATCGATACCAGGTGGATCAGTCAACCGCAGAAACAATTCTTGATCCTGGTCAGCGGTCAGCATGAATGATCCCATTCCATCATGTTCAGCTTCAATGGCTGTGATCAAAGTTCCATCCCGGTCAACGATATAACCGGCAATATAGACAGGCTCTCCAAGGAGGTTTTGTGCCTTAAACGCTATTTTTGATTCCAGACCGTAGATGATGTTGCCACCCTCGGGAAAAAAGTCAACATGCACCGCATGAATGGCAGGTATCCTGTAAGCGGTATCCAGGGGCTCTCCCTTGTGATTCCCGGTAATTCGGACCATGGCAGCCCCGGTATATTGGTCGGGCAGGATGATTTTTATGGTGTCATTATTCTGCAGGCTGGTTCTTGTCCGGCTCTTTACAACAGACTCTTTTCCCGCAAGCACATTATAGGTAAAGGAAACATTCTCTACATCCCTGTTCAAGGCGTCATAACAATGAATGCTTGCCTTGATGGTATCCCCTTTATAATAGGAACTCCTGTCAAAATTTACGACCATCTGAGGGCCCTTCCTTCTTTCATTCCTGACCAGTATTTTCTTTGTATAAAGATGGTCAGGGGCATAGTTCTGCATCCATGAACTGTATACGTTCAGATAATAGACACCCTCCTTCAGCTCGTGGCTCAGGACGAACTGTCCCGTGGCATCCGCGTTTTCAATGATAAACCTGCCACTATCCATAATGTCTCCCTGTTCATCCAGGAGTTTAACAAACAGGGTCCTGCTTCGCTCTGTCCTCGACAAATCACCAAGATCCCTGATATAGGCTTTAAACCACAATGTATCGGCCGGAGCGTATAGCTCCCTGTCCGTATGCAAATAGACTGTCTCATTGATGGTTTTTTCATTCCGTTGAAGGAGGTTTTCTATTCCCGTTTGAAAAGAGAGATTTTCTATACTTATATCTCCTCTGTGATCCTTCTCAGAGAGCAGGGGGGTGTTGAGCCATAAAGTGTCGGGATACGGATCCCCAAATACCAGGTTTTCAGAAACCGGTTTCAGCTTGTCCATCAGATTCCGTGTAATCAAGGTTTCTTCGGTCTCAATATCCCTCACAAAAAATTCCCGGTATTGGTTGTATTCCCGGTACCTGGTTTTTTCAAGCGGATTTCCCTCCGCATCGGTAGTATCGGCAATTATAAACAGGTTGTTGAAGGAGAGGTAGGTTAGGAAATATTTGTCCTGATGCAATGAGTATTCAAGACTTAGTCCGAAGATCTTCTTTCTGTTTATCCCCTTTCTTGCAAAACCATTATAGCTGAGTTTCTTGATCCCGTAATTCTGTGTATCAATAAAAAGAATCCCTTCGGTGACCAGGTCCAGTCCTTTTTCCCCTGGTGATTTGTTGTCAACAAAAGAGATGGCATAGTAGGACCGGCCGTTCATGAATGTCACCCGGGGTATATCGAACAGATGGTTTTTGTCAAATTTGGAATTCAGGTGATCCATGAAAGAATTAGCAGGAGAATCGTAGTTTCTAACCGGGTCCAAGGACCGGAGAAGGACCAGTTCATTGTCGCCGGAATTCAGCACGCTTTTATCTATCGGAAACTCAGGATTGATCCTTTTATAAAGGATTGCTGCTGAGAAATCATTTTCGCTTTGAATACCCGGATCGCTAAGATCAATGATGCTTTCCAGTAGGTTGATGGTTGTTTTGCCAAGCCGGACGTACTCCCTGTAGTATCCGTTGTATTTAACCGTGTTGCCGGGATGGTTTTCAGGAATTGCTGCAACAGCCTGCTTGATGATTTTTTTTGCCTTGGGAACCTTGGAGGATTTTGATTCAAACTCAGCTTCCCCCCATGTTGCCATGTATTGAGATAAATAGATAGTATCCAGCCTGTCCCGTTGAAAATCGCCTGGTGAAATTGACAAGGGATGGTATCCAATGCATGAGAGATAGAGTGAATCATTGATTTGTGATTCACTGAAATGAAACCGGAAAAAACCCAGCTCGTCGGCAATGATCCCTTCTCCGGATTTGCTTTTCACAGAGACAAAGGAAACAGGAAGGTCGTTGAGGGCATCCAGGATCCTTGCCTGGACCTGGTAATCCTGTGCTGGTAATTCAGAATGGGATAGGAGGGAGAGTATGATTAGCAAAAAGATGATGAGGTGCTTCATGCGATCTTTGGATGTTGTTTTCAAGCAGGTAATTCGTTGGTTATGATTCAGATTTACAACACAAAACGTGCCATATTGTTCTGATAAAAAAACTTAACCTATGTCATAGGCCAATAGCGCATTGCCGTTTCATGTTTACAGCCCTGACCGAGGAAAAGAATGGTCAATGAGAATGCAAGAATTGATCGTTTCATATGTATTTAGCGTCAAAAATGATATCTTTCCTGCCCCACGCCCCAACGATTTGGGGGAAAATAAATACACATGAAAAATCTGTTTATCATTCCCGTCTTGCTGGTATACCTGCTAACCTCATGTAATCAGGACAAAGAGACTACCGGTAATGCAAGCCCCATCAAAGAGGGAACCCGCCAGATTCACCTGGACTTTCACACCTCTGAAGCCATTGACAGTATTGGATTTGCATTCAGCAAAAAGCAGTTTCAGGAAGCACTATTGGCCGGTCATGTCAATTCCATCAACATCTTTGGGAAAGGACACCACAGCTGGTGTTACTATCCCACAAAGGCTGGCTCCATGCACCCCGGACTTGATTTTGATCTGCTGGGAGCACAGATTGAAGCGTGCCATGAAATCGGTGTCACAGCCCAGGTCTATTTCACCATCGGCTGGTCGGCCAACGATGCGCTGAATCATCCCGAGTGGACCATTGTCAACAGGAACGGTACCAATGCGTATAAAGAAATGGTGAAGAATCTGGGGCCGGAGGATCCCTTTGGGTGGGGCTGGGACCTGCTGATGCCGGAAGGCCCTTACCTGGAGCTGATTCTTGCGCAGGTTGAAGAGATTGTTTCAGGATACAACATTGATGGAATGTGGTTCGATATCATTCCCTTCTCGGACACGAATTTCAATGCCTACAGCCTCCATGATATGAAGGAGCACGGAATCGATCCCAATAATGATTCGGCAGTAATGAAGCGTCATGTGGAGAAGATGAAATATTTTCAGGAGAAAACCAATGAACTGGTAAAAAAGTACCGCCCCGATGCCTCTATCTACTACAATTGGAGCACCCATGCAAATACGGAGCGTGCCATCTCTATTCTTCCCTACAAGTTTTACCAGTACAATACAAAACATGACCTGGAAGACCTGCCCACAGCCTGGGGCGGATACGATATTTTTCCCTGGCGATCCAAATATTTTGCCAATACAGGGAAAGAGATTGTGGCCATGAGCGGCAAATTCCATAAATCATGGGGAGAGTTCGGCGGATTCAAACACAGGGATGCCCTGTTGTATGAGGCTGCATCCATGGTCGCATTCGGAGCAAGCTGCAATTTTGGAGACCAGTTACATCCCTCAGGTCAGATGGAGATGGCCACCTATGAGAACATAGGGTATGCGTATGAATATGTGGAGAAAATAGAAGATTACGGGGTGGGAGCGAAACACCTGTCCGAAACCGGGGTGTACCTGGGCAAGGATCATCTTTCCATTGAAGGAACAGTGAAGATGCTTCTGGAAAAACAGGTCAATTTCAACATGGTGAATACGCTGGAGGATTGGTCGGGATTTGAAACAATCATCATTACCAGCACGGGGATTGCGGAGAAAGATGTTCCAAAGATCAATCAATTTATGGAGCGTGGAGGCAAGGTTCTCGCCATGGGGAGCGGAATTTTTGTGGATGGAAAACCCGTGATTGATATCGGGGCCACCTGGCTTGGACCGGCCAATTTTGACGTGGATTATACCCTGGTGGGTGAAGAATTGTCTGAAGGCCTGGTGGTTTCACCATTCCTGAATTATTCTCCGGCAGTAAGGGTTGAACCAATGCAGGGCACCGAGGTGCTGGCTGCGATCAGGGAACCCTATTTCTCAAGAACCTTGAGCCATTACTGCTCCCATGCCAATACCCCTTATAAACTGGAGGATGCAGCTCACCCTGCAGTGATCAGGCATGGAAACGTAGTGTATATGGCTCATGACCTGGACAGGCAATACTACCTGCATGGTGCCCGTGTTCACAGGGATCTGTTTATAAATGCATTGAGCCTTTTGCGCAAGAATCCGCTGGTGGAGACAAAGATGCCCAGCTCGGGCAGGATTAATTTGCTGCACCAGCCCGAACACAACAGGTATGTGGTACACCTGCTTTATGCCACACCCATCCAGCGGGGTGAGGTAAGTGTGATCGAAGACCTGGTACCCTTATACAATGTCCCGGTTGAAGTTAACCTGGGCAAAGAGATTAAAAGGGCTTACCAGATTCCGTCAGGAGAAGCCCTGAAAATGGTAAAGCGGGGAGGTCGTATAAAAATGGTGATTCCCGAATTCACCTGTCATACAGCCATTGTGTTGGAGTATTAAAATCAGAGAGATGAGAAGGGTATTTTTAATATCAGCAGTGATGGGATTGGTATTCATTTATCTATCTGTCGGTGCAGTCGCACAGCAAAAGACCATCTATATCGCCCCTGATTGCCATACCGACTTTATGTGGAGTGCTGACCAGGATCAGTACAACACGGCTTTCGTGGAGATGCTGGATTATTATATTCAGCAAAATGAGGATACAGCCGGTGAACCCTATGCCTTCCGGAGCAAATGGAATTGCGATGGTTCTTACTGGGTCTACG
>Ga0315535_1002528_pt1 | contig 11580 bp, 13 predicted proteins | sample SalMarSW160220MG_2_FD_203092 | JGI IMG/M metagenome (GOLD analysis project Ga0315535, IMG submission 203092) | Salt marsh sediment microbial communities from the Plum Island Ecosystem LTER, Massachusetts, United States - Salt Marsh Sediment SW1602-20 ...
CTCATGGAAAACTCGTATATGTATTAGGTGATGATAGTATGGTTTCAGTAGGTAAATCAGGTGTAGTAATTACAAATAGCGATGGCAAACAGCTCATCGTTGGTAAGGGTGGCGTTAGAGGACTCGATAATCTAGTGGATATTGGACCAATTGTTACTAGATCAGTCACACAAGCAATGAAGAGCTTGAAGAGCCTTAAATCTATGAAACCAATGATGCGAACAGCGAGTAGCTATCCCTATGAAAATGTGGATGACTTTGATTGGAGGGATTGATACAAGATGGATGAATGCATTGCACGACTTTCACGCATAGAAACAATTGCAGTGAATTTCATCCATCAAGTAGCTTCCGGCTTACCTTCATCTTCATCTCCAAGTCGTGATGTTGATGACTTTCATGCTTGACATCAGTAGGTATTTGACCAAAATCTTACAGCTTGGTCAACAATCAAGCTGTAAGAAACTTCTGCGTTCCACCCTTCTTCTGCCAGTGTCACCACCTTGCAAATTCCAGAAGAATTCACAATTAGCAAGAGCTTTGTCAGCTATCATAGGGATGGAATCCCTCCTGAAGACCTGGTTTCTTTCTCCTGTCTTGATACTAGAACATCACTTCCAGTAACAGAGAGCGTTTCCACAGTTTTTACCACGGCGGGGTCATTATCACTCACACTAGCTTCATCACTGAAACTAGCAAGGTCCGACTGGACAAAGTGAACAGCCGCGGACTCCCCAGAACCTGATGATGGTTCTTTCTTGGAGAGTAAGGACTTCCCTCTTGACAATCTCTTCGAGATTCTCCGTTGGGCTTTCGGACGCGCACGTTGATTAGTTGTTCCTCGAACAACTGCCGTAGTCCACATACCTAGTCCATTCATACTATTTCATGTTGATGAATGTATATGAACTCATACAATTTGTCTTGTATGATTTTCTGACTTTGAAAAAGATTCGGCTTTATCTAACTTTCTTCCAGTGCAGCTTCTATCATCTGATAGAGGCTCCCCCTTCTCTTTTTTCTAAACTAACTCACCCTTTCCATTGCTCTAGGTCGAATCTGAAGTTCATAGAGAGAATAGTATTTTCCTTTTTGACGCATCAGGTCTCCATGTTTTCCAGATTCCACTATTTTGCCATTCTCAAGAACAACAATCCTGTCCGCATTAACGATTGTGGAGAGGCGGTGGGCTACCACTATAGAAGTTCTTCCAGAAAGTAGTACTCTCATCCCTTTCTGAATTGCATATTCGGTGTAGATATCAATCGAGCTTGTAGCCTCATCTAAAATGAGAATCTTGGGATCTGCAAGAAGTGCTCTAGCAAAACTAACGAGCTGTCTCTCTCCTTCAGATAATCTACTTCCTCTCTCTCCCACTTCAGTGTCAAGTCCAAGGTCCAGATTCTCAATTATTCTTCTTGCGCCAATGGCCTCGAGCGCCTCAATAATCATATCATCACTTGCATCCTGTCTTCCATACTTGATGTTCTCTTTTACAGTTCCCATGAATAGAAACGCATCTTGAAGAACAAGACCAATTTTAGAATGAAGTGAATTCTGAGTGACGCTCCTAATATCGATACCATCGATTTGTATTGATCCCTTTACCACATCGTAAAAGCGATTCAATAAACTTACAATGGTCGTCTTACCAGCACCAGTATCTCCAACAATGGCAATAGTTTCTCCTGGCTCAATGCTCAGGTTGAAATCTTCAAGGACAACCGGACCATCTCCGTATCTGAACATAACATGATCAAATTTAATGTGACCTTCCACATTTGGCATTGGAAGTGCATCGGGTGAGTCTTGAATAGCTGACTCAGAATCTAATATAGAGAAGACACGTTCTCCACCAGCAAATGCGCTCTGGACTGAAGTATAGAAGTTGGCTATAGTTAGAATTGGTCGGAAGAAGCTATCACTAAATTGCACGAACATCACGATGGTTCCAAGAGTGACTTCTGGAGTCATAGCATCGCTGATATAAAGTAAGGCCGGATTAAGAAAGAATAAACCTCCGAAAAGAAGTATTATCGCTGTACCTAACCCCCCTATAAAACGGATGACCGGAAAGAATGCAGCTTGTGCTTTGCCAGCATCAACATTCGATTGATAATCTGCTTCATTAATTTCAGAAAATATCTCTGCACTTCTCCTTTCTCTGGCAAAACTCTTCGTGACCTTAGCACCTGAGATACTTTCAGCAAGATTAGACGTGACATTAGATATTGTCTTTCTTGTTCTTCGGTACGCTTCTCTCAATAACTTTCGAAAATAGATTGTTGTGAGTAAGAGAACGGGAATGATAAGAAGTGATACTATTGCTAGACGGAGGTTTGCAATGAACATTGCCGCTCCAATTGCAAAGACTACAAATATCTGTGCAAAAGTATTGATGAGGTCTCCTCCAAGAAGTTCACTCATACGATCCACATCATTCGTAAGTCTTGAAATGACCCTTCCACTGGATGAATGGTCATGGAATTCTTCTGCCATATCCTGAACATGAATGTAGAGTTCTTGTCTGATATCATAGACCGCTCTTTGCCCCATGAGTGCCATGAGATATCCACTTCCAAAGCTAATAATCCATGATATAATCTGTAGAGTAATGTAGAGTCCTGCTGTGAAGGCGATTGCACTAAGAATTCCGCTGGGAAAATCTACATCAATTGCCTGTCTTAGAATAAATGGAGTCCATACACTCAATCCAATTGCAACAGCTGTAAGCACCACGACAGCTGCGAATAGCATCCTATATGCCACTAAATAGTGTACCATACGTTTCAATAGTGTGGAGTCGTTGTACTCGTAAGTACGAGCATCTGGATCGTCTGCGGTGTCCAGTGTTCTACTCAGAGCTTCTGCCTCCTTGTGTGCCTGATGCTGGAAAGGGGTCAATGGAAACACTTGCAGCAAGTTCCATTTCAGAAAGTGTATGGAATATATTGTAGTATAATCCTTCTTTTTCCATTAATTCTTCATGACTACCTTGTTCGACAATATGGCCTCTTTCCATCATTACGATTAGGTCTGCATTTCGAACTGTGCTTAGTCTATGCGTAATAATGAACGTAGTTCGTCCCTTCATTAGATGCTCTAATGCCTGCTGAATAAGCATCTCGGTTTTTGCATCTACTGAACTCGTTGAATCATCAAGTATCAATATTCTTGGATTTGCAAGTAGAGCTCTTGCTATCGCGATTCTCTGTTTCTGCCCTCCACTAAGAGTGACACCTCTCTCTCCTATCTCTGAGTCATATCCTTCTTCGAGTGTAAGGATGAAGTCGTGTATATTTGCTGCCTTTGCAGCATCTACCACCTCTTCAAAAGATGCATCAGGACGCCCAAAAGCAATGTTTTCTTTCAAAGTGGCTGAAAATAAGAAAGGATCTTGATGGACCATTCCAATTCGTTTTCTAAGGTCATTCAATAGGTATTGACGAATATCGACTCCATCAATCAGTATTTCTCCGGGGATTGTTACTTCGTATGTTTCACCATTGATTTCTACTTGGCCATTAACAATTTTGAATGCTTTACTATTGATATTCACTGTATTGTCTTTACTTACTCTGTAACTCTTACCCTCATACTCCAATTTTCCGTTAGTATCAACATCATAAAATCTTGGAATCAGGTTAACCAAGCTCGTCTTTCCTGAACCAGTTCCTCCAAGAAGAGCGACTATTTGCCCGGGCTTAACATGCAAATCTACATCTCTGAGAATGTGTCCGTCGCCTCCATAACTGAATGAGATGTTATTGAAATCAATAGCGCCATGAAAGTCTGAAATCTCAACTGGATTCTCAGGATTCATCACTTCTTCGATTGAGTCAAGAATGTAAAACGTCCTCTCTCCTGAAGCAGATGCTCTTTGATACATTCCTACTCCCCAACTCAGAAATCTAGCGGGAAGTACAAGCATACCAATCATGGAGATAAAACCAATAAATTCACCATAGGTGAGAGTTCCACTAATGTAGCTGGCACCTCCAAAATAAATCAAAGCACCAATTGCTACACTAATTAATGAAGGTAGCATTGGTTGGAAGAATGATTGCAGCTTGCTTGCATAGACGCGCAAGTCAAGGAATGCTCTATTCTCCTTCTCAACTCGCTGTGCCTCTCTCTCTTCGCATGCATATGCTCTAACAACTTTGTGACCATAGACGTTTTCGGCTAAAACAGAACTAAGAACTCCATATTGTTGACGGGCTCCAAAGAAGACTGGTCGTACCTTCTTTGCAAATGAGTAAATGAAGATGATCATAATTGGTATCCATGCAAACATGTAGGTTGTGAGAGCGGGACTAACACTCCACATGACAATGTATGTTCCAGTAAGCTGAGCAAATCCAATGAATAGCACTCTGTATCCCCAGAATAGAAATTCTCGCATTGTACTGACGTCTGTTGTGACTCGTGCTAGTAGCTGCCCAGTTTCGTTTCGATCGAAAAACGATAGGTCTTTCTCCATCAGACTATTGTAGAGCTCTTCACGTAGGGTAAAAATCACAAATTGCGAAAGTATTGCTGCTCCATAACGCCCAAGCATATCAAAAAGAGCGTAGAGAAGTCCTAGTCCAATGAAGAGTGATATGTAGGGGAAGAGGAGATCTAATTGGGATCCAAGAATCACTTGGTCAATAATTCTAATCATAACAAGAGGAGTCAGAAGATTGAATACAGTACCGATGGCAGCACACGTAAGGAAGCCAAAAAAGAGCCGCTTCTTTCTCAAAGCGTAACCTGTGAGTCTTCTAATCTGACCCAATCTTTTAGCCTCACGAATTTCGAATTGTATGCTTATGATAAGACTTGTGTAAGTTGCACATTGTTTTTGAATTAGAATTATCTAGTTGCATCTCTCTGCAAGTGCCATTCCTAGATTACGGCACTCTTCTAGAACCGATTCCCCAGGATAATCCTTGGCTTTTATCGGATGGTCGATAACAATCTCAGCGTTGAGCTCCACTAGTTTGCTAGTAATTTCATCTGGAGCTTCACCGCTCCACCCATAGGAGCCGTAACCTGCTGCAGGAAGACCTTTCAGATCTGGAAGTTCTGACAAGATTCTCTTAACCATAGGAAGCACTCTCTTCATTCTTGTTGAACTACCGATTGCGAAAGCACAAAAATCTGTTAATCCACCGAATTCCTTTGCATCAATAATCTCACATTCAGCTCCCGCAGACTTCACACCCTCACAAATCGCTTCTGCCATAGCTTTTGTTCGGCCTCGCGTACTCTCATATATAACTCCGACTTTCATGTTGATTCTTTTCAGTGTTGACCTTGGTGTAACAAAAGGCTATCGAAAGGAACTTTTCTCAGTTACACCACTTTGCTGATAAGGCTCAATAAGAACAAAGAAGGCTGACTATGTCTGACGATATTCGAAAGAAAGCAGAAAAAATCTGTAAGATACTTATCAGTAAGTACGGCAAGGAAGTGAGTGAAAGAAAGCTTCCACCCATTGATGAGCTTGTAATGACAATCCTCAGTCAACATACCAATGATATCAACATGTTCCGCGCATTCGAGAGTTTGAAAGAAACCTACTCCAGTTGGGAGGAAGTTCTATCTGCACCACAGGATGAGTTAGCAGTAAGTATTCGCTCATCTGGAATGTACAATCTTAAGGCAAAACGAATTCAAGCTACTTTGAGAGAGATCAAAGAACGGGTAGGTAAGCTGGATCTCTCCCTCATAGAAACGATGGAGATACATGAAGCGAAAGAGTGGTTGACATCATTGCATGGTGTTGGCCCAAAGACCGCTGCAATAGTCCTCCTCTTCTCATTCGGACTACCTGTTTTACCTGTTGATACACATGTGTGGCGGGTCACGAAACGACTCGGTATTATTGACATGAAGGTTTCACGAGAGAAAGCTCACGACTTGTTAGAGCAGATTATGCCTCGGGATTGTATTCCTTCTCTAAACAAGAATCTAGTACGCCATGGTAGGGACATTTGTCATGCTCAGAATCCCAAGTGCAATGAATGTTTTTTCAACAGAATTTGTGATTTCTATTTATTACTTAAATAAGGTTTAGAGCAGTTAAACAGCCATTCCATTAGTAATGACTATCAATACCTTCAATAGGAAGCACACGATATTAATCGATATATATCTATACAAAATCTGGTGAAAACGTCTATGGAATTCTTCTTACTTACTATTGGTGCTGCGCTTGTGCTTGCGTACATTGGCGCATTTATTCTCAAGAAATTAGGAATTCCTCAGACCTTAGGATTTATGCTTGCAGGTGTAGCACTTGGCCTAACCAGTATTCTTACAGAACAAAGTATACAAGAACTACGATTTTTTGTTGCTTTGGCTCTGGGCTTAATTGGATACAATATCGGTCACGAACTAAGCAATCCCTCTCTGACAGGAAAAAGAATTCGAAAACTCCTGTTCGTTGTCATTATTGAAGCTACTGCAGCCTTTGCTGTAGTATCTTTTCTCACGTATTTCATACTATCATCAATTGCGTTTCCATTACCTCTTCCGACTGCACTCCTATTCGGAGCTATTGCCAGTGCCACTGCTCCCGCAGCAACTGCTGATGTGGTATGGGAGTGTGACTGCGAGGGTCCCGTGACCTCATCGCTCATGTTTGTTCTTGCTGCAGATGATATTGCAGCTGTAATTCTCACAAATTCCGCTATTGCGTTTGCACTTTGGACTATTGACTCCAGTTCAATAACACTGACGGCAGTTATGATAGAACCTGTGATTGGTATTCTTGGTTCAGTAGTTTTTGGTATCATCTTTGGACTTCTGTTCCTCTATCCAGTTAACAAAGAGAAGGATCGAGGGAAACTTCTCGAACTTGAGATTGGCATGGTCATCCTACTGATTGGTTTCATTGAAGTCATTAATGGATATCTGGATTCCCTCGGATTTTATATCCATTTCAGCGATATATTTGCAGCAATGGTCTTTGGGTATGTAGTCCGTTCCAGAATACACCATGATAAGGATCAAATCCCCGAGCTAGTTGAACGAGTGATGGCTCCTGTTGTGATGATCTTCTTTGTAATGGTGGGGGCTAGAATGGCACAACTCCTGACCACCTCTGAAACTATTCTTCTAATCACATTTACTGCTGGTCTCTATATATGTGGAAGGACTATTGCCAAATACTTAGGAACAGCACTTGGCGCTCGAATCGTAAAAGAGGCACCTGCAATCCAAAAATATCTTGGTGGTTGCTTACTTTGTCAAGCAGGTGTAGCGCTGGGACTCTCATTCATAATTGAGGAAACCTTTGTTTCTTTAGGTGGAAATGCAAAGATAATGGGTGTTCTAATTCTAGGAGTAGTTGCTTTATCAACTATGATTCTGGAGATGGTCGGACCTTTAGCAGTGAAAAAGAGTCTTAGTGCTGCTGGAGAATTACCAGATGATGGTTTACTATTTGAACCGGATGAAGTCCGAATATTCGTTAACTCAGAAAAGAGTCCCTGTTCCATATTGCCTGAAGAGGACCAGAACTCTGATGTAGATGATGCATTAGAAGTACGAAAACCGTTAGATTAACAAGGACCTTCCAGTATCTTTCATATTATGACCGATGACAAGTGTATTCGTGATGAGCCCTGGCATATTTTATGTCGTGTAGTGAAACAAGAAGGAAATTGTGCCGCTGGACATAAAGTCGGAGATGAAGTACTCTTTACCGATGATGAAGTTAAGGGAAAAATCTGCATCAGTGCAATGTACTCTATGCTTCCCAAAATCTATGCAATGATGCATAATGCAAGGTTTCCATGGTTAGACAATCAATGCGTTTCGACACATGCATGTCCTGATGCCTTTAATCCATTGGTATACGAGTTGCATCGTGTTCCACGCGAATAACGCTAATCTGCCTCATCTTCGAGAACATCTGCAAAGGGATCTTCATCCGGGTCCATTAATGGGGCAAATGCTCCTTGAAGGTCTTCCAGTATAGCATCTTGTTCAGGACGATTTGACATTATAGGTGCAATTCTACCATACCAACCACAATCTAAACAATAAAGCGCAGGTTGCAAAGACCCTGGAAATACACCCAGATCATGAGAGGAAGTCATATCGATCAAACGTGGGCTCTTACAGATGGGGCATACTGCAATGTCCATATCGATCCCTTTCTTCTTCCACTCATCAAGAGCCATTCTTACTGCCATGAGTCTTCTCAATTCTCGAAGTTCTTTTGCGGAAAGTTGCCCCGTGATTGGTCTTGATGCCATGTTTATCGTTCTAGTATCTTAGAATTTCAATTTACATGTTATGATTAGCACCAGATTGTACCAGTTGCTATTGCAGCCATATCAACATCTCCGAAATGTGAACACTAAAAGGAAAGAAGTGGCATTTTATTTTCAATTACTTGGAGGAATTTTGATTATGAACGATGTTGAGCTCTTTCAACTGGCAGCAGATTCAACGCGAAAGTGGAGGGATATGGAAATCCATCTTCTAGAACAAGCGGGTTGTGATGATCTCTCATATCGTCCACGGACAGGCATGGCGTCATTAGGATGGGTCATAGCACATCAAGCAGCAGTCTATGATTTCTCTCTCAATATGCTCATTAAGGCTGGGTCTCCAAAGAATCCCGAGCTTTTCAAACTATACACTCCTGGAACATCAGGAGATTGGGAAGGAACCTCTAAAGATGAAATCCAAAATTACTATGATTCTTGTGAGAGTGATTTTCTCAACTGGATTGATGGTGCTAGTGAATCTGATTTAGAACGTAGAATCGAGAAAGGTAAGGCTCCCTCATTCTTTGTTGGAATGACAGTCAGAGAAGTGATAACAAATGCATTCACTCATCTGAACTATCATACGGGTCATCTAACTGCAATCCGAAAGGATTGGCAAAAAACCAGAAAGTGATTACAAATTACTCAAACATTCATCTGCATACAGTTTGGCTTTGATGATATTCTCTCTATGTCGATGCGAGACCTCAACCGTAAGAGGTCCGTCATATCCAGAACTATGTAATGTCTTGACCGCTTGATAGAGATCAATCTCACCTTCTCCTGGAATTATATAGTGCCTTCTTCCATCATCTCCCAATAACCTTCCATCACTATCACGAAAATGGATGTTTGCAATACGATTTCCGAAAGTAGTTGTTAGCCAGTTAATATCGGAACCATTGAGATGCATAAACTCCATGTCTATAGTGATTCCCAAGGATCTATTGTCGTGCCTTTCAATCTCATCACGAATATACAAATCAACATCCTTGATGTATGGAACATTCTCAAAAGTCAACATACAATCTGCATTTTCTGCCTTATCGAGGAGGGTTTCATATCTGTTTGCCCATCTTGTACTTGTGAGTAGGTCTTGTTCTGGAAGGTGTAACACTGCTACTTTGAGTCCAAAAACTCTAATCAACTCGAACGAGGAATTGACTGAATCAATGAACTCGTTTTCATCAAAGGATACAAGAAATTTTGGTAAATGTATTGAATATGCTTTTAGAGATAGGTCATCAAATGCCTCTTGTATCGTATCTCTTACCCAGTCTGGTTGATTGGAGTACCATAGTTCTACAGTATCATAACCTGCATTTTTTACCTGAACCATAGCTCGGATCATGTTCGCTAGCATCTTCGCATGACTAGATGACGACCTGAGCCCTCCCAGTATTGAGCAAGAAATGAACATTCAGAAAGCCTCTAACTACATTTCACGAGAATGAGATTCAAAAAACTTCGCAATGAGGCCACTCTAACTCACAAAGGTTTGTAATATGATATCCTTGAAATTCATCATTGTTGAGAGTTATGTTGCTGATTCAATGAGAAATTTATGAAAAAGTCTATCAAGGATGCATTGTTCTGAAAAATAGGTTAGGAGTTGAAAATATGCCACGCCACGGATTACTACTTACCATTATATTTGCAGTAATATTTCTAACACCAATTATCTCCGCAACTGGTGGTGCCCCAGCTAATCAAGATTTTGTAACATCTTCATGGCTTGGTGGTTTGGTTATCGATCACACCACTATCGACTTGAATTTAATCCCGTCTGAATATATTGAGGACGCTCAGGATAATATGAAGATTCACTATGCTCATACAAGCCATGGCGGACAAATAACTGAAGGCCTCTCTCGAATCGAAGCAGCTAATTCTTCTTTTGATGTTTCCATAGCCAGTTTATCACTTCCCACTGATGCTAACGCCCTCTGTATCTATGATGGAAATGCACCTCACACCTACATTACACCCGACCTGTATTGGCAAGGTACAGCTGCTACAGCAATCACTCAGAATACAATCAACAATAATCCAACACTCACAGTTTCTCTCTGGTCTTGGTGTACTCAGGTCGATGGTTACGATGAAGCTGGAATTCAGGAATACTTGGATACGATGAACACACTTGAGACAGCCAATCCTGAAATCACATTCATCTATATGACTGGTAATGCTCAAGCTGAAGGGAGTTCTGGCTATAATCGCTGGATAAACAATGAAATGATCCGGCAGTATTGCCTTGATAACGACAAAATCCTGTTTGATTTTGCTGACCTCGATTGCTGGAGTGGTGGAGTCCAAAACACATATGCGTACAATCCTGGTGACGGTATCGTTCAAGTTCCTTCAGAACATCCAGATTTTACTGGCGATGAAGCAGCTCATACCACATACACAAGTTGTGAGCAAAAGGGACGTGCTTTTTGGTGGCTTGTTGCCATGTTAGCTGGTTGGAATGTTCCCGTCACAACAACGATAACAACTGGAACAACCACAACTGCTACAACCACAACTACTAGTTCGGCAAATACGCAAATGCCGATGAATGATATTCTTCTATTCTCAGGTATTGCCACGGTTGTCCTTCTTGTTGTGTATCTTGCTGTACGGCGGTATTATGGTTGATATCTGTTGGTCTATCATTTGCATATTCAAGTTCCACTCTCAAAAGCAATATTTCCAGTCATCGATAGATTTATAAATAACAATAGTTAATTAATATCAATTGTGGGAGTCTATTTCTATGACTGAAAGTTATAAAAAATTCCAAATCATAAACATCTTTGCAGTAGTGTTCACAATTCTGATGAATGCACTTGCAAACATTCTACCTTTCAATGGTGTAAATACTGGAATGGTAGCCGATTCATTTCCTAATTACTTCACACCTCCAGGATATGTCTTCTCAATCTGGGGTGCAATCTACGTTCTTCTGTTTGTTTTCATGATATACCAAGCAAAGGCTGATCAAGTAAACGAAGAATATCTTGGTAAGATTGGTTACTTATACCTCATTGGTGCCTTCTTGAATGTGGCTTGGTTAATACTATTCCATTATTCATACAACAACACTCCATTATTGATTTGGAGTGAGCTTCTCATTGTTGGCTTTCTGGTCGTTCTAATTTTGACCTATGTCAAGTTAGAGATCGGAATCAAAGAGGTTCCACTGAAACAGAAGCTAGCTATCCATCTTCCAACTAGTGTATACATCGGTTGGATCTCATTAGCTACAATTGCCAACACCGCAGCGCTGCTTAATGCAAATATCGTATTCGCTGACGATATCCAG
>Ga0315535_1002530_pt1 | contig 11577 bp, 7 predicted proteins | sample SalMarSW160220MG_2_FD_203092 | JGI IMG/M metagenome (GOLD analysis project Ga0315535, IMG submission 203092) | Salt marsh sediment microbial communities from the Plum Island Ecosystem LTER, Massachusetts, United States - Salt Marsh Sediment SW1602-20 ...
TCGCCGATCCAGCCGTCGTTGCGGGCCGCCCGGCGCAGCGCGGCGTCACTGAGCCCACCGACATACACCGGTATGGGCGGCGGAGTTGGTTGCATCTCCAGCCGCGGCGTCCGGTAGAACTCGCCATCGAACTCCGTCCAGCCCGGTTCCCACAGCGCCCGCATCAGCTCGATGATCTCGTCGGTGCGCTTGCCGCGGGCATCGAAGCGCTCCCCCATCAAGGCGAATTCTTCACGGCACCAGCCGACGCCGATGCCGAGCTCCACCCGGCCCGATGCTAAAACGGCTGCGGTACCAATGGCTTTCGCCGCCGAGTAGGGGTTGCGCATCGCGGGGATGTACACCGTGGTGACGAACCGCAGCCGGGTGGTGACCTGAGCCAGCGCCCCGACGAGAACCCAGGGATCGGGCCAGTCAGTGAACGGCTGCCACCGTCGTTGCCCGTCTTTGGTGTACGGGTACGGGGTGTCGAGGGCCTCCAGGTTGATGACGTGGTCGGGGATCCCGATACCGTCGTAGCCGAGATCGTCCGCTGCCCTGGCGATCTCGACGATCTCCCGGGTATTCATGAAGGCGCTGCTGATGTAGAACTTCATTCGGCTTGCCGCGCCCACGCCGGCTCGATGAAAACCCCGTCCGCTTCCACGGTGACGCCCGCGGAGTCCGAAATGATGCCGCGAGCAAAAACTTTGACGCCCTCCCTGCGTTCGATCCACGCCTCGGAACGGAGCGGGCCCAGGGGGGTACCGCGCAGGTACTTCACGGTGATAGTTCCGGTAAAACGCGGCTTGGACAGCCCCTCGCTGGCCGACTCACCGAGCATGTGGTCGAGCACCAGGGCGCTCACGCCGCCGTGCACCAGGTTGGGCGGGCCCTCGTACATCGGCCCGAGCACGAACTCGCTCCAGCAGCGGCCGCCACCCTCGTGGTGGACGACGATCGGCGGGGCGATCGGGTTGCACACACCGACCACGGCGTTGCCCAACGGCAGCGGACGACCGTTGACGCGGTAGCTCACCCCGGCCGGTCGAGTACGTTGGCTGAGCAACGATCGGGTGACCGCCTCGATCGCTGTCCGCGCCTGCTGGACGAGGTCGTCGTCAGCATGAGTCCGGACCGTGGCGTCGATGAGCTCCCGAACGGCCTCGGTCAACGGCGCATACGCTGCCGTGACCCGGCCCAGCTCCTCTTCGCTCAGGACCTCGAATGCGGCTTCCAACTTGGATCAGGCTCCTGACTCACTGGTGAACACCCTGCGGACTACTGCTTTTGCGCGCCGTGTGACCCGCAGATAGTTGTCCAGAAACTCGCTGCCGTCATCGGTTGGCCAGCCCGCGGCGACGGCAACCGCATTGAGCTGGCGTCCGGGCCCCGGCAGCTGGTCGGTGGGCCTACCGCGGACCAGTACCAGCGCGCTGCGGGCCCGGGTGGCGGTCACCCAGGCCTTCCGCAGCAGGTCCACCTCCACCGCGGGAACCAACCCGGCCGCCGCAATCACATCCAGACTCTCCAGCGTCGAGGTGTTGTGCAGGGCCGGCACCTCGTGCGCGTGCCGGAGTTGCAGGAGCTGCACGGTCCATTCGATGTCGGCCAGCCCCCCGCGGCCCAGCTTGGTGTGGGTGTTGGGGTCTGCGCCGCGGGGCAACCGCTCGGACTGCACGCGGGCCTTCATGCGGCGGATCTCGCGCACTGTCTCGGCCGACACCCCGTCGGGCGGATAGCGCGTCTTGTCGGCCATCAGCAAGAACCGCTGCCCCAGCTCCGCGTCGCCGGCGACCGCGCTGGCGCGCAGCAAAGCCTGGATTTCCCACGGCTGGGCCCACTGCTCGTAGTAGGCGCCGTATGCACCCAGCGTGCGAACCAGCGGACCACTGCGGCCCTCGGGCCGCAGATTGGCGTCGACCTCCAGCGGCGGGTCCACGCTGGGCGTGCCCAACAGCGTCCGAACCTGCTCGGCGACTGTGGTCGACCAACGAATCGCCGCCGAATCCTCGACATCGCGGGCCGGCTCGCAGACGAACAGCACGTCGGCGTCGGACCCGTACCCCAACTCGCCGCCACCCAGCCTGCCCATGCCGATGACCGAGATGGCCGCCGGCGCCTTGCCGTCGTCGGGAGTGTTGGCCCGGATCATGGCATCCAGCGCGGCCTGCAGCACCGCCACCCAGACCGAGGTCAGCGCCTTGCACACGTCGATTACCTCGAGCATGCCGAGCAGATCCGCGGAACCGATGCGGGCCAGCTCTCTGCGGCGCAGCGTGCGCGCACTGGCGATCGCCCGCACCGGGTCGGTGTAGCGGCCGGCCGAGGCGATCAGCGCGCGGGCCACGGTGTCGGGCTTGGCTTCGAGTAATTTCGGGCCCGCCGGCCCGTCGCCGTAGTCCTGAATGACCCGGGGCGCCCGCATCAACAGGTCCGGCACATACGCCGAGGTCCCCAGCACGTGCATGAGCCGCTTGGCCACCGCGGGCTTGTCCCGCAGCGTGGCCAGATACCAGCTTTCGCCGGCCAGCGCCTCGGACAGTCGCCGATACGCCAGCAGCCCGCCATCGGGATCGGGCGCGTAGGACATCCAGTTCAGCAGCCTGGGCAACAGCACCGACTGCACCCGGCCGCGCCGGCCGCTGAGGTTGACCAGCGCCGACATGTGCTTCAACGCCGTCTGCGGCCCCTCGTAGCCGAGCGCGGCCAGCTGCCGCTCCGCGGCCTCCAAGCTCATGCCATGCGCGATCTCCAGACCGGGCGGATGAATCGACTCCAGCAGCGGCTGATAAAAGAGCTTGGCGTGCAGCTGCGACACCCGCAGGTTCTGGTGCCTGAGCTCCTCGCGCAGCACCCCCGCCGCATCGTGGCGGCCGTCGGGCCGGACGTGGGCGGCACGCGCCAGCCAGCGCACCGCCTCCTCGTCGTCGGCCTCGGGCAGCAGATGGGTGCGCTTGAGCCGCTGCAGCTGCAGTCGGTGCTCGAGCAACCGGAGGAACTCGTAGGAGGCGGTGAGATTCGCCGCGTCCTCGCGGCCGATGTAGCCGCCCGCGCCCAACGCGGCCAGCGCGTCGACGGTGGATGCCACCCGCAGTGACTCGTCGCTGCGGCCGTGCACCAGCTGCAACAGCTGCACGGCGAACTCCACGTCTCGTATCCCGCCGCTGCCGAGTTTGATCTCACGTTCGCGGACGTCGGCGGGCACCAACTGCTCCACCCGCCGGCGCATGGCCTGCACTTCGACGACGAAGTCCTCACGTTCGCAGGCGACCCACACCATGGGCATCAACGCGGTCAAGTAGCGCTCACCGAGTTCCATGTCGCCCACCGCCACGCGGGCCTTGAGCAACGCCTGGAACTCCCACGTCTTGGCCCAACGCTGGTAGTAGGCGATGTGCGATTCGACGGTGCGGACCAGCTCACCGCTGCGACCCTCGGGCCGCAGCCCCGCATCGACCTGGAAGAACGCCGCCGATGCCACCTGCATCATTTCGCCGGCCAGCCGGGTGGTGAGCGCGTCGGCGCGCTCGGCGACGAAGATGACGTCGACATCGCTGACGTAATTCAATTCGCGGGAACCGCATTTGCCCATCGCGATAACCGCCAGCGGGGGCGGCGTGCGGTTGCCGCACACGCTGACCTCGGCCACCCGCAGCGCAGTCGCCAGCGCGGCGTCCGCCAAGTCCGACAGGTGGGCGCCCACCAAGGTGAACGGCAGCACCGGCTCGTCCTCGACCGTCGCGGCCAGATCCAGCGCGGCCAACACCAACAGCTGGTCGCGGTACAGGATCCGCAAGCGCGACAACGCCGGACCCGCCTCGGCCAGCGCCTCCTCGACGCACTCGGCGAATGTCGCCCGCAGCTGGTCACGGGTCGGCAGTTTCACCTTGCCCCGCAGCAGCTTCCACGACTCCGGATGGGCGGCCAGGTGATCGGCCAGGGCCAGCGACGAACCGAGCACGGCGAACAGTCGCCCGCGCAGCGGGCGCTCGGTGAGCAGCGCGGCGTTGAGCTCATCCCAGCCGGTGTCGAGGTTCTCCGATAGCCGCATCAGGGCGCGCAACGCGGCGTCGGGGTCCGGTGCACGCGACAGCGACCAGAGCAGGTCGACGTGGGCCTGGTCATCCTGGTCATACCACCCCAGCTGCGCCAGGCGCTCGCCCGCGGGGGGGTCCATCAACCCGAGCCGGCCGACGCTGGGCAGCCTGGGGCGCTGCGTCGCGGGTTTGGTCACGATCAAGACGGTAGCGCAACCGGCCGGCGCCTCAGGCGAGGCGGCACACCCCAGAAAGGGACGCGGGCTACAGCGACAGGTAAGTGCTCAGTTCGTACGGGGTGACACGGCTGCGGTAGTTCGCCCACTCCGCGCGCTTGTTGCGCAAGAAGAAGTCAAAAACATGCTCTCCCAGGGCTTCGGCGACCAGCTCGGAGGACTCCATGCTGCGGAGCGCGCTGTCGAGACTCGTTGGCAGCTCGCGATACCCCATCGCGAGGCGTTCCTCGACGGTGAGATCCCAAACATTGTCCTCGGCCTGCGGACCCAGCACGTAGCCCTTTTCCACCCCGCGCAATCCGGCCGCCAGCAGCACGGCGAACGCCAAATAGGGATTGCATGCCGAGTCGGGGCTGCGTACCTCGATCCGCCGCGACGACGTCTTGTGCGGGGTGTACATCGGCACCCGTACCAACGCGGACCGGTTGGCCGCTCCCCACGATGCGGTGGTGGGCGCCTCACCGCCCAGCACCAGCCGCTTGTAGGAGTTGACCCATTGATTGGTGACCGCGCTGATCTCGGAGGCGTGCTCCAGGATCCCGGCGATGAACGACTTCCCCACATCGGACAGCTGCAGCGGGTCGTCGGCGCTGTGGAAGGCGTTGACGTCGCCCTCGAACAGGCTCATGTGGGTATGCATGGCCGAGCCGGGATGCTCGCCGAAGGGTTTGGGCATGAATGACGCCCGCGCCCCGTTCTCGATCGCGATTTCCTTGATGACGTATCGGAATGTCATCACATTGTCGGCCATGGACAGTGCGTCGGCGAAGCGCAGGTCGATCTCCTGCTGGCCGGGCGCGCCCTCGTGGTGACTGAATTCCACCGAGATGCCCATGAATTCCAGCGCATCGATCGCTTCCCGGCGAAAGTTCGACGCCGAGTCGTGCACCGCTTGGTCGAAATAGCCCGCGCTGTCGACGGGCACTGGAACCGACCCATCGTAGGTACCGGGTTTCAACAAGAAAAACTCGATTTCGGGATGCACGTAGCAGGAAAAGCCGAGATCGTTGGCCTTCTGCAGCTGCCGACGCAGCACGTGGCGCGGATCTGCCCACGAGGGCGAGCCGTCCGGCATGGTGATGTCGCAGAACATCCGCGCCGAGTGGTGGTGACCCGACGGGGTGGCCCAGGGCAGTACCTGGAAGGTCGATGGATCCGGGTTGGCCACGGTGTCGGATTCCGAGACCCGCGCGAAGCCCTCGATCGAGGATCCGTCGAAGCCGATGCCCTCTTCGAAGGCCCCTTCGAGTTCGGCCGGGGCGATGGCAACCGATTTGAGCAAACCGAGCACGTCGGTGAACCAGAGGCGAACGAACCGGATGTCTCGTTCCTCCAGCGTGCGAAGAACGAATTCCTTCTGTCGATCCATAACCGGCACAGTATGCAACCGCTGTTAATTCCGTGTTACCGACGCGGGTTCGGAACCGTTGCGGATATTGCAAACACCGCTGCTCAGGCTTAGGACTGGCATCGGTATGCCGCCGGCGGCAACACCCCCGCGACGACATAGCGCACCACGGCGGTATCCACACACTGGTCACCGTTGAACACCGCAGTGTGCTGCGTCCCGTCGTAGGTGATCAGCGGAGCGCCCAGCTGGCGGGCCAGGTTCACCCCGGCCGCATACGGGGTGGCCGGATCGTGGGTGGTGGAGACCACGATGACCTTGCCCGGCGCGACGGCCGGCGCGGCGTGCGGTGCCGACGTCGCCGGCACCGGCCATAAAGCGCACAGATCGCGGGGCGCGGTTCCGGTGAACTGCCCGTAGCTGAGGAACGGGGCGACCTGCCGGATGCGTTGATCGGCGGACACCCAGGTCGCCGAATCCGCGGGTGTCGGCGCGTCGACGCAGCGGATCGCGTTGAATGCGTCCTGGTCATTGGAGTAGTGCCCGTTGCGGTCGCGGCCGTCATAGTCGTCGGCGAGTAACAGCAGGTCACCCGCGTCGGTGCCGCGTTGCAGCCCAAGCAGACCGCTGGTCAGGTACTTCCAGCGCGCCGGGGTGTAGAGCGCATCGACGGTGCCGGTGGTCGCGTCGGCGTAGCTCAGGCCGCGCGGGTCCGACGTCCGGCCCGGCCTGGCAACCAGCGGGTCGACCAGGGCGTGGTACCGGTTGACGAATTGGGCCGGGTCGGTGCCCAGCGGGCAGGCCGCAAATCGGGCGCAGTCGGCGGCGTAGTCGTTGAAAGCGGTTTGGAATCCGGCCATTTGCACGACGTTTTCGTTGACCGGTCCCACCGTCGGGTCGATGGCGCCGTCGAGCACCATCGACCGCACGTGGCTGCCGAACTTCTCCAGGTAGGCGGTGCCCAACTCGGTGCCGTAGCTGTAGCCGAGGTAGTTGATCTGATCGTCGCCCAATGCCTGACGCACCACGTCCATGTCGCGCGCGGCGGATGCGGTGCCGACGTTGGCCAGGAATCCGGTGCCCATGCGATTGACACATTGCTGGGCCAATTGCCGGTAGAGCTGTTCGATGTGCTTCACCCCGGCCGGGCTGTAATCGACCATCGGTTCTCGCCGATAGGCGTCGAACTCGGCGTCGGTGCGGCAGCGCAGGTTCGGGGTCGAGTGGCCCACCCCGCGCGGATCGAAACCGACCAGGTCGAAGCTGCGCCTGATTGCGCTGGTTTCCAGGCCTGGCGCCATCCCGGCCACCATGTCGACCGCGGATCCCCCGGGCCCGCCCGGATTGACCAGCAGCGATCCGATCCGCCGGCCGGTGGCGGGCACGCGGATCACGGCCAGCCTGGCTTGCCCCCCGCCGGGGTTGTTGTAGTCGACCGGGACGGACACGGTTGTGCACTGCGCGGTGGGCAGGTCGCTTGTGTCGGTGAGGAATTGGTTGCAGCTGCTCCAGTTCTGGGGCACCGCGGCCAGCGGCGGTTTCGGCCCCGGAGTCTGCCCGGCATCGGGTTCCGGGGTCGCGCCGGCCGGTGGCAACGCGGTTTGCCCACTAACCAACAACCCGAACGAGAGCAGCGCCGAACTCAATGGTCTCAGGCGCGACATGGCTGTCATCGTCGCAGTTTCGAGTACCCATGACAGCGCGAAAGGGTTACGCCTTGGTCTCGTCTCGCACTCGCGCCGAGCGCGTACTCAGCGCGAGAATTCAGCCAAAATCTGCCCGCCAGTGCACGTTCGGCGAAGGATTCGCGCTAGCACTTTGCGCCGCTCGGCGGTGTGGAGCCGCCGATCAGATACGCGGTCACGTAGTTGTCGATGCAGCTGTCGCCCTGGAAGACCACCGTGTGCTGGGTTCCGTCGAAGGTGAGCAGCGAGCTGCGGAGCTGGTTTGCCAGATCGACCCCGGCCTTATAGGGGGTCGCCGGGTCATGGGTGGTCGACACCACAACCGTCGGCGCCAGGCCGGGCGCGGAGATGGTGTGCGGCTTACTCGTGGGCGGCACCGGCCAGAACGCGCAGGTGCCCAGCGGCGCGTCGCCGGTGAACTTTCCGTAGCTCATGAACGGTGCGATTTCCCGGGAGCGGCGGTCCTCGTCAATTACCTTGGCACGGTCGGTAATCGGTGGCTGGTCCACACAGTTGATCGCCACCCGGGCGTCGGTGGCATTGCTGTAGTGGCCGTGCGCGTCGCGGCGCATGTACATGTCGGCCAGAGCAAGCAGGGTGTCTCCGCGGTGGTCGGCCAGCTCGGTCAGGCCGTCGGTCAGGTGGTGCCACAGCGTTGGCGAGTACAGCGCCATGATGGTGGCCACGATCGCGTCGCTGTAACTGAGTCCGCGTCCGTCGCTCGTGGGGACCGGCCGGCCGACCATCGGGTTGTCGGGGTCGACCAGCGGGTCGACCAGGCTGTGGTACACATCGACGGCTTTGGCCGGGTCGGTGCCCAGCGGGCAGCTCGGCTTCTTCGCGCAGTCGGCGGCATAGTCGTCGAACGCATCCTGAAATCCCTTGGCCTGGCGTAAGTCGGCCTCGATGGGGTCGGCGTTGGGATCGACGGCGCCGTCGAGGATCATGGCCCGCACCTTGTCCGGGTAGGCCTCTGCGTAGGCGGAGCCGATCCGGGTGCCGTACGAGTAGCCGAGGTACGTCAGCTTGTCGTCGCCCAGCGCCGCGCGGATGGCATCCAGGTCGCGGGCGACGTTGACCGTGCCGACATTCGCCAGGAAGTTCTTGCCCATTTTGTCGACGCAGCGGCCGACGAACTGTTTGGTCTCGTCCTCGATGTGGGCCACACCGGCCGGGCTGTAGTCGACGTCCGGCTCGGTCCGCAGCCGGTCGTTGTCGGCATCCGAGTTGCACCAGATGGCCGGCCGCGACGACCCCACCCCGCGGGGGTCGAAGCCGACCAGGTCGAAGCGTTCGCGGACCCGCTTCGGCAACGTCTGAACGACCCCGAGAGCGGCCTCGATCCCGGACTCGCCGGGGCCGCCGGGGTTGAGCACCAGCGAGCCGATCTTGTCGCCGGTCGCAGGGAAGCGAATCATTGCCAGCACCGCCACGTCGCCGTCGAGGTGGTCATAGTCCACCGGCACGGCCAGTTTGCCGCACATCGCGCCGCCGGGGATTTTTACCTTCGGGTTCACCGCCCGACATGGTGTCCACTCCACAGCCTGGCCGAGCCTGGGCTCGGACATGACGGCGCGCCCGACGACGACGCGGAGGCAGCCCGCGAGCAGGAGCGCCGCGGCAGCGACCACCGTAAAGGTCAGCAGCGTGCGCGCGATCTTGCCGCGGCGAATCATGCCCATGCCAACATATGCTGCCAGAGGAAAGCTGAGATCCTCGTTAACGGCACCTCCGGCCGGATACCGCGTGGGCCGCATGCTATGTCTCTCATCACAGCGGCGGTGCAACTGCGCAGCAGAGATGGCAGAATACTCAGCGTCAGACGAACCCGGGGACCCTTCCAGGGCCACGAGGATCGACCCGAACACACCTGAGGACAATGATGTCTGAGCAGCACGTTTACGGTGCGAACCCGGCTGGGCAGTTGCAACCGCGAACCAAGATCCGCACTCACCACCTGCAGAAGATGAAGGCCGAAGGGCACAAGTGGGCGATGCTCACGGCTTACGACTATTCGACCGCCCGCATCTTCGACGAGGCCGGCATTCCCGTATTGCTGGTCGGCGACTCGGCGGCCAACGTCGTGTACGGGTATGACACCACGGTGCCCGTCTCGATCGACGAACTGATTCCGTTGGTGCGCGGCGTGGTGCGGGGTGCCAGTCACGCGCTGGTCGTCGCCGACCTGCCGTTCGGCAGCTACGAGGCCGGACCGGCCGCCGCGCTGGCCGCCGCCACCCGGTTCATGAAGGAGGGCGGCGCGCACGCCGTCAAACTCGAGGGCGGTGAGCGGGTAGCTGAGCAGATCGCCTGCCTGACGGCGGCGGGCATCCCGGTGATGGGTCATGTCGGGTTCACCCCACAGAGCGTGAACAGCCTCGGCGGCTTCCGTGTGCAAGGCCGCGGTGACGCTGCGGAGCAAACCGTCGCGGATGCGGTCGCGGTCGCCGAGGCGGGCGCGTTTTCCGTCGTCATGGAGATGGTGCCGGCCGAGTTGGCCACCCAGATCACCGGCAAGCTGACCATTCCGACCATCGGGATCGGCGCCGGCCCGAACTGTGACGGTCAGGTGCTGGTTTGGCAGGACATGGCCGGCATGAGCAGCGGCAAGGCCGCCCGCTTCGTCAAGCGGTTCGCGGACGTCGGGGCGCAATTGCGGCGGGCCGCAATCCAATATGCGCAAGAGGTGGCCGAAGGGGCTTTCCCCGCCGACGAGCACTGCTTCTGACACTGGGTGAGCGACCGGGCGCTTTCCCCGGCGCAAAACCCGATACCCGACCCGCGGAAAACCCGAAAGCTGTTGCGTGACACGATGGTACGATCACGCACGTAAACAATTCCGAGATCAGTGAGGGTCAAGGCATCGACCGGGGACCTGCTGGTGACGTCGTTCCCCGCCGAGCGGTCTTGAAGCTGCCGCTGCTACTGGCAGGAGGCACTGCACTGGCCCGAGCGCCCCGCGCCTCCGCGCAACCACCCCGCAACTCGCCGGAATCAAGCCGATGGTCACCCGACCGTGCCAACAACTGGTATCAGAAGCAGAATTGGCCCGTCGGCGCGAACTACATCACGTCGAACGCCATCAATCAGCTGGAGATGTTTGCGCCCGACACCTACGACCCCCGGCAGATCGATCTCGAGTTGGGCTGGGCGCGGTCCGGCGGATTCAATGCGGTGCGGGTCTTCCTGCACGATCTGCTCTGGGCGCAGGATCATCGAGGCTTCCAGGACCGCCTCGCACAATTCGTCTCCATCGCGGCGAGCCATGGCATCAAACCGCTGTTCGTCTTGTTCGACTCCTGCTGGGATCCGTTCCCCCAGACCGGCCCGCAACCCGCGCCCAGACCCGGGATACACAATTCCCGTTGGGTGCAGAGTCCGGGCGCTGAACACCTCGACGACCGCGGCTACACCCGTACTTTGCGCAGCTACGTCACCGGCGTCATCAACCAATTCCGCAACGACGATCGGGTGTTGGCCTGGGATCTGTGGAATGAGCCCGACAATCCTTCGCGCCACTACCGATCGGTCGAAAGACAAGACAAGCTCGAGCTTGTCGCCGACCTGCTTCCGCAGGTGTTCGGGTGGGCACGATCGGTTGATCCTCATCAACCGTTGACCAGCGCCGTATGGCACGGCCACTGGGCAGACCCGGGACGACGCACCACCATCAGCGGCATTCAGCTCGACAATTCCGACGTGATCACCTTTCACTCCTATGCCGAGCCGGCGACGTTCGAGTACCGCATCGCCGAGCTTGTCCCTCAACGGCGTCCGATCCTGTGCACCGAGTACATGGCCAGGACTTTAGGCAGCACTGTCAACGGCATCCTGCCAATCGCAAAGCGTCACAACGTCGGTGCATTCAATTGGGGATTGGTCGCCGGGAAGACCCAGACCTACTTTCCGTGGGACTCCTGGGAGCACCCGCACACCACGATGCCGGAAGTGTGGTTTCACGATTTGCTGCAGCCGGATGGCCGGCCTTTCCAGGCCGACGAACTGCAAACGATTCGTCAGCTAGGCGGCCTGGCCATGCATCTTCGCCCGCCCATGCCCAGCTGATAGGCCACCGCGGTCGAGCGGACGCAGCGCGCACCGGCTATTTACACCGATTCCTGAAGTCGATCAGCGGCTGGCGAATGCCCTGAAGATCGGCGTGGGTCTGCGGGTTGGCATCCATGTACTGCTTCAACTGGTCACGCGCATCGCTGCGGGATTCGCCCTTCAAGTTGGTGAAGAATTCGTTGACGTCCGGATGGGTGAACAGGTAGGCGGACGTCGCGGCG
>Ga0315535_1002534_pt1 | contig 11570 bp, 9 predicted proteins | sample SalMarSW160220MG_2_FD_203092 | JGI IMG/M metagenome (GOLD analysis project Ga0315535, IMG submission 203092) | Salt marsh sediment microbial communities from the Plum Island Ecosystem LTER, Massachusetts, United States - Salt Marsh Sediment SW1602-20 ...
TTTAACCACGCTAGAAATTGCTTTGCGGAATTCGCCACTTAAGAACAAATTCACCCTTATTAATGCTGATTTTTATGAAGTTTATCATAGAGGTGACCTTGTGTTTTTTGAGTTTTGCCTTCATGAAATGAAAGATACGGAAGCTGCCATAAATCATGCTTTAACAATGGCTCCTCGTATTCTCATAACTGATCATTGGCCTGATTCGGAATGGGCATATATTGTTGATGAAAAGGAAAAAGTAAACAATAGTTGGAACGCCTTAAAAGAATTCAAATTTCAAAAAGTCCAACGATATGACACCGTTCAATTTTTTCGTGATTATGAAGAGCTTTTTCTGAAAGTCAAAGTTCAGGGAGAAAATTCAATTAAAAGAATAGGTAAATATTTTGACATGAAAGATTTCACAATCCCGATGTCTTATGGATTTGCTCTGATTTAATCCTGCCGGCTGTTCGGTTCATTTCAGATGAGAATGATTCTGGTTCAATGCAGCCCATAGTTGGCTGCCGAAAAAGATACTCCGCAGATGATTCAAAAAATATTAAATAATAAAACACTCCTTGATGATACTTTCATATCCGGGTCTGCCGATTTGAATGGGATGATTGACAAAAAATTTGGCGATTTTCTTTATGGGGTTTCTATCGGTAAAAGATTGGATGACAGAATTATTGATTCCATCTCCAATGGCCCGACCTTGGAGTACTATGACTAGTATAATCAGATAAATAAGGCCTGATATAGTATCTGTTCCTGTCGAAAAAAGCAGGTGTGGAAAATGTGACATTTGCGTTGAAAAATGTCCCGCAAATGCAGCAACCGGAGAGTTATGGAATACCAAAGTTCACAGGGATACATTTTTAATGCACATAAGTGCCGCGAAACATGTGGACTTTTGGCCAGACAGAGATTAAACTTAGATATGCGTATTTGTGGAATATGTGTATCTGTATGTCCGGTTGGACAAAACTTGAAATAGCTACAGACTAATATCCTCATGAAACAGGCAAAGATGAAAATTATATCGCCAAACACGAATGCAGACCGTGACGCATGTGTATGGCTAACAAGCCACTAAAACCGACCGGTCAGAACTTTAACTACCTCGCAGCAGAACACCATGGCAAACATCAATCTTAACTTCATTGCAAACAATGAAAGCGCTGCTTTGAAATGGTGCCCAGCCAAGGAGTTCCCTCCGGGAATTCCTTCTTTCAGTGCCTACAGCAGGATCTCGAATACGGGATCGCCGTCGGGGGCGGTGTAGGCGTCCAAGGTGCCGTGGTGCATGAAGATGATCTGGCGGGAGAGGAAGAGCCCGATGCCGGCACCCTTTTCCTTGGTGGTGTAGAAGGGGATGAAGATCTTGTCCAGTTCTTCCGGAAGCACGGGTGCACCGTTGTTCTTCACCCGGATACTGGTCTTTCCCCCTTCCGAAGGGCCGATCCGGATTTCCACCCAGCGTTCGCTATTTGTTGCCTGCACTGAACCGGCCGGTTCCCGGCCGGGGGCTTCCATGGCGTTGTGCACCAGGTTCAGCATGACCTGGTTCAGAAGGCCCTCATCGGCTTTTGGCTCCGGGGTTCCTTCGCCCAGGAAGATTTCCAGGCGGCCGCCGCCCTGTTCCACGATCTCCCCGGCCAGCACCTTCAGGGTGCCGGTCCACCTGGCAAGATCAAGGGGGACCGGTACGGGATCCGGGATGCGGCTCAGCTTGCGGTAGTTCTCCACGAAATGCTGCAGTCCCGCACTCATGCTCCCGATGATGTCCAGTCCGTCGAGGGTATCCGTGATCTTCTTTTCATCGATCAGGGACGGTTCCAGGGGCTGTTCCCCGTCCAGGAAAAGCGTTCGCAGGGAGCGGGAAGCCGAGGTGATGGGGGCAATGGAGTTCATGATCTCGTGGTTGAGGATGCGGATCAGCTTCTGCCATGATTCCAGTTCCCGCTGGTCCACCTCCCGGCGGATGTCCTGCAGGGAGACCAGGGTGAAGGTGTGCTCCCGGAAGTTTATCCGGGCGGTGGACATCCGCACCAGCGAGGCCCCTTCTGGATGGTGTATCGTGCAGATGCCCGCTTCCCCGTCTTCCAGTTCAGTAAGCAGCTGGTACAGCCCGGGCATCTCCTTTTTCAGCCGCTCCAGGTTGGAGGTGAAGCGGGTTCCCAGCAGATTGCGGGCAGCCTGGTTCATGATCTCAAAATCGCCATGCTCGTCGATGGAGATGAACCCTGTGGCAGAGTGTTCGATCATGGCCATATAAAGCTGCTCCTTCCGGGCATAATCCATCTTCAGCCTGCTGAAAGACTCGAGCAGGTGGCCGAAGGCCTGCTGCAGTTCAACGCTTAACCGGTTGGCGTACCTTTCCTGCAGACGGATTCCGGTATCATGGTTCTGCAGGGACTGCATGACGGAGCCCACCTGGCGGTTGAGTACATTCAGGCGCCTGATGAACACCAGGATTTCAGCCACCAGTGCCAGCCCCCCGAAAACAAAAAGGGCGGGGTGCAGGTCCAGGCTCAGTACCAGTACAAAGCCTGCAAGGGTGAGGGACAGCAGGACGACGAAAAGGACGATCTGCAGGAGGTAATACCTAGATACCATATTTCCGGCATTTGTTGTAAAAGGTCTGGCGGGTGATCCCCAGTTGCGCGGCCGCCGAGCTTACGTTGCCCCCGTACCTGTCCAGGGCATTGCGCAGCATCATGATCTCCATCTCCTCCAGGGTGTCGGGAATGACCTGTGGTGGTGGCGGGGAAGGGGAGAAGAGGATGTCGGTGCTTTTAAGCGTGCGGCCGTTGCTCATGATCACGCTCCGTTCGATGGTGTGTTCCAGTTCGCGGATGTTCCCGGGCCAGTTATACTGTTTCAGGTGTTCCAGCACCCCGGGGCCCAATCCCAGCATTTCCTTCCGGTAGCGGCCGGCAAAGCGGCGCAGGAAGAAGGCGGCAAGGGCATCGATGTCCCCTTTGCGCTCACGCAGCGGGGGCACCTCCAGGTGGATGGTATTGATACGGTAGAGCAGGTCTTTCCTGAACCGGCCTTCCCCGATAAGTTCGTCCATCCGGGAATTGGTGGCCGAGATGAGCCGCACATCGATGTGGATCTCCTTTGTTCCGCCCACGGGGCTGAGGCTCCGGTTCTGAAGCACACTGAGCAATTTGCTCTGCATGGTCAGGGGCAGGTTCCCGATCTCATCCAGGAATAGGGTACCCTGGTGGGCCAGTTCGAACTTTCCGCGCTTGTCCTCCTGTGCATCGGTAAAGGCGCCTTTACGGTGACCGAAGAGTTCACTTTCGAACAGGTTCTCGGGGATGGTGCCCATGTCCACGATAACCATCATCTCCCGGCTGCGGGCCGAGAGCCTGTGGATCTCCCGGGCCAGCACCTCTTTGCCGGTTCCGTTTTCCCCGGTGATAAGTATGTTGGCGTCCGTGGCGGCTACCTTCTGGACGGATTGCATGAGCCGGAGCATGGATGGGGAGGTGCCCATTACCAGTTCATGCCTGCGGCTGAGTTCGGCCTTCAGTTCCCCTCCCTGTTCCTTCAGCTTCACCACCTCCCTGCGGGTCTGTCCCAACCGGTATGCGGCCCTGAGTGTGGCCAGCATTTTCTCGTTCTCCCAGGGTTTCTGCACGAAATCGGCCGCTCCCTCTTTCACGGCTTTCACCGCCAGGTTCACATCCCCGTAGGCTGTGAACATGACCACCTCCGTCTCCGGGTTGTCTTCCCGGATCTTTCTGAGCCAGAACAAGCCTTCATTCCCCGTATTCACCCCGGCACTGAAGTTCATGTCCAGCAGCACAACATCCCAGCCTGCCTCCCTGAAGGCCCCCTGGATGGCATTGGGGTTGCTGAGGCACTTCACTGTTTCGAACTCCTGTTTCAGGAACAGGCGGAGTGCCCGCAGGACATTGGGATTGTCGTCAACGATAAGTAGTCGTCCTTCGGCCATGGGTCCAAAGGTAAGGAAGGGAGATGCAAATCCCCAGAATGTGTCTAAATGTTTTACACTTTGCTGTATATTTATTTGACACGGTAGCTGGCAGCGTGGGTTGTAAGATGTTAATATACAACCTTGTAACGCCTTGTGGCACGATTTTCGGAAATGAAAAGAAAAAAACAGATACGTATGGAAGCAACATTCTTAGAGGCCACGGCCATAACCCGGGTTTACCGCACCGATGAAATGGAAACCACTGCACTCCGGGACATCCACCTGCAGATAAACAAGGGTGAATTCATCGCCGTGATGGGCCCCTCGGGCTGCGGGAAATCCACCCTGCTGAGCATCCTGGGACTGCTGGACAGGCCGTCGGAGGGAAGCCTTCTTTTCGGCGGAAAAGAGGTGAGCCGTCTGAATGAAGATCAGCGGACGGGACTAAGAATGGGAAGGATCGGGTTTGTGTTCCAGTCCTTCAACCTGATCGACGAGCTGACGGTCCGTGAGAATGTGAGCCTCCCCCTGGTCTTCCTGAAGGATCACACAGCCTGGCGCCGGCAGCGGGTGACCGAAGTCATGGAGCGCCTGAACATCGCCCACCGCGGAAAACATTTCCCCCAGCAGCTGAGCGGGGGTCAGCAACAGCGGGTGGCCATCGCCCGGGCCCTGGTAACGCAACCGGAACTGATCCTGGCCGATGAACCCACGGGGAACCTGGATTCGAGGAACGGCATCGAGGTGATGAAACTGCTCAGGGAACTGAACCGGGAGGGCACCACCGTGGTGATGGTCACCCACAGTGCACGGGACGCGGAATTCGCGCACAGGGTGATCCGGCTTCTGGACGGAGGGATGATCAATTAACTCAAACAAAACGCAATCATGTTCACAGATTATATAAGACTTGCCTACAGAAATCTGGTCAAATCGGGAGGATATTCCCTGATCAACGTATTCGGATTCGCCATCGGGCTGGCCAGTACCCTGCTCATCGTGCTCTGGGCCAGCCATGAGCTCAGCTACGAGAACTTTTTCAGCAAGAATGACCGTATCTGCCAGGTCCTGATCCGGCAACGGGAATCGGAAAGCCAGCCGAACAGCTACATCCCCTATGTCATAGCCCCGCTCCTGGAAGAGCATTTTCCCGAGGTCGAGGCCATCACACGTTTAGAGAATTTTTCGCATTTCGAGACCATGATCCTGGAATACCGGTCCGACTCGGCAGGCGCAGAACCCAGGTACTTTTATGAGTACGGGTTCAACCTGGCCGACAGTGCCTTTTTCAGCATCTTTGATTACACCTTCCGTTACGGCAACGCCGGGCAGGCTTTCCCGGAGCGTCAGTCCATCGTATTGTCAGAGGAGACCGCCGAACGGATCTTCGGCAGGGAGGATCCGGTGGGCAGGGAGCTGCTGGTGAACGGCGAGAAGGCCTACACCGTTTCAGGGGTGGTGCACATTCCTTCCAATACCGAACTGAGGTTTGGCACGATGGTGATCAACCGGACCGTCCGGAGCGAGGAACGGCTCAGCGGTACGGATTCCAACGGGCCTTCCTATGTATTGCTCCGTGAAGGGGTGGACAGGGAAGCCCTGCAGGCCAAGGTCCTGACCTTCCTGGATAATCTGGAGCTTCCCCTGGAGAAAGAGACAGACGTGCTGCTGGTCCCGGTCCGGAAGATGCATACCTACTACGGACAGAATGCCCTGGTATTCATTCTGCTGTCGGTCGGGGTGATGATCCTGGTCATTGCCTGCCTGAATTATGTCAACCTGAGTACCGCCCTTCTGGCATCCCGCAGGAAGACCATTGCCCTGTTCAAGCTGGCAGGGGCCAGGCGGAAGTCTGTTTTCATCCTCACCCTCTTCGAATCCAACCTGGTGGTGCTGCTGTCCCTGGTCCTGGCCTTTTTGCTGCTTTGGATGGCCCTGCCCTGGTTTGATGGTATTACGGACCTGCCCCTGTCAGCGTATGCCCCGGGATTCCTGAAAAGGCAGCTGCCGTGGATGGTGCTGCTGCTCCTGCTCACGGGTACCCTCTCGGGACTCATCCCCGGCATCCGCTTTGCTGTCGTGGAATCCACCGAGCTGCTTCATGTGCATCCTGTCACAGCAGGGAGGAGGCGCAACTGGCCCCGGCTTCTTATGGTTATCTTCCAGTTCCTCGTCTCGATTACCCTGATCACCACCACGGCCCTGATCTTCCAGCAGCGGAAGTACATCACAGGCCTGCCCATGGGCTTCGACGGGGAGAGCATCATCCAGGTGCCCGTGAACAATGCCCTGCTGGAGCGATACACAGACTACAGCCAGGAACTGGAAAAAATCCCGGGTGTACGCGCTGTCAGCGCCGCCTCCACGCTGCCTGCCACCATCGGGAACCACAGCAGGGTAAGCTGGGGACCGGGTCCTGAAGAGGTTATGAACAATATGAAGTTTGCCATGGTCATGCCCGGTTACTTTAAAACCTTTGATATGCAGATGGAGCGGGGAACGGTTTTTGACGAGAGCCGCCCGGCCAGCCTGGACGGATATATCGTGAACCAGAGCGCCGTCCGGGCCATGGGACTGGAGAATCCCGTCGGCCATCCCGTCAGCTTCTGGGGCAAGGAGGGGGAGATCGTGGGGGTGGTGAAGGACTTCCAGAACAACTGGCTTTACAATCCGCTCATGCCATTGATCCTTTCAACCCAGGAGGGACACCGTTTCTTCATAAAGTACCTGTATGTGAAACTGGATGAGGGCGTGCACCCGCCTGTGATCCGGAAGATCAGTCAGGTCACGAAGGATTTCGCCCCGGAGATCCCTTTCGATTATACCTACGTTACCGACGAGATATACGACATCAACCGCCAGGGGATCCGTTTCAACCAGATCTTTCTCTCCTTTTCCGTCATTTCGGTGTTCATTGCCATTTTAGGATTGCTGGGCATGTCGCTCTACAGCTCCGCGCGCCGCACCAAGGAGATCGGGATCCGGAAGGCCCACGGGGCCCGGCCGGGTGATATCATCCGCATCCTCCTGGGAGAACTTTACACCGGGGTGGGCATTGCCATGGTACTGGCCGTACCCCTGGTGTGGCTCATGAGCAATTCGTGGCTGCGCTATTTTGCCAACCGGACCACTGTTGCCTGGTGGATCTTCCTGCTCGGGGGACTGGCGGCCGCTTTGTGCGCCCTGCTTTCGGTCGGATTGCAGACCGTGCGTGCCGCCCGCAGGAACCCGGTTACGGCCCTGCGCTATGAATAGGCGGTTGCCGGGGACAAATCCAGGCAGCCTGAACCTCCGGGATCAGAGAACCGCTGCCGAATCATTGCACCGGAACACTATTATATGTAATTTTCGTCCCTTTCTGACCGGGTGAGACAATCCCTGGCGGAGAGTGAAACGGTGAATCCGTAAGACGTAAAACGATTAATATGAGCGTACTGCAAACCAACTCAACAGTCCGCAGAAGACCCGGCAGATTCCGCATTGCGACCCCGGCTGCGATCTGGCTGATTCTGACAAGTCTTTCCTTCCAGGGGCTTTACGCCATGGTAGCTGTCGTGATAGACCATTCTGAACCACCTGGCAGGAATTACGAACAGGCGGATTTCAGGCTGTGGTTTCCGGAAGAAGCAACCCGGTTGCGGGCGGTTGTGCTGCTTGTGCCGGGTTCGAATGGTGACGGTCGTTCATCGGTGGAAGAGCTGGTGTGGCAAGAGTTTGCATCAAAACACAATCTTGCCCTTCTGGGCTGCCGGTTCACTGACAGGCCGCACGACCAAAGCTTCATCGAGCACTATGTCAATGTATCTGAAGGCAGCGGTCAGGCATTGTTAGACGCCCTGGTGGCGCTTTCCGGACCTTCGGGCCATCCCGAGCTTGCTACTGCCCCGTTCCTGCTCTGGGGTATGTCGGCCGGGGGACAGTTCAACTACGAGTTTGTGGCTTGGAAGCCTGAACGGGTAGTTGCGTTTGTTGTCAATAAGGGCGGCATCTACTACTCTGCTCTGGTGTCCAAAGCAGCGCGGAGCGTTCCCGGGTTGCTATTTACGGGAGAAAAGGATCTGGAGTCACGGACAAAAACCATCACCGGGCTTTTTGCTGTGAACAGGCGGGGAGGGGCCTTGTGGGCACTGGCGGAGGAACCGGGTGCCGCGCATGTGGTGGGACGTTCACGTGACATGGCGCTGATATTTTTTGAGGATGTGCTTCCGCTCCGGCTGCCGGTAACAGTATCCGGTACCTGTGAACCTGACCGGCTCCGGCCCATCCCGGAGGGATCCGGATTTACAGGCAATCCCGGAAACGGAACCTATGAGAAAGCAGACCCGGCGGTACCCCCGGATTATCCCGGCGTATGGCTACCCACGGAGCGTACAGCCCGCGCATGGCGCATGCTTATAAGCGGTCAACCCGTTAATCCGTAAACACTGGCTGGTATTCCGGCATAAAGAAAGAAGAATGAGAAGCTCCGGGACAAGGCAGGACATACAGTTCCCGGAATTTCAATAACATGCCGCCCGATTTCAGTTGTATACCCACGGCAGAAAGCAGTACATCCAAAATGACCTTGATCGAATCCTTCAGCCTGAGCACAAGGCTGCCGGTACCTTCGCCGGAGGTGGTGTTGAATTGAAGGATCCCGCTGGAATCGCCCGGGGTGTATGCTACCTGCACATCCCCGATCAGATCCTCATCCACCGGGATGGCCTCCAGAACGAGATCCTGGGTCCGGTTATGGTCCCCTATCGGTAATCCCGGTCAGGTTCACCGTGTAGCGGCTGCCGTTGAAAAGGCATAGATATCGGCCACGCCATCCAGGGTGGGGGGGGTAGTTCTTCCCCGGATCCCGCACTGTCACCTCAAAGGTGGTTTCACAGGTATCGGTTCCCATGTACTGGGTGCCCCCGTCATCGCTTACACGTACCGTAATGGTGGCTGTCCCTTCCTCAAAGGCAGGTGTCGATGACAGGGTAGCCGTGCTGTCGCCTTGGATATAGGTAACCACCGGATCGGTCGCTATGGAGGGTCCGGAACTGTAAGCGGCAACAGCAAGCTGCTGGATGCTGTCCGGGTCACCATCACCGATCCCCGACAGGGGAACCAGCCGCATACCCTCATCCCAGTACAACGGCTCCTGGTCCTGTACCGGATCGATTTCCGGTACCAGGTTTAACAGGGCGAACACTTCCAGCCGGACTTTGCTCGCGGCGACCGGTTCGAGCAAATGGTTATGCTGAGGGAGACCATTGCCAGGAAGATCAGACCGGTACAAGGCCTTATTTGAATACGTTTCATCCTATCCTGTGTTTTCAGGTTGCTGGTTCGGGAAAAATAAAAGTACCGGCATATACCTGATTGGGTATCCTGTCTTGTCCTGTCAGAAGAGTCGGTTGTCCCTTTTGACTCCTCGAAGTTTTTTATAACTTGAACCTAAGATTAACCGGGAGCGGAGTTGCGAAGCAATGCACCATCCAACGATTTATCCGAATTACATCCGCTGATGAAAAAGCAGCCATTTGATATAAAATTAAGACCCCACCATGTGATCGACATAATAACCGGTTACGGCATGAATGTACAATATGAACCGCATCCGTATGGACATTCCCAACACACTGTTGCACCTGTGCTATTATCAGATTTGGACTTAACAATAAAGTTTGTACTGGAGGCTGATGATATTTGTACGGGATGCATGCATCTTTTACCTGACGGAAAATGCAACGATGTGTTGGCACAGTTAAAACCTTCTCCTTCAAAGCAGGCATATAATGATGTTCTTGATTGTCGCCTGTTCGACTTTCTGGGCTTCAGTCCCGGCAATATCATGACCACACGCAGCTATCTTGAATTGCTCAGTGATAAAACACCGGGGATTGAAAAGATCTGCACACATCCGAAAGAAGATGCCGTGGAGCGTTTGGCCGGACTACAACAGGGATTATTTTTATTGGGTATAAATAGCTGAATCGGACCAAATGGACAGAAAAATATCAATTGTGGCAATGGTGCTTTCGCTGGTATGGATGAGCGGTATGAGAGCCCAGGAAGACTCGCATGGGCGCAACTATGAGGAAGAGAAGGTTCAGCCTTATACGGTACCAGACCCTTTACTCAAGCCCGATGGCAGCCGGGTGAAAGATGCGGAGGATTGGGTATCCTGGCGGAGGCCGGACGTACTTCGGGATTTTCAGGACCTGATGTACGGGCATACGCCGGATTTACCGTTTCATTTGCAGCCAAAGATGGTCGCCAGCAGTAGCGATGCGGTTGGAGGACTGGCGACACGGACCATCTGGGACCTGGAGCTTTTCGACGATCCGGAAGCACCCCGCATCCGGCTCATGCTCTACCTGCCCAATGGCATGGCCAGACCGGTTCCGGTATTTCTGGGCATGAACTTCTATGGTAACGCCAGTCTGGAAAAGGACTCTTTAATCCCGCTTCCCCGGGGTTGGCTGCGCCCTCACAACAGCAATGCTGTTATTGATAATCACGCTACGGATGCCTTGCACGGCTTGTCAGAGAGCCGTTGGCCCCTGGAGTTGGTGTTGCAGCGGGGTTACGGTGTAGCGACGTTTTACTACGGCAACGTTGAGCCGGACCACATCGAAGGGTGGCGTGACGGTATCCGAGGATATGCGCTCAAGCGCGCGGGGAGGAGTATGCGGCGGCCGGACGACTGGGGCGCTCTTGGCGCCTGGAGCTGGGGTCTGAGCAGGGCCATGGATTTTCTTGAGACGGTACCGGCGGTTAATGCCAATAGCGTGGTGGTTTTTGGGCATTCCCGCCTGGGCAAGGCTGCCCTGTGGGCGGGGGCTCAGGATCAACGGTTTGCCATCGTCATTTCCAATAACAGCGGCGAGGGCGGGGCCTCACTGGCACGACGCAATTTCGGGGAGAATATCGCTTACTCGATCGCCCATGCCTCATGGCGTTATTGCGACCGATTTCCGGAGTTCATTAACCGGGAGGAGGACCTTCCTTTTGACCAGCATATGCTGTTGGGATTGATCGCGCCGCGACCGGTCTATATCGCCAGCGCGACAGAGGATCTGCTGTCGGATCCCAAGGGTGAGTTTGTGACCGCAGCACTCGCAGAACCGGTCTACCGGCTTTTCGGTAAACGAGGTGTGGATACTACGGTTTGGCCGCCACCCGATACCCCGATCGGCCAATCGGTCGGCTATCACCTGCGCACCGGCAAGCATGATATCACAAGCTACGATTGGGGGTGTTATCTGGATTTTGCTGACAGGCATTTTGAAAGACGATAGTTGCATGGCGAAGGTTTTGATACCGGGAAAGGCAATAGAATGTGTGTTCTACCCACAATATTCTCCCATGGTCCTAACACATATTGCGGTTACAGTGAAGATCGCATTAAAAAAATGGATAACAACATTAAATATTAAAGGATGAAAAGGCGTAGTTTTTTTAGATTGGCAGGAATAACAGCAGTTTCTTCACTGGTGCCTAATATTTTTGCACTAGAAGTGAAAGGCAATGTTCCAGTTAAGAACACATTGACCAATCCCTTTGAAACAGAAGGAAAGTGGTTTAAGGCTGCTCTGCATGTTCATACCACCAGCAGCGATGGAGATGTGAATGTGGCAACACGTATAAATCAATATAG
>Ga0315535_1002540_pt1 | contig 11563 bp, 2 predicted proteins | sample SalMarSW160220MG_2_FD_203092 | JGI IMG/M metagenome (GOLD analysis project Ga0315535, IMG submission 203092) | Salt marsh sediment microbial communities from the Plum Island Ecosystem LTER, Massachusetts, United States - Salt Marsh Sediment SW1602-20 ...
CCCCTCGGCCGGCTTCACCACCGCCCCCTCAAGGATCGTCGCATCCTGCGCGCGGATCGGCCCCACAATCTCTGACGCGTTCGCTATCGAGAGGTCCCCTGTCTCTAGCTGGTCTACGGTCTTCAGCCGGGCATCCCCACGGACCGTCACCTTGTCAAACTTGTACACGCCCTCGTAGCTATCACCCGGCTCAACGTTGATCGACTCACCCTCCGTGTTCGGCTGGAGCGTGAGTGTGCCCTCGTCGATCGCGTCAATCCGCCAGTCACCCTTCACCGCACCTTCCGGATCCGTCACCCTCACCCAGTGACCAACGAAGTACGCGGGAATCGACGCCAACCCGGTCACCAGCTCTGCACCCGCCGAGCCACCCCCCGCCACGCCGCTGCCCAGCGATGGCAACGGCGTCAGACCGACCGGCTTGCCACTCGCTCCGCCCTGATCGATGATCAGATCGCCGTATGTTGAGGCCGCTGTCTTGACATACACCGTGCCTGCGCCGCCGTAGTCTATGACGTTGTTCGAGTCGTAGCCCCGCCAGCCTCCGCGCACAACTACCTGATCGTCCCAACTGAACCCAACAAAACTCGCTACATCCAGAGCTACTCGACCGCCACCGCCACTCCCCGAGGCTCCGCCGGACTCGTCAAAGTAACCTCCGGAGGCATCGATCAGTCCCGTGCCCGTCATCGCCGCTGCGCTAATCCGAACCGTTCCTCCAGCGCCTGCTGCCCCGGCGCCGCTGCCAGCCCATCTGTCAAGCCCTCTCGCCTTGATCTCTCCCTCAAGATCCAGCTGCCCGGCCTCGATCACCACTACTCCGCCGCCGGACCGGCCGTTCTCATTCTCGTCCCAGGACCCGCCGCCGCCGCCCAACCCTGCCGTGTAGACGCTGTCGTACGCCTCCCCCGCAGCACCACCACTCCAGCTTCCTCCAGAGCCCCCATGGCTCCCGCCTGCATCGGTCGTAGACCCCACTACCCCATCCGGCGCGTACCCGTCCGGATGCCCGCTCGTGCCCCCCGCATAACCGAGACCGGTCACGTCAAGCGTCGTACCGGCCTCGATGGTCAGTATCCCCGGCACGTCGAACCGCAGTTCGTTCCCCTCGGCCGGCTTCACCACCGCCCCCTCAAGGATCGTCGCATCCTGCGCGCGGATCGGCCCCACAATCTCTGACGCGTTCGCTATCGAGAGGTCCCCTGTCTCTAGCTGGTCCACCGTCTCCAGCCTGGCGTCCCCTTGCACCGTCACCTTGTCGAACCTGTACACGCCCTGGAACGCATCGCCCGCCTGGATCCCTGCGCTGGCCGCACCCTCGAGCAGAATCTTCGTCCTGCTCTCCTGCGCGATCACCCGGTAGTCCGTGCCTCCGATTCTCACCCACATCCCCACCACACCAAGATCAAACTCCTGCTCGGTGTCCTGCGGCTGGATCCACAGGTCGCCCGGATTGTCCGTGTCAACCTCGGTCGCCCCCACCTGCCCCCCGCCGATCATCGGCAGTGGTGTCAGCCCCACCGGCTTACCGTTCGCTCCACCCTGGTCGATCGTCAGATCACCGTACGTGGAAGTCGTCCTCTTCACATACACCGTGCCGGCACCGGCATAATCCTGAATGTGGTTCGAGTCGGAACCTCGCCAACCCCCGCGCACAACCACCTGCTCCGCTGGATCGAACCCTCCGTCGAAAACCGCAACGTCCAGCAGCGCTACGCGACCACCACCCCCTGCTCCTCCCCAGCCAGATCCAGCGTGATAATCACCTCCCACAGCCTCGATGACACCGGCCCCCTTGATCATGCTCGCCGTCACCACCACCGTGCCACCGGCCCCCGCACCCTGACCACTGCTCGCCCCCTGACCCTCCGCCTTGACCTCCCCGTCAAGCACCAACATGTCAGCGGCGATGACAACCGTTCCTCCGCCCGCTCCGCCTGAACCGGCCCACGCCTGGGACGCTCCTCCACCCCCACCAAGCGTCGGATCGTAAACACTGTCAAACGCCTCGCCAGCAGGACCTGCACCAGCCCCCCATGGCTCCCACCCGCATCCGGCTGAGAAGGTCCCACCCCATCAGGCGCGTACCCCGCGGCCCCGCTCGTGCCCCCCGCATAACCGAGACCGGTCACGTCAAGCGTTGCGCCGCAGGCAAGATGGACGGTCCCGGTGCTATTGATGGCCAAGGGATGCATGGCGGAGGTGGTGAGCTTGGCGCCTTGTACCAAGATGAGGTTGTCTGGCGTGAGCTCGTCGAGGTTGGAGTCGATCGTGAAGATACCCGGCCCGAGGATGAGGGTCTCACCCACGTGGGCGTCAGTAATCGGCTGGTCGCCGCTGAGAAATGGCCCATCTAAGGCTGTGACGGTGATCTGCGCCGAGCCGACGTTGCCGGCGTAGTCGGTTGCCTCGATGCGAATAGTGAAGGCATCGCCCGGTTGGGCGCCGGTCGGCGGCGTCCAGTCGTAGGTCGCATCGATGCTCGTGGCGTCAACCGTCACGCCGGTCACGGCCGGAGCTCCGTTGACCAGAACGTCGTAGCTCTGAATCTGATCGTCATCGGTGATCGAGAAGCTGACCGTGAGCTGCGTGTCGGGCAGACAGGGGTCGCCGTCCACCGGACATCCGATGGCCACCACCGGAGCATAGGGGTTGACCAGCGGCTGGACTGTGATCGTGCCGGTCTCGTCCGTGCTGTTGCCGGCCGGGTCGGTAACTGTCAGGGAATAGCTCACGTCGATCGAATCGGTGACCGACGGCGCCGTCCACTGCGCGCTCGCCTGAGCGGTCCACTGGTCGCCGGGATCGACGATGTTGGCGAGCTGGACAGTCGGCGTGTCGTCACCCACGGTCAGGGAGACGGTGCTCCCCTGCACGTTGTCGGTAAGGTCGAAAGTGAACGTCACGACATCACCGGCTGTGACCGCAGCAGCCGGTGTCGGGGAGACGGTCGTCACCGTCGGCGGCTCGGCGTCCGCGAGTACGGTGAGGGTGGCCGGGGTGAGAGGTGTCGTCTGCTCGAGCGTGTCCTCGACAGAACCGTCGACGGTCACCTGGGCGCCGGCCGCTGCGTCCGTGGGGATCCGGAAGGTCTTCGAGACCTGGCCGGTGGTCCCGGCCGGGAAAGCGACGTTGGCCGCGGTGGTTAGCGCGCCGGTCAGGGATATGTGTGCCTGAGCCAGGCCGTGGTCGTCCTGAGCGTTCACGGTCACGGTCAAGACATGGTTCGGCAGGACCTCTGCCGCTGGATCAACGACCAAGGTCCCGGTCGGCGGAGCGTCATCGGTGACGACCAGGATGTGCGCCGCCACGTCCGACAAGTTCCCGGAAACGTCGGTCGCCTGGGCGCCGAGCGTCACCTGGCCCGGCGCCGCAGTGGAGGTCCACGCCAGCTGGTACTCGCCGCTCGCTGGATCGAGAACCGGCGTACCGCCGGCTGGCGTGCCGTCAACGCTGAACGCCACCGACGCCACCTCGTCGTTAGATGTGACCAGAGCACGCAGCGTCAAGGGAGTGCCCTCAACGACCGACCAGATGTCGCCGTCGATGGAGACGCCCTCGGGCGGCAGCAATGTCACCACCGGTGCCTCGGCGTCACGCACCCGGAACTTCGATTCGAACGGCGATGTCATCACGTTGCCGGAGGTGTCGGTCACGCCCGCGACGCTCACGGTGAAGAAGCTGTCGAGCGCGAGGCCGGTATCCGGTCGAAGCCGTACGGCAAAGCCGTCGCCCTGAGCGACCCGCTGAACGGTCACGTCGCTGCCACCGGCATCCAGCAGGCGGACGGTGGTCTCGTCGACCGATGCAGTGTCGATCACCTCGGAGAACGTCACCACGGGCTCGACGTCGGGCCCTACCGGGGTGGCCCCTTCGGGATCGTTCGCCGGCGCCACCAGCACCACCGTCGGTGGAACCGTGTCTGCGGTCTGGAATGTGGAGTGGAAGTCGTACGCGAGGGTGCGCCCGGCCAGATCCTCGACGCCCCGCAGGACGTCGACCAGGTACAGGACATCACTGTCGAGCACCGGAGGTGTGAGGGTGACCCGGGTGAACGGCCCGAGCGGCCCATCACCGTCAGGATCGGGGACCTCCTCGGTGGCCAGGTTCACGCTCACATGCTGGCTTCCACGCCGCAGCACGATCACCGAGTCGGTCAACGAGTCGGTCCGCATCGGCTCCGAGAAGTCGATCACCATCTGACCATCCGGGGCGACGTCCTGAGCGCCGTTGGCAGGGTCGATCGCGGCGACCGTCGGGTTGGTGTCGTCGAGCTGCAGCGTCCCGAGGTCCAGCTTTTCGCTAGTGATCTCGATGTCGTGCGCACGGTACAGCCCCGTGCCGCCACCACCCTCTGAAATCTCGAGCTCGTAGGTGCGGCCGGACGGCAGGGCCGGGAACTGGAAGGTGCCACCTTCCTGGGTTACCGTCTGGAACAAGCGCGGCCCGCCGGTATCGGGATAGGTCATACTCACCAGCGCGCCAACGGCGGCCTCGCCGGCGGCGTCAAGGACCACACCCGAGGCGGCGCCCGCATTCTCGAGAGAGACGTTGACCAACAGTGTCTGTCCATGGTCGGACTGGGTGATCTCGAGCGAGCTCGCTCCGCGAATGACGTTCCCCGAATCGTCAGTAAGGGTGGCGGCAACGGTGTAGCTGCCGACGCCGAGCCCCTCGAACGGAGTCTCCAGGGTTCCATCGGCCATGGTGTGCTTGACGAGCTGCACGCCGCCGTAGAAGCCGCTGCCGGACACCGTGACGGCGGCATCATTTACCGGGTTGCTGCCCTGCTTCACGGTGACCTGCACCGAGGCCCGCCCGACCAGCTGAAGATCCACGGTGTGAGCCTCAGGCGGGTCCGGCATTGTGACGTTGGCGTAGGCGCCGAGGTCCTGGGTGAACTGGTGATCGAGCACGCTGCGCACCGTGGCGCTCGTGCAGGCGCCGAGACAGGCGCCGATCCTGTAGTCTCCGTCAACCACGCCGGAGAAGATAGTTGGCGAGCCCTGCACGAGATGCTCGACCGTCCCTCCGCCGCCGCTGGGCTCCCGGAAGTGGTTGCTGTACTGCTGGAACGCGATCACAGGGTCGCCTTCGACCAACGGCTGGCCATCCGGATCCAGGACCTGCACCGTGACGTCGACCGTCGGCGGCAGGTCAAGATCGATCGTGGTCACCGGGTTGGCGACCGGGTCCATTGTCCCCTCGACGGCAGCGTGGAGCGGCCCATCGGGATCGTAGGCGGTCACCTCGACCGCGCCGGCAGGGACGCCGTCAAAGCTGTAGCCGCCCGCGCCGTCGGTGTACGCCCACAGCACTTCGTCGGAGCCGATGATGGCCCCGTTCTGATTCTTGACGACCCGGGCACGCAGACGCACGAAGGCATTCGGAACCGCGGTCCCGTCGTGTGTTCGAACCGTCCCCTCGACGGTTCCCTGGGGCTGCAGCGCCACCTCGATCTGGTAGTCCTTGAAGCAGGTGGTGCCGAAGCCGGAGTCGCTCTCGTCACACAGACGCAACGGGGATGACAGGCCGCCGCGGTTGCTGCCCGCCTCGTACGCGGCCACCAGGTAGCTGCTGCCGACGGGGACGGGATCGAAGGTGAACGATCCGTCTTCCGCCGTGGTGTCGGTCACGAGGATGGACCAGGACCAGTCATCGATCAGCTGCACCGTCGCCCCGGAAACCGGCTCTCCGGTCTCAGGCCACCTCACGATTCCGGTGATCGAGCCGGCGGGATGCAGGCAGACCGGATCCTCGAGCGTGAGGGTCGAACCGTCGGCCGGAACCGTGAAGGTCACGAAGGCAGTTCCGTGGAGCGAAGAGGTCGCACGCAACGTCCAGCTCCCCGCCAACAGGCCGGCGAAGCTGAAGTGTGGATCGCTGTCCAAGTCGATGTCGGCCTCTCGGTTGTCCATGGCTGGGGGTGTGAAATCGTCTATGAAGGGGCGTGGTGCTCCGTTCATCCAGAGCTGGAGGTGGACCTCCTCGCCGGGGCTCGCCGGCGCGTTGGTTGGCGTGCAGATGGACACGCCTCCCTCCACCCCGCCCAGCGGTCGGAGCTGGATGTTGAGATCGTCGATCACCTGTCCCGAGGAGATGGAGCCTCTGAGCCAGCCAGCGGTCCCCGTACCCGGGTCGTAGGCATGGACGAGAAACTCACCGCGGTTCACCAGCTCGAAGGTGTATGCCCCGTTCTCGTCCGATGTGACGGTCTGCTGCGGCACGAAACCCTCGGCAACCGAAACCCACAGCTGAACGGTCGCTCCTCCCACGTAAGCAGGCGAACCGTTGTCGTCCGTGAATACCTTTCCGGAGATCATCCCCGGCGCCGAGAAGTTGATGGTGATCGTGGTGCCGTCGTCCGACGGGTCGAGAGCTTCCGACACGATCACTTGACCGTAGAACTCGTTGGTAGCCTGGATCGTCAGGGCCCCGGCCCCTTCCGGAAGGTTCTGGAAGTGGGCGTATCCATCGTCGTCGATGTAGCACTCGGCCGGACTATCTCCCTGGACACACTGGAGCCAGCCCTCGTCCGGGATCTGCCCGATCCCTCCCATGGACGTGATCCCCGGCTTGCGGTACGCGAACTGCGACAGGACCGGGTTGGGGGTGCCGCCCCCCGTGGTGTCGGCCACGGTCACTGCGTCGACACTGACAGTGCCACCGAGAACGACGGTTACCTCGGCGACGTCTCCGTTGTACAGGATACTGGCGGTGGCCCTCCCGAGCCGCTCGCCACCCTGAAGCGACGCCAGAACCTGGTGAGCTCCCGGAGCAAGCCCTTCTAGCGTAAACCCTCCGTCGCCATCGCTCACGCCCTCGTGGCCGCTCCCGAAGCGGTCGGCGGCGAGGTGAACACCCGCCACCGGGTTGCCGGCCGGATCGACAACCGTTCCCTGGATCGAGCCGGACGCCTGCGTAAGGTCGAAGTCGACCGTCAGCACCTGGCCCTCGGCGGTCAGGGTGACGGATCGGCTTGCACCCTCGCCGGTCGTCGGGTCAGTGACCGAAAGAGAGATCGTGCCCAGCGGAAGCTCGTCGATCCGGTACGAGCCCTCGTCGTCCGTCACAGCGTAGGTGCTGCCAGAACCGGAAGCCATCACGTACGCGCCGGAGACCGGCGTTCTGAGTCCGGAGACGTTCCGGTAGACGGTTCCCTCGATGGAGCCGGTGCTGACCTCGTTGGCCAGGATCTGGACGTTGTTCGTGGTGTCCGCGAGGAGATCGGCCCATTGCTGGCCGACGTAGATCCGCCGCGTGGGGTCGAACGCCTTGAACCAGGACGGCGTGGCGGGCACCCCGCTCATCGCGAAGGCGCCATCCTCATCGGTCACGGCAAACGCGACCGCTCCGGACTGGCCGTCCGGCACCAGGTAAACCTGGACCCCCGCCACCGGATCGCCGCTGGAGGCGGACACCACGACCCCCTCGACGTCACCCGTGGGTTGCGGCTGGCCCACCGGCAGCACGATGTCGAGCCGAGCCTGCTGGCCTGGGCCGGGCACCATGGCTGTGGCATAGACGAACGTTTCGCCATCGCGCGCCGCCACCTGCACCGGACCCACCGGAAGGCCGGCGAGCACGTAGGAGCCGTCCCCGGCGATCGTCGCCACCGCGTACTCCTCCGGGTTGACAACCGACCGAGCCTCGATGACGGGTTCGGTCAACGGAGAACCGTCCTCTCGCGACAGCGTGCCGACCACGTCGCCGCGGCCTACCATCGCCACTGTCAGGTCGCGCACAGTCGCGTCGCCCGTCAAGCGCGCCATGACACGCGCCTCGTGCGAGGTCTCGGGATCGACCGCGCGGACCAGGAAGGCGCCGTACTGCGTCTGAAGCTGACCGTCGCGCGCGCGCACGGCATCGAAGATGAACCTTCCCGAGGCGTCGGCGGTGACGCTGTCGGAGCGCGCGAGGAGCCACTTGTCGCCCCACATCTCGCTTCCGATGCGAACGCTCTCGTACAGCTCGACGTGGGCGCCCGGCACCACTGCGCCATCGCCGCCGACCACGACGCCCCGCACCGCGCCGGAGGGAAGGTCGTTTCCTGTGTCGATCGCCTGCTCGTCGAGACTCAGTGCGCCCCCGCCGATGAACGGGACCTCCGTACCACCGCTGGAGAGCCTGATCTGGGCGTGGGGATTGAGCGGTGCGGACAACCCAAGGACCAGGAAATGGGGGTCGATCTGCTGGATCAGCGTCTGCCCGGTTCGAGGCCGGTCAACAATCAGGGTGTCGTCGGATGCGGACAGCTCGAGGTGCGAGTCGACTGTCCACTGCGATGCGTCGACGTCACCAAGAGCCTCGGTGTCGATGATCTGCGAGAAGAGAAGCAGCACGCCGCGGTAAGGTCCACCGTCAGGCGGCTGAACCGTCGAGTCGAAGCGCGCGAAAAGGAGGCGTGGCGCGCGGGCATCCTGGAGAACGACGCTGACGTGTTCGACTCCGTCTTCGGTTTGATCTCCGTTATCGTCCACGTGCACATCAACGGAGTCGTCCGCCGGGCCGACGGTGAAGAAGGCCAGGCTCCCCTCCGCCGTTCCGAGGTCAGCCGGAACAACACGACGGGTAGAGCCGTCCGGCATCACGATGACCGCAGACAGCGACACGCTGCCTGCATCGAGGCCATGCAGCTGGACCTGGTAACTGCTCTCCGTCCACGACCCCTCGTCCTCAACCGGAATCGCCACCACCCCGACCTCGCCCTGGAAACCGTTCACGCTGACTTCGAGAATCGCCGCACCCGGGAGCGCGCGGGAGTAGAACGTCGTGTCGGCCGACTGGCCGGCTGCACCGAGTTGCGAGGCCGATCCCGAGAGGGCCAGGCGAGCTGACCGCCCGTACCCGGCACCCTCGGCGACTACGATCAACATCGGTCGGCCCGTGATGGCCAGCTCCTCAGCCTCGGCGAGGGCGCCGTCCACCCCCAGGACATCGATTCGCCGCCCGAGAGCCGCTGCGAGCTGCTCCTCGATACTGCGCCCACGGGTCGAGGCACGACGAAGGGCGTCGAAGCCCGAGTCCCAGGTCGAGGCGCCAAGCCACTTCAACCCAAGATCGACGAGGCAGCGATCCTGGTCGTCGCCCAACGCGGCACGCCGCGCCACCGCGGCGAGCTCCTGGCCGCGGCGGATGACCATCCCCTCGCTCACCGGCGGCAAGTCGACCTCGGCGCCCGGAGGGGCGTTTGCGAGGGAATGTGCCAGGCCGAGGAGCTCGATGGCGGGTCCGGTCACGGACTCGGGGAGGTTGTAGACCTCCGGGGGAAGCACCAGCGAGTCCGGCGACAGCGGGATGCCGAGCTCGCCCACCCCGGCGTGGAACCGGAACGAGGCTGTCAGCGTCGAGGATGACGTGTTGAAGGCCGAGGCAACAACCCTTCCCGTCTTCAACGACAACAGATCCCACGTCACCGTGGCCGACCCGCTGGGCGGCAGCTCATCGACCGTCTGATCGTACTCGCCGGGGTCGACCAGCTGCACCCCGGACAGCTCGTTGTCCGGGAGGCTCATGTGAAGGTCGTAGACCGGTGTCGTTGACGTGTTGGTGACGACGACCTGGAGCTGGTAGGTCTCTCCTGCCCGCACGATCCAGGGGTGTATGAAGGTCAAGGCAAAGCGGGGGTCGCGCACGATGACAACGCCGGGCACCGAGGTGTCGATCGGCGCGGGCCGGCCGCTCGCCAAACCGTCGATCTCGCCGGTTACGTGGACCTTGATGAGGTGTTGACCCTCTTCCAGTCCCTCGATCAGCCACGAAGCCTGACCCGAGGACTGGGCGACGATGAAGGTCAGGTCATCGTTGGTCCCGAGCCTGCCATCCGGACCCGGGTCGACGATCGGAACCGACTCGCCCGGCACGGTCGGCGGCTCTGTTTCGGCCTGGCGGAGGCCGTCGTCGTCAATCTGGAGCATGCCGGAAAGGTCGCGGAGCTCGATGCCGCTTTCGGCCAGAGCGCCGTTTTGGATTACGAGGATGGCTGAGAAAAACTGGTGGAGGAAGGAAACGTCGCCGGGAATCACCAGAAAGCCCGGCACCGAGGCGGGGGTCTCTCCACCCGCTTCGGGCGGAGGATTCGGCAGCTCGGTGCCAGGGATCGAGATGTTCACCACGTTCACCTGCGGCGGTGACGCGACCTGTGGCGTCGATGGGGTGGGGAGCTGATAAGGATCCCTCTCGGGAAGTGCCGTTATCCCATCAGGGCCCGAGAGTAGGTCGAACGGGATCTCGAACTGCCCCGCCTGAGTTGCAAAGGCCACCGTGTAGCGAACTACGGTGTAGCTGTCGTCGGAGATCACGATGCCCGCGGCATCGATCTCCTCGCGCGTCAGCGGCCGCGAGGTCACCGAGGCGATCACCAGCCGATGAACCACGATCTCCACCGAGTCGGGATCTGCCGCCTGCAGGATTTCCTCTCCCTGAACCAGCCGAATGCCACCCAGGACGTACGTGCCTTCCCGGCTCAGGCCGGGAATACGGAATGGCTCCCCGGGAACCGCGCTCAGGCTCAAGGGACTCTCGAGGCCGGGGCCAGTCAGCTCGCCAACGACTCTCATACCGGCCGGGATTTCTCCAGGCGCAAGCTGGCCGAGTGAGGTGTTGACGACGGTCGGACGACCGGGATCGATCTCCTGATGCGCAGGGGAGACCACGAGGGTGGCGCCTCGGATCAGCAGCTGATCCGTGGCCAGCTCTTGCCCCAGAACAGGACAACACACTGTGGCTGCGAGCAGCAGCGCTACAAGGTTTCGTCGACCTCGACCTGATTCTGCCATGCTGCCTCCAACGGGGGCGGACAACGTGGAATGGCGACAGCCTATCCCATGTCGCCAAGAAGTCAAGCACCATGACAGAACTTTTACAATTTGCCTCTCTTATTGAGACTGATTCGTGAACGCAGTCCCATAAAACGACCTGGAGATTGTCCAATCCGAATACGCATTAGAGCCTGCTACTACTTGTGTTCTCGGGGCACAGGTTACACCTCTCCCGGCCTTCTCGGAAACGCCATGTGCCACCTTGGGGCAGGGCGTCATCACGTGATCTCGAGAGCCGCCGAGTCGCGAGGCGCCGGCTGTTGCCGGAGGCCTCGAGGACACGGCCTACCGCAAGTTCGTGCCGGTCCTGATTACATGCTGTCGCAACGCACTCGCGACTTTCATCAGGAAGATAGATCACGGAGAGGACGTTAGAGATGCTTGAGGTGAGCGACGACGAGAACGGGCAGGTGCGCCGAGTGACGGCTCGCTCTGGGTGCGGGCACGTGCCGAGGCGGCGGCCCGGTGCGACGGGCCGGGCACCGTATACTCCGGGCCACGCGTTTGGCACCATGTGGGGGGCATGATGACTGATCTGAAGGGTCGGTTTCGACAGACAGAGCGCGCGGCGCGGAAGGCATTCGAGGACGTGTCGCGCGGACGGGGCCTCGTGGAGCTGGTGGTGGAGGAGAAGCGGTGAGCGGAGGTGCGACGAGCGTCTTCCTGAGGGTCGGCGGTGAGCTGTGCTTCCGTTTCGAGGGCCTCCCGCACGCGTTGGCGAGCCGGATCCGGATCCACCTGCC
>Ga0315535_1002541_pt1 | contig 11563 bp, 7 predicted proteins | sample SalMarSW160220MG_2_FD_203092 | JGI IMG/M metagenome (GOLD analysis project Ga0315535, IMG submission 203092) | Salt marsh sediment microbial communities from the Plum Island Ecosystem LTER, Massachusetts, United States - Salt Marsh Sediment SW1602-20 ...
ATTTCGCGAAAGAGAAATATACACATGATTTACCTGCCCCAAGACGACGTTCTCGGTCCGGAGAAAACCATAGAGGAAATCTTGTTTCACGCCATTCCCAAGGAGCTTGAGGCATGGCAAGTCAGTCAGCGACGTCAGGAGATCATGAGCCTGATTGGAGTGGACAACACGAAACAAAAGGTAAAAACACTCTCCGGCGGGTGGCGCAAACGGTTGGCCATTGGTCAAGCTTTGTTTCAAAAACCGGAGTTACTCCTCATGGATGAACCCACCAACCATTTGGACCTGGAGGGGATTCTATGGTTGGAGAACCTTCTCAAAGATGCCCCCTTTGCTTTTGTCCTGGTGAGCCACGATCGGTTCTTTCTGGAAAATACCACGAACCGGGTTGTTGAGCTAAACCAACGATATCCGGAGGGGTTTCTCAAAGTGGAGGGCAATTACAGCGCATTTGTTGAAACGCGGGAGAAGGTTATCCATGAACAGGCGAAAATTGAAACCGTGCTTTCCAACAAAGTCCGCCGTGAGATAGAATGGCTCCGTCGCGGTCCCAAAGCCAGAACCACGAAAGCGAGATTTCGAATTGAGAAGGCGCACCAGCTGCAAGAAAATTTGGCGGCGGTAAAAGGCCGTAATGCGCAAAACAAAAGCGTTGACATGGCCTTTGATGCCACCCATAGAAAAACAAAAAAACTGCTGGATGCGCAGGATCTGAGAAAGACCCTGGGCGGAAAGCTCCTTTTTGGCAACCTTAGCTTGAAACTTGCTCCCGGAATTCGCATTGGGGTCATGGGGAAAAACGGAACCGGAAAGAGTACTCTCATACAGATTTTAAATGGGTGTTTGGCTCCAGATGCCGGCTTCGTAAAAGTGGCGGAGGGGGTGCAAGTCTTGACCTTTAATCAAAACAGGGAGCTATCCGAGGGGAATCAGACCTTGCGGCAAGCCCTGTCTCCGGAAGGAGACACGGTCATATATCAGGGGCGGTCTTTCCATGTGACCGGCTGGGCCAAGCGATTCCTCTTTCAAAAAGATCAGCTGGACATGCCGGTTTCCGGACTCTCCGGTGGAGAAAAGGCCCGCGTTCTTATGGCCAATTTGATGTTGCAACCGGCAGATATTCTACTATTGGACGAGCCCGCCAACGATCTGGACATCCCCACGCTTGAAGTGCTCGAAGAGAGCCTGGAGGAGTTTCCCGGTGCCATTGTCCTCATTACGCACGATCGGTTTCTCATGGAGCGTCTTTGTGATCGATTGCTTTACTTGGATGGTGATGGCGGCGCGGAATATTTCGCAGATTATGTGCAATGGCTTCAATACAGGAAAGACAGGCTGTCCGCTACATCCCGGTCCGGTGAAAGCTCGCAAAGCCCCCGGAATAAGAAACCCAAGAAGCCGGCCTACGAAGAGCGTAAGGAATTGAACCGGATTGAAAAACAGATAGAAAAGGCAGAAGGTATTGCGGATAACTTGCAACGACAGCTTCATGATCCTAAAATTATGTGCGATGCCGATCGATTGGCGGAAAGATATGCCCAACACCAGGAGGCCCAAAAGAAAGTTGAGCAGCTGTATGAGCGTTGGGAGGAATTAGAGGCGTTGAGCAGGGGGTGATTTGTGGGTCCGGGCTCAAAATTGAGACGGTTGGCAAGATATTATAGACGGGCGAAATTTATTAAAAGGAGTGGATCAATGAAGAATTCCATACTTAAAACCATTAGCTTTTTCACTTTGATAGTTTCTTTGATATTTATTAGTGGGTGCGGGACGGTAAAGGTTCCAATTAAAGTAACTCATCCGGCTGAAATCAATATGGCTCAATATAAACAGATTGCCATTTCAGACATCAGAGGGAATATGGGACAGGCATTTTCAGATGGCCTAAAAAACCGATTAATTGAAAGTGGTCGTTTTAAAGTTGTGGATAGATACAGAATGAAACAAATTATGAAAGAGCTAAAACTGTCACAGTCCGACCTTGCCGATTCGGAAAATACTATCAAATTGGGGAAGTTGATGTGTGCGTCCGCTTTAATCGCCGGACATACCGAGGGAAACTATAAAGAAACCACGTCAAGAAAGCGAGGAAAATGTTATAAAGACAAAAAAGAATATTCTTGTACAACTTATTATCGGAAAGGAGTCTTGTCTACAAGTGGTAGCATCGACGTTGTTGATGTTCAGACTGGCGAAATTATTAGAAGTAAGGTCTTAAAAGCTGTCCATAACAAATCTACCAGCGCTACGGATGCCACTCCACCTTCCATTGATAAAGGCTCACTGGAGAACGCCGCCCTTTCTGAGAATTTAAAAACTTTTATGAAAGCGATTACCCCTTGGGATGAAATGGTTCGGGTACCCTTCAAATCGGATACGAATATACCCGACCTTGAACACGGAATTAATCTGGCAAAAATCGGCGAATTAAATGAGGCCATTAAAATCTTTCAATTTGCTGCAAAGGCCGCGGAAGGGAACGCAAAGATTAAGCCCAATAGTATTGCCAAGGCTTATTGGAATCTTGGCCTTGCTTGTGAATATTCATGCGATTATGATAATGCTGTTGTAGCATTCAAAAAAGCCTATGCTTTGAATCCAAAAGATGAATATAGCAAAGAGATCAAAAATGCTCAAAAACTTAAGGCCGAAAAGAAGAAACTTGATGAGCAAAATAATTAACCCATCTATTATAAAATCTTTCTCAAGTCGCTTAAAGGGACCAAGTAAACCGCTTTCCCTTAACACAAGAACAAGTTTAATGTTTTTGCTTGTGATACTGTTGCAAATGTCCTGCGCTATACCAACACAAATAATAAGAGAGCGCTCTTCTTCTGTTAAGCCTGAATGGATTGAATCGCTACCCCAAGACAATGAGACGTTTTATTTTATCGGTATCAAAACATCTGCAGAAACGTTGGAAGATGGAATGAAAGCCGCTATTAGAAATGCTATGTCAAATATTAGTGACTTCATGGGCATTAAGATTGAATCTGTATTTGAAGACTACATCTCGGAAGTTGAACAAAAACTGATATATCAAATCAAAAGCAAAAGTTCTGCCACGGTTAGAGGCGCGCAGGTGGTAGATTCATATTATGAAAAAATGATGAGAATTGACAAGAATTTTAAGATAGAAAAATATGACGTTTATGTCCTTGTAAAGTTCTCTAAAGCTGAAATTGCAAATGAAATAGAACGTCAACAGAAAATAAAACGGGAAAAGATAAAAACCGCATATAATTTTTATCTAAACGGTATAAACAAAGAAAACCAGAAGAACTTTTATGATGCACGCAGATACTATAAACAAGCACTTACGGTTGTGGACAGCCTTGAAGATGTATTAAACATCAGAGGCAATACCGATATCAAAAACAGTGATGATCTTCGACTCAGTTTACAGGCTCATCTGAAGAATGTGACCTTGCATCTATCAAGAGTTGGACTCTCTATTAACATTGATGGCTCTACTCAGTCAAAACAAACGTTTATCTCCAACTTTGTTACTTCACTTAATGAGCATGGCTATACCATTACAGATCGTCTGCCGGCCATCAAGATTACCGGAAATGTTTTTGTATCAGAGAGCAGTTATATTCTGAATAATTATTTTTTTTATGCTCAAGGCAGCGTTTCAGCGAAACGAGCATCAGATAAACAGATAATAGCCGAGTACTTTTTTAAAGTTAAAGGTTCTCATCATTTAAAAAAGCAGGCGGCGCTGAAAGCTCTTGAGGAAGCCGGTCTCGAAGCCGGACACGGATTATCCAAGATAATTTTAGAGAAGGAAACAATGAAATAAATGAAACAATGATCGGGCTCAAACCTTGATCTTAAGGAAAATCATAGTTTTCGGTCAGGCATTAAATAGACGGTTATAGATTACGGAGATGAAATTATGAAGCGAATGAATTGGCAGGTCCTGCTGGGAATGTGTTTGCTCGTGCTGTCTGCTCTTTTCTATTTTTTGCACTATTTGATCTTTAGAGATCCCCACCATATATTCGTTTACCTGATTGGAGATGTCGCCTTCGTGTTTATTGAAGTCCTGTTGGTGACGTTGATCATCCATAGCGTGCTTGAGCAACGGGAGAAGAAGGCACGTCTTGAAAAGTTGAACATGGTCATCGGAGTATTTTATAGCGAGGTGGGGACCAAGCTTTTGGAGATCCTGTCCAAGTGGGACCCTCAAATCGAAAGCATACAAAAGGAGTTGGTCGTTGAGGGGAAATCGGCTGTCCAGAAATTTGGAAGAATCTGTAGGTATTTGAAAAAACATGATTATAGTATCGAAAACGAGAAGCCGGATTGGGACACCGTAAAGGCATTTCTAATGACCAAGAAGGATTTCCTTTTGAGGTTGCTGGAGAATCAAAATCTGCTGGAACATGAGACTTTCACGGATGTGCTATGGGCCGTGTTTCATCTGGCCGAGGAACTTGAGGCCCGAGAGAGCCTCCAGGGCTTGCCGAATGCAGACAATAAGCATCTGACTGGTGACGTAAAAAGAGTATATGGGCAGTTGGCCCTACAGTGGCTCAAGTACATGGAACACTTGAAGAGCAGCTATCCACATCTGTTTTCGCTCTCATTAAGGACAAACCCGTTTGACCGGAGCGCAACGCCCATCGTCCAGGATTCGCTATGAAGCCCAACACTACCCAAGAACTGCGTGGACAGTGATTTGGGTCAGACTTTGATGCCTTGAATCTGCCTGCTCTGTAGTTAGGAACTATCGTACTGGGGTGAAATGTTTACCCCGTTTAATGCGCAGCCGATTCAACTGGGGCGAAGCCTATTTCACCGGCGGGTATAAGAATAAAGTGATACCCCTGAAGTTTGGAACGGAAATAGGGTCAAAAAGCAGGGTTCTGTGAGCGTTTCATATTAAAATCTTAATAGCGAAATCCTCTCCACAGTTTCCAGGTCAACCTTAAACGGATTTTCCGGCAAAAAAACCGGTTCCGGCAATCGATTTTTATAAAACGGTGTATCCTTGATTTTCAAATTGTAGGCGACCACCATTAAATTCTCCAGGTTCAAAACATCTTGGATATTATATGCCAGCAATGTCTCCAGCGCTTTTTGATTTTCATTTCTCCGGTATTCAAACCAAAGCAGGACGGAGAAATAACCGTCTATGCCAGATAGATCTCCCCGGTCCATTCCCAATTGAATTTCACAGCGCTTAAGACCGCCGGTGTACCCCAGGCTGCTGAGAATATATCTCAAGTCGATATGAGCACTATTGAGTTTAATTTTAAAATAGTTCTCGATAAATGGGACATCAAAACTTTTCCCGTTGTATGTGACAATGACTTTGTATTTTTTAATGTCATCAACAAAATCGTTAAGATTCTGTCCGTTGACATAATAACAGATTGAATTTCCGTCATATAAAGCAATCGTTGTTATTTTATTGCTCCAACTTTCCAATCCGGTTGTTTCAATATCAAGATATACAATTGAGTCTCTAAATTCAGGAAAAAACCGCCAGTGTAAATTCGCCGGCAACTGTTCTGAAAAATAATTGGGGTTCCCGGTCGTTAAATGCTGATACGACTGTTCAAGACAGGCGGTTATGGTATCCATCTTTGTCGGTGAAAGGCGGATTGAGTGATTAGCGGTGAATTGATCCCAGTGCTGAATTCCGGATTCCCATAACCGCCGTTCTGTTATATGCCCTATTCCGGGAATGTGAATGAATGTGTTTTTAAGCATTGTCATTCCTCATATGTGTATTCTCCAATTGTACAAACATACCACAATCTGAGTTTCTATAAATAAAAAAGAACATTGGGGTCGTATCTCCTCGGGTGCATTACCAGTTTGTTAATAGCTTTCCAAGACTTTTTGGTTTCAGGTGTCAGGTCTGGCGATTCCTGACACCTGAAACCTGACACCCGAAACCCGATGGCAAGGTTTTCGCTTAAAAATAAATAAGTTAATGCGTGAGAACCATTTTAACAAATCGGTAATGCTCCCGTCGCATCCTAATTATTTGAGGGTTCGGGGAGTTTTTTTAATTTAACCGCTCCATAAATAATCAGCAACTACACCGTACAAACTCATGCATAAGGGCTCGTAACGAAAAAACAGTGTATAAATATTTAAATAAATAGGTTAAGTAGATAACATTTTTCATCTTTTCATTAAGAATTTATTAAAGCGCTGTTTTTTCGCAACGATCCCTAATGCATTCAAACAGTGTACGGTTTCGTTGCTGATCATTCATTCCGCTTAATTTGGGGCTCTAAAAGAAAAACTCCCCGACCCCTCAATTATTTAAATTTTATTATCCGTTTTTTTTAAGGAAACGGATGAAATATTCACATTGAAAAATTTATGGTTGTAAAATTTTTATAATTAATTGTAATGAAACCTGCAGGGACCGGGGTCCCCCTGGTCAGTGATTATAGCAGTTTAAATAGACGATAACATAGGGAACAGTATAACTGTTTAAAATTTATGAAAGATAAAGACTGATGAACGATATCCAAAACATTTATTCATCCATTCCCGCTAACATCCCCCAGGAACTATTCCAAGATATTTTGATAACAGAGACCTTTAAAGTCAAACGGATCGTATCAAAAGGACATGCTTCGCCCAAAGATTTCTGGTATGATCAGGATCAAAATGAATGGGTAATTCTGCTAAAAGGTAGTGCCGGTTTATTGTTTGAAGACAATGACACCATCATTGAGTTAACACCCGGTGATTATATAAATATTCCGGCACACCTTAAACACAGGGTTGAATGGACTGATCCGGACATTGAGACGGTGTGGTTGGAGATCATGTGGGAAAATTCAGGGGCGTAGTCGCCATGAAGGACCCGGTACTCGGCCCACCGGTGATACAGGCCCTTCGTAATGATATACGGAACTGTCCCGGACCCTATGAACATTCAGAAGCCGGACAGTTTTGTACAGGAATGGGGTGAAGAGTCCGCCGGAAGAGCGCTGGCAGCCTTTGACGGATAACGAATAACTGATAACGCCTAATCGAGTTTTGACTCGATTAGGGTTGTAATTAACGTCATGAATAGTATAACTCATAAAAAAATAAAGCCGGGTCTTCATGTTCTAATTGTGTTGAAGAAAGACCAGCGATCCGGAAAATTAACAGAAGGTATAGTGAAAGACATTCTGACAAAATCGCCGACTCACCCTCATGGCATTAAAGTCCGTTTAGAAAGCGGTGAAATTGGACGGGTGAAGGAAATATTAGAATGACATCAGGCTCGCATCCTATTTTCGAACCATTCCCGCCGTCGGGACAGCGATCTTTCTTTTAATTCCACTCGTATTGATAAAAAGGTTGATTAATTTAAAAATAAACGATATTAAAGCATAGTTATTAAAATAATCCGGCGGATATCGCAATGTCGCTTGGAAATATCACCGGATTCAATACTGAAAACCAAACAAAGCCGTCCGGTAAACGCGCCGAGGCGGCTTTTTTTTGTTTTAAGCGACATTACCGGCCGCGGTTTTCCCCGGCCTTCATCAGGAAAGCATTTATGAATTTTTCTTCTTTTGGATTAAAACACGAAATCATCCGGGCCATTGACCAACTCGGATTTGAACATGCCACCCGGATTCAGGAAAAGGTTATCCCCCGGATGCTAACGGGCGACACCGATGTCATCGGCCTGGCCCAGACCGGCACCGGGAAAACCGCCGCCTATGGCCTGCCCCTGATCCATCTGCTTGATTTTAAATCAAAAAATTCCCAGGGGCTGATTCTCTGTCCCACGCGTGAACTCTGCCTTCAAATCACCAGCGACCTGAAACTGTTTGCCCGGCACATCCCGAACGCACGTATTGCCGCCGTTTACGGCGGAGCCGATATTCGGGAGCAGATCACCCTGATAAAAAAAGGGGCTCAGATCATCGTGGCCACGCCAGGCCGACTGTTGGACCTGATCAACCGAAAGGCCGTCAAATTGGGAACGGTGGCCTATGCGGTCCTGGATGAAGCCGATGAAATGCTCAACATGGGGTTTCAGGAAGATATCGACGACATACTGAAACGGACCCCCACCGACAAGCGAACCTGTCTTTTTTCAGCCACTATGCCCGATGCCGCGGCCAAAATCGCTGACACCTATATGATCCGTCCGAAAACCATTACCGCCGGCTCACCCAACAAAGCCGCTGAAAACATCTCTCACGCCTGTTATGTGGTCAAAGAAAAAGATCGGTACTCGGCCCTCAAGCGGATGATCGACTATATTCCCGATATCTTTGGCCTCATTTTCTGCCGTACGCGTGTGGAAACCCAAACGGTGGCCGACAAGCTGATGAAAGACGGTTACAATGCCGAACCGCTGCATGGCGACCTGTCCCAGATGCAACGGAACCAGGTGATGAAAAAATTCAGGGAACGGACGCTCCAACTGCTGGTGGCCACCGACGTGGCCGCACGGGGTCTGGATGTGCATGATATCACCCACGTCATCAATTACAATCTTCCCGATGAACCGGATCGTTACACCCATCGGAGCGGTCGAACGGCCCGGGCGGGTAAATCAGGCGTATCCATCGTATTGGTAAACACCCGGGAAGTTCGACGGATCAAAGAACTGGAATCTAAAAGCGGCATTCGGTTCGAGTATAAAAAAATCCCCGGCGGCCGTGCCGTTTGCGAAAAGCAGCTTTACGCAATGGTGGATCGACTGGTTTCCACGGAGGTCAACAAAAAAGAAATCGATAATTACCTTCCCCCGGTGTTTGAAACCCTTTCCGCTCTGAGCAAGGAAGAATTGATCCGTCGATTCGTCTCCGCCGAGTTCAACCGCTTTCTCGATTACTACCGTGGAGCCCAAGACATAAACGTGAGCGTCAAAAAACGCCAAACAAAGGCAGATAAAGCCGAACACCGCCTCGCAGGCAATACCCAGCGATTTTTCATGAATGTCGGCCGCCTGGACAAACTCAAAGAAGGCGCCATTGTCCGCCTGGTCTGCGACAAATCGGGCATATCCTCCAGAAAACTCGGCCGGATCCAACTCAAAAGAGAGTTTTCATTCTTTGATGTTGAAAAAAGCGTGGCAAAAAAAGTCCTCAAATCTCTTAAAGGCGTGACATTGGACGGTAGAAAAATCCGTGCCAAATTTTCCGATTAGGTTAACATACGACGTCCGGTGTCAAAGATTGAACAGGGGTATTTTATTTGCTGTTCAAGTTACGACACCCATCATACCATTGAGGTTGCAAAAAACAATTCCATGCTTATTTTTAACCTTTGATCTTTAATTAATACGGAAGTGTATTCAGTGAAAAAAATTACCAGAAATGAAAAAATAAGAAACATTGCCATCATTGCGCATGTTGACCACGGCAAGACAACCCTTGTTGATGCCATGTTCAGACAGAGCGGCCTCTTCAGACCGGGCCTTGAAGTTGATGAGAGAATCATGGACAGCATGGACCTGGAAAGGGAAAGAGGAATAACCATCGCTGCAAAAAACTGTTCCGTGAAATGGAACGGAGTAAAGATAAACATCATCGACACGCCCGGACATGCGGATTTCGGCGGAGAAGTCGAACGCGCACTGTCCATGGCGGACGGTGCGATTTTGCTCGTGGATGCGTCTGAAGGACCGCTGCCCCAGACCCGTTTCGTGTTGAAGAAAACCTTTGAGCAAGGTCTCAAGGTTGTTGTGGTGATCAACAAGATCGACAGAAAGGATGCCCGTCCCGAGCAGATTCTCGATGAGATATATGACCTTTTCATCGATCTTGGTGCAGACGGCGAACAGCTCGATTTTCCATATTTGTATGCCATCGGACGCCAAGGCATTGCAAAAAAGACCCTGGACGAAAAAAGGGATGACCTTGATCTTCTTTTTGAAACCATCATCAATGAAATACCGGCCCCTGAATACGATCCCGAAGAACCCTTTCAGATGCTGGTGTCTGATCTCGGATATTCGGATTATCTGGGACGGCTTGCCATCGGAAGAATTTTTAACCAAAATGCCAGGTTCCATGACGACATGGTCTGTATCAACGACAAAGAAGAACATCTCCCGCTCAAGATATCCAAGCTTCAGGTGTATGACGGGATAATTTTGAAAGAGGTTGAAACGGCGGAACCCGGCGATATTATCATTCTATCCGGAATCGAGAATGTCAAAATCGGTGACACGATATGCACAAAAGAATTTCCAAAACCCTTAAAAAGAATCACCGTAGACGAGCCGACCATCTCCATGGAGTTTACCATCAACACCTCTCCTTTGAGCGGCAAGGAAGGCAAAATCGTACAGTCCGGCAAAATACGCGAACGGCTGATCAAGGAGACCCTTAAAAACGTTGCCGTCAGGTTTGAACAGACCGAGGACAGGGAAAGATTTATCGTAAAAGGCAGAGGTGAGTTTCAGATGGCCATCCTCATCGAAACCATGCGGCGGGAAGGGTTTGAAATTTCTGTGGGCCGTCCAAAGGTGATTTACAAACAGTCAAACGGAACCCTGCTCGAGCCCATTGAGAAACTGTTTGTGGATTGTGATGCAGATTTTTTCGGAGTTGTGACCGAAAAGCTTTCCATAAGAAAGGGACGGCTGACACACCTTGTCAATAACGGCAGCGGAAGGGCAAGGGCTGAATTTTCGATTCCATCACGCTCTTTAATCGGTTACCGGGATGAATTTTTGACGGACACAAAGGGGACCGGAATCATGAACACCCTTTTTGAAGGATATGAGGCGTTTCGGGGAGATTTTCCCACCCGGTTCACAGGATCGATTGTGTCAGACCGGCAGGGGAGTTCTGTTGCATACGCCCTCTACCACCTCGAACCCAGGGGCCGCCTTTTCATTGTTCCCGGAGAATCTGTTTATGAGGGAATGATCATCGGCGAACACAACAAGGGCGTTGATATCAGTGCAAATCCAAGCAAGGAAAAAAAGCTCTCAAACATGCGTGCTTCCGGAAAAGATGAAAGCACGGTATGTTCGCCGGTGCAACCCATGACCCTTGAGAGGGCCATAAATTTTATAAAAGATGACGAGATGGTGGAGGTTACTCCACGATCTATCAGGCTGCACAAAAAAGTGCTTTCTTTTAAGAATCGGAGAAATAAAAACGGCATGAACTAACGGTTTGGAATTCTATCAAGCGGGGCTGCGGCCTTGAGTGCGCCGACCACGGGATTTGGCGTCACTCAACTTGTAAATGAATGCCTCAAGCTCGTGAAATATCCGGACTATATGCTGAAGAGGATATTTAAAATATCCCCGTCCTTTACCTTGTAGTTTTTACCCTCCAGGCGGAAGTGGCCGTTGTCGCGGATGCCTTTTTCCGAACCGCAGGCCATCAGGTCGTCGTAAGAAAAGCACTCAGCACGGATAAACCCCCGGCAAAGGTCGGAATGGATGGTTGCAGCGGCTTCCAGGGCCGTGTCGCCGTTGTGCAGCGTCCAGGCCCGGACCTCATCGGGTCCCACGGTAATAAAACTGATGTGGTCCAGAACTTCATAGGCAAAGCGAGTGATGCGGTCGTGGGCGGATTCGTCGATTCCCATTTCCTCCATGAACACCCCAGCTTCT
>Ga0315535_1002545_pt1 | contig 11554 bp, 9 predicted proteins | sample SalMarSW160220MG_2_FD_203092 | JGI IMG/M metagenome (GOLD analysis project Ga0315535, IMG submission 203092) | Salt marsh sediment microbial communities from the Plum Island Ecosystem LTER, Massachusetts, United States - Salt Marsh Sediment SW1602-20 ...
CCGTTCGGGGTTTCTTCTTCACTCATCGTGAAGCGGAGCCCGGTTCCTTGGTCCATATCAAACCCCCTTTCGTTGGTCCATCCCAATGAAAGTTTCAAGCAGCCGGCGCGGCTGCTAGACGATATCTTTGAAGCCCGACCACAGTTTCTTGAAAAAACCGCCCTTTCTCCGGCGTCCACCCTCGCTCGTTTCCATGGTCCGCCCGTAAAGCGCCAGACCCACGGCGGTGGCGTAGATGGGGGACGCCACGATGTTCGTCAGTCCCTGGACACCCATGGGTTCGCCCACGCGGACCTGATGGTCGAAGATGCCCTCGGCCACCTCGGGGAGGCCGGTCAGGCTTGCGCCGCCGCCCGTCAGGACGAGGCCCGCGTTGATGGTCTTGTCGAGGCCGACGCCGCGTATCTCCTCGTAGAGAAGCTGCATGAGTTCCTCGGCACGCCCCTGAAGAAGCTCGGCCAGGCGGGACCTCGGCACCATGCTCGTCTTCTTCCCGGCCACCGAGGGGACCTCCACCACGTCGTCCTCCTCGATGAGGCTTGCAAGGGCGCACCCGTATTTCTTCTTGATGATCTCCGCGTCGAGGATCCCGGTTTTGAGCCCGACGGCCAGGTCGTTGGTGAAGTGCTCGCCGCCGATGGGGATGACGTGCGTGTGCCACAGGGCGCCCTTCTCAAAGACGGCGATGCCGGTGGTTCCGTGGCCCACGTTGATCAGCCCCACGCCGATCTCCTTTTCGTCCGGCGTCAGCACGGAGTAGGAGTCCGCCATGAGGGACAGGACCGGCTCCGCCACCTCTATTCCGCAGCGGTTGACCACGGTGTTGAGGTTCTGGAGGCAGGTGATGGTGCCCGTGATGATGTGCACGTTGGCTTCGAGGCGGGTTCCGGTCATGCCCAGGGGCTGGGTGATGCCGTCCTGGTTGTCCACGATGTATTCTTGCGGGAAGGTGTGGAAGATCTGCTGGTCCTGGGGGAAGCTGATGGTGCGCGAACCCTCCAGAACGCGCTGGATGTCGTCCTTCCCGATGAGGCGGTCCCGGTTGGTGATCGCCACGACGCCCCGGCTGTTGAAGCCGCGCACGTGGCAGCCGCCGACGCTCACGTAGGCCCGCTCGATGGAGTAGCCGGCCATGAGCTCAGCCTCGTCCACGGAGGCCTTGAGGCACTCCACGACCTCGCCCAGGCTCGCGACGATGCCGCGCCGCATGCCCTTGGCGTCGGCCTTCCCGATGCCGGTAATCTCCAGCTTTCCATCTTCCTGGATCTTTCCTATGACGGTGACCACCTTGGAGGTACCGATGTCGATACCGACCACGTGCCCCGTATCTTTAGCCATTCTGGGGCCCTCCCTGTGCGCCGGCATTCGTCGCCGGCTGTCCAATATCTTGCGAAGGATCGGCGGGCGCAATGACAACCCGGCCCGACCACCTGAGATCCATGGCGGTCCTGTCCGGCTCGTACCGGGCGATCCAGGCCCTGGCCTGAAGGAACCGATGCCACTCGTTCTCCAGGTCGTCCGGAGAGACGAGCAGTTTCCAGCCGTCCCGCGTCACCAGGTAATAGGAATCCGTATCCCGGGCAGGTGCGATGGCCTTGACCCGCCCGGCAAGGCCGAGGTTCAGCATCGAAGCGACAAGGGTCTGAACGTCCTGGCTGTCGGGCGAGAGATTACCCGTGAGGTCGAAAACGCCTTCCACCCCTCCCGTCGCGGGCCAGGCGTAACCATGTCCGTCGATGTCGAAGACCCCGCCGGCCGTGGTGACGGCGCAGAGTTCGGGCCTCTCTTCCACTTCGACGATGAGCGCGTTGGGCAGATGGCGGCGGCACATGAACCCCCGGAGCCACGGGAAGGCCGCCAGGCGGCCCGCCACCTCCGAGGGGGCGAGCGTGAACAGGTTTCTTCCGCGCAGGCCGGACAGGGCGTCGAGGACGGGCTGAGCGGCGTGGCGCGTCAGTCCGACGATCTCGATGTCCTGGATGGCGAACGCGGTGTCGGAGTGCATGAGGTTCCAACCCGTGCCGCCCAGGGCGGCGAGGCCGGAAAGGGCGGCGCCGACCAGCGCGAGTTTCAGCGCTCGCTTGAGCCATCTCTTCCTAAAACGGGTCCGTCTCACCGGCGGGGCCGGAAGCCATTCGCCGGTCCTGGTGTGGGTCCTGAAAACGGGATTCTGGAAGCTCACGGTTCCACCTCCCCCTTCTTTCCACCGAGCAGGTCGAGGAGCGCATCGCCCACCGTGGTGACGCTCCCGGCGCCCAGCGTGATGACGAGATCTCCCTGCCGGAGCCCGGGGGCGACGAAGGCCGCCATGTCCGAGACGCTTGCGCACAGGTGGGCGTCCCTGAGGCCGCGTTCCCTTATCTTGTCCACCAGGGCCTCGCTCGTGACGCCCGGGATGGGTTTTTCGCTGGCAGGATAGATGTCCGAGACGACCAGGAGGTCGGTCCCGGCCAGGACCTCCGCGAAGTCGTCGGCCAGCGCGGCCATGCGGGAATACCGGTGGGGCTGGAAGAGCACGACCACCCGTCCCGAGCCTGCCACGCGGCGAGCGGCCTCCAGGGTCGCCCTGATCTCCGTGGGGTGGTGGCCGTAGTCGTCCACGACCCGCACGCCGGCGCACTCGCCCTTAAACTGGAACCGCCTGTCCGCGCCGGGGAAGGTGGCGAGGTCCCGCTGAACGGACTCGAAGGGAATTTCGAGTTCTTCGGCCACGGCCAGGGCCGCAAGAGCGTTCAGTACCATGTGCCTGCCGACCTGGCGGAGGGCCGCGGGACCCCACAGACGGCCCCGCACGTAAAGGTCGAAAGCCTCGCCGAACCCTTCGGGCGCCTCCCTGGGAACGGCCATGAAATCCGAGGGCACTTCGGTTCCGTAGGTGACCACGCGGCGTCTCAGCCTGGGCATGATGGCCTGGATGTTGGGATCGTCGCCGCACACGATGCATGCGCCGTAGAAGGGAACCCGGTTGGCGAACTCGACGAAGGCCTCCTGGAGGTCCTCCAGCGTCGCGTAGCAGTCCACGTGTTCCCAGTCGATGTTCGTGATTACGGCCAGGCTGGGGTGGAGCAGCAGGAAGGAGCGGTCCGATTCGTCCGCCTCCGCCACCATCAGGTCGCTCTTGCCCATGCGGGCGGAAGATCCCAGCGTCGAAAGCAGGCCGCCGATGACCACCGTCGGGTCGAGGGCCGCCTTGTGGGCCAGGTGGGCGATCATGGCCGTCACGGTCGTCTTCCCGTGCGAGCCGGCCACGGCGACGGCCGTTTTCATGCGCATGAGTTCGGCCAGCATCTCGGCCCGGGGAATGACCGGCACGCCCTGGAGCCTTGCTTCCCGGACTTCGGGGTTGTCGGGCGAGACGGCCGACGAATAGACCACGACCTGCGCACCCGTGACGTTGGAGGCGGCATGGCCTTCCGAAATGGTTGCTCCGAGTCCGGCCAGCCGCTGCGTGACGGTGTTCTGCTTCAGGTCCGAGCCCGTCACCGTGAAACCGAGCGTGATCATGACTTCGGCGATGCCGCTCATGCCGATACCCCCGATGCCCACGAAGTGCACGTGCCTGATCCTCGAGAGTTTCATGCCGCCTCCCCCGCGATCAGCAGGACGTCCGCGATGCGGTCCGCCGCGTCCGGCCTTGCGACCTTCTTCAGGGCGCGGGCCATGGCCGCGCGTTTCGCGGGGTCGGCAAGTTGTTCGAGGGCCGCGGTCAGGGCCTGCGTGGTCAGGGCTTCCTGTTCGATGCACAGGGCGCCGCCCAGTTCCTCCAATCCCCTTGCGTTCGCGAGTTGGTGGCCGGCGGCCGCCTGCGGGAATGGCACGATCAGCGCCGGCCTCGCCGCCGCCGCGAGTTCGGCCATCGTCGTGGCGCCCGCGCGGCAGAGAACCGCGTGGCACCAGGCGTATTCCTTCTCCATGTCGTACAGGAAGGGCTCCACGCGGGCCGGCAGTCCCGTTTTTTCGTAGGCATCCCGGACCTTCTGCAGATCGTCCGCGCCCGTCTGGTGAACGATCTCGATGCCGCCCGGGAAGGCCTCGAGCGCGGGCAGGGCCCCGATCACCGCGTTGTTGACCGGCCTGGCGCCCCGGCTTCCGCCGAAGACGAGCAGGCGGAAGGGCTCGGCCGGCGGGCCCTCCGGGCCTACCGACGCCAACGCGGCCCGCACGGGATTGCCCAGGAGTCGCGCCTTGCCCCTGAAGAAGCGGACCGATTGCGGAAAGGCCACGCACACGAGGGACGCCGCGCGCGACAGCAGCCGGTTGGTTATGCCGGGGAAGACGTTCTGTTCGAGCAGGACCACCGGGACGCCGCCTGCCGCGGCCGCCAGGCACAGCGGGAACGAGGCGTACCCGCCCACGCCCGCCACGGCGTGAGGTTTGAACTTCAGCAGGACGGTCAGGCTCATGGCGAAGGCCACGGGGACGAGGGCGACGGCCTTCAGGCGACGCGCCGCGCTCAGCCCGGCGAAACCGGCCACGGGCAGGGCCGTGAAGGAGAACCCGTAATGGGGGGCAAGCCTGGCTTCTATGCCCTTCTTTCCGCCCACGAACAGCACCTCCGCGTCCGGCCTCTTTTTCATGACGGCCTGGGCGACGGCCAGCCCGGGGAAGAAGTGTCCCCCTGTTCCGCCGCCCGCCACGATCACACGAAACGCCATGCCGCCATCCCTTCGCCTTTTCTTTTTCGGTTCGTTCGCTCGTCCGTCATCGCGCATCCACCCGTCAGCATTCCGTTCATTCGTGCTGGCTCACGTTCAGTAAAATCCCCAGCCCGGCCAGTGTGACCACGAGGTTCGAGCCCCCGTACGACAGGAGGGGCAGGGGAAGGCCCTTGGTAGGCAGGAGCGTCAGCGTCACCATGATGTGGATGAGGGCCTGCCCGAGCACCCAGGCCACGATACCCATGGCGAGGAAGGCGCCGAAGTGGTCCGGCGCGGCCCTGGCGGCCTTGAACCCCCTGTAGCCGAGGTACAGAAAGAGGGCCAGAACGGCCAGGGCCCCGATGAGCCCCAGTTCCTCGCCGATCATGGCGTAGATGAAATCGGTGTGCGGCTCGGGCAGGAACATGAGCTTCTGGCTTCCGCCTCCGAACCACTTCCCGACTATCCCCCCACTGCCGACGGCGATGAGGGACTGCCGCGCCTGGAAGCCGGCGTTGCGGGGGTCCGCGCCCGGGTTCAGGAAGGTCAGCATGCGCTGCATCCGATAGGGGCTCGACAGGATGAGCACGGCGACGCCCATTAAACCCGTGCCGGCAAACAGCGCCATCCACTTCCACGGCAGGTCTCCGATGAAGAGAAGAGTACCCACCGCGGCGCAGAGCACGACCACGGTTCCGAGGTCCGGCTGGATCAGGATCAGCACCGAAACGAGCCCGACGAACGCGGCGAGCGGCAGCATGGTCTGGATCCACTCCTTGCCTTCCCGCACTCGCTTGTCCAGCAGGTAGGCCGTGAAGAGGACGACCACGAGCTTGGCCGATTCGGAGGGCTGGAGGGTCATCTTCCAGACCCTGATCCACCTGTGGGACCCGTTGATGGCCGGACTCGCGAGCGCCAGCACGAGCAGGACCAGTTCCCCGGCGGCGAGCAGGAGGATGATCCGCCTGTCCTTCCATGTCTGGTAAGGGATCTTGAGGGCCACGAACAGGGCCGCGAGGCCGATGACCGTCCACACGGCCTGGTGTGTGAAGAAGTAGTTCGGGCTCCCCTTGCTGTTCAGGGCGATGACCGCCGAGGCCGAGTAGATCATGATGAGACCCAGGGCCAGAAGCCCGAGGGTGAGGCCGAATAGCTGGCGGTCGAAACGCAGCAGCCTGCTCATTTCGTCATGGCCTCCTTTACCCACGCCCTGAACTGGTTGCCGCGGTCCTCGAAATTTCTGAATTCGTCGAAGGACGCGCAGGCAGGGGAGAGCAGCACGGTGTCACCCTCTCCACAGGCGGACAGCGCCTCCGCGGTGGCCTCCCTGAGGCTCGGGAAGCCGGCGATCGGAACGGCGCCCGCCAGGGCCTTCTCCACGGCCGGCCTCGCCGCGCCGAAGGCGTAGACCGCCTTGCAGCACCGCTCGATCTCGCCGGACAGGCTTTTCCAGTCGGCGCCCTTGTCCAGGCCGCCGAGCATGAGGATCACGTCCGAACGGAACGCCGTGAGTGCCTTGAGGACGGCGTCCGTGTTCGTGGCCTTGGAGTCGTTGTAGAAGGGAACACCCTTCACGACGCCCACCTTTTCCAGGCGGTGCGGCAGTCCCGTGAAGGTGCCGAGCGGCGCCTCGATCCCGCCCTCGGGCACGCCGGCGCACCTGGCCGCAACGGCTGAGGCGAGGGCGTTCTCAAGGTTGTGAACGCCGGGCAGGTGAAGCGCCGCGAGCGAGAAGAGCGCCTCCTCCCGTCCGTCGTGACGCCAGAAGGCCTTCTCTCCCCTGACAAAGGCACCTTCTTCCATCTCCTGTGCGGCGGAGAAGGGTTGCCGCTTTGCGGTCACTGCGCCGCCCAGACGGCGCGCCACGGGATCCGTCATGGAATAGACGGCCGTGTCCGAGGCCGCCTGGTTCAGGAAGACCCTGGCTTTGGCCGCCTGGTAGTCCTCGAATCGGCTGTACCGGTCCTGGTGGTCGGGCGTGACGTTGAGGAGGACGGCGACGCGGGCGTGGAACCGCTCGATGCTCTCGAGCTGAAAGGACGACATTTCGAGCACGTACCACGTGTTCTCCGTGGCGCCTTCGATCATCTGCGAGAACGGCGTGCCGAGGTTCCCGCCCGATCTCACGTCCGGCAGGTGCGCCGCCATCAGCTCGGCGATCAGGGTCGTGGTGGTGCTCTTGCCGTTGGAGCCCGTCACCGCGACTATGGACCCCTGCGAATGCCTGAAGGCCCACTCGGGCTCGCCGAGCACCGGGATCTCCATCTGGCGGGCCGCCCGCACGAGGGGGGAAGCAACCGGGACCCCGGGAGACAGGATCACGGTCTCCACGTCCTGGAGGAGGCCGGGCGATTCGGAGCCGCCGTAGAAGACCAGGCCGGCCTTGAGCAGCGGTGATATGTCCGTGGAGAGGCGGTCGGTCGTGGCCTGGTCGCAGGCCAGGACGGAATGCCCCTCTTTGATCGCCAGCTTCGCCGCGGCGTAGCCCGATTTTCCCATTCCGACGACCAGTACTTTCATGACCTCACCGTATCTTGAGGGTCGCGAGACCCATGAGAGCGAAGATGATGGCGATGATCCAGAACCGAATCACCACCTGCGTTTCGGCCCATCCGCCCAGCTCGAAGTGATGGTGGATGGGCGCGCAGCGGAAGATGCGCTTCTTTCTCGACTTGAAGGAGGCTACCTGGAGGATCACAGAGAGCGCCTCGATCACGAAGAGGCCGCCCACGATGACCAGGAGCATCTCCTCCTTGATGATGAGGGCGAGCGTCCCGATGGCGGCGCCCAGGGCGAGCGAGCCCACGTCCCCCATGAAAACCTGTGCAGGGTGGGCGTTGAACCACAGGAAGCCCATGCTCGATCCCACGAGCGCCGCGGCGAAGACGGCCAGTTCCCCGGTGTTCCGCACGTAGGGAATGCCCAGGTATCCGGCGATCACCGTGTTGCCCGCCGCGTAGGTCAGGATCGCGTAGGTGGTCCCCGCAACGAGGGTGCAGCCGATGGCGAGGCCGTCCAGGCCGTCGGTCAGGTTTACAGCGTTGGACGACCCGACGATCACCAGCATGGCGAAGGGAATGAAGAGCCACCCCAGATCGGGGTGGAACTCTTTGAAGAAAGGCACCGTAAGGGCCGTGTCGTAGTTCCCCGTCCTGGCGTAAAGGTAGAGGAAGACCGCTACGGCGCCCGCTGCCGCGAACTGGAGCAGGAATTTCTGCATGGCCCTCAAACCGAGATTCTGGCGCCGCTTCATCTTGAGGAAATCGTCTGCGAAGCCTATGGCGCCGAAGACCAGGGTGGTGAGGAGCAGCACCCAGAAGAAGGGCGTCTTCAGGCGTACGCAGAGCACCGTCGAAACGGTCAGGGACAGCAGGATGAGCAGGCCGCCCATGGTGGGCGTGCCGGCCTTCACCTGGTGCCCCTTCGGACCTTCGTCTCGGATGTACTGACGGAGGTTCAGCTGTTTGAGCGCCCGGATTATGATGGGGCCGAGCAGGAGCGTGATCATGAAGGCGATGAAGATCGCCAGGGCACCGCGGAAGCTGATGTAGCGGAATACGCGCAAGGCGGAGAAATATTCGCGCAGAGGGTAGAGGAGTTCGTACAGCATCAGCGCCCCCGCCTTTCCAGAAGACGGTGGACGAACCCGTCGAGGCCGATGCCCCGCGAACCCTTCACCAGTATTCCGTCTCCGCTTCGTATCATCGCCTCGAACCAGTCGGCCCCGTCTTCCCAGCGCGGCACGTGCAGGCACGGCCGGCCCGATGCGGCGAAGGCTTCCGCAAGGGCGGCTGCGCCGGATCCGCCCACGGCAAGGAGGCCTTCGACGCCCGCCCGGACCGCGTGCTTCCCGATTGCCCGGTGGTGGCGGTCAGAGGCCTCGCCCAGTTCGAGCATTTCGCCCAGGACCGCCAGCGGACGCCTGTGCCAGGTGCCGATGCCTTCGAGCACGAGCCCGACCGCGGCCGGGTTCGCGTTGTAGGAATCGTCGAAGAGCAGGACGTCTTTCCGCAGGAGGAACGCCTCACCGCGGTGCTCCACCGGTTTGAGGCCGGACGCCGCCTCGCATGCCTCGCGGAGCGAAAGTCCGTAGAACGTTCCCGCCGCGGCGGCCGCCGCAAAGTTCCTGAGATTGTGGACCCCGGAGACGTGGAGCACGCCCATGGCCTTCTTTCCGCCATAGGCCATTTCGAAACGCGAACCGGCAGGCCCGGTGACGCTCTCGGCGCGGATTCGGACGTGGCAGGATCGGCCCGTGCCGAACGTTGTGCGATGCGATCCTTCGGGCAGGGCGATGTCCGCTAGCAGGGGGTCGTCGCCGTTCAGGAAGGCAGCGCCGCCCTTTTCTAGGGATTCGAAAACCTTGCACTTTTCGTCCCGGATGGCCTCCAGGGACGGGAAGAACTCCATGTGGACCGGCTCGATACCCGTGAAGATGACGGCCGACGGCCGCGCGATGGGTGCGAGGGCGGCCATCTCGTCCGGCCGGCTGATGCCCATTTCGAGGACCCAGAACCGGGCATCCATGTCTGCGGCCATGAGGGTCTCCGGGAGGCCCAGGAGGTTGTTCCGGTTGCCGCTCGTGGCGTGGACCGTTCCCAGCCTGGAGAGGACGGCCGCCGTGAAATCCTTGGTGGTGGTTTTGCCGCACGAACCCACGACGCCCACGACGCAACCCTTGTACCCGGACCGCACGTGCGATCCCAGGGCCTTCAACGCCTCTTCCACCGAGCCGACCTGCACGACGCCGCCTCCCTCGGGGACGTCGACCGGTTCCTCCGCCAGGACCGCGGCGGCACCCTTCTCCACGGCCTGCCGGACGAAGGCGTGCCCGTCCACCTTCTGGCCCTTGATGGCGGCAAAAAGGCAACCGGGTGTGACCCTCCTGGAGTCCAGGCACAGGCCGCGGACCAGCGCCGGCGTGGGGACCTCGATCCGTCCGCCGGTCGCCGATGCGATCCTTTCCAGGGCGAAGCTCATCACGGCCATGTCATCTCCGACAGCAGCTCCCGCAAAACGGTCGGGTCGTGGAACGGGCGATGCTCGGTTCCAATGATCTGGACCCTCTCGTGGCCCTTGCCGGCCACGACCACGACGTCTCCCGCCTTAGCCAGGGAAAGGGCCTTCTTGATGGCTTCCCGCCGGTCGAGGTCGCAGTGGTACCTCTTCTGCGGACCCAGTTCGGGGCGGATCCCCGCTTCGACGTCCTTGACGATCGCGGCGGGATTCTCGGTCCGGGGATTGTCGGACGTCAGCACGATCACGTCGCTCAGCCTCGTGACCACGGCGCCCATCAGCGGACGCTTGCTGCTGTCCCGGTCGCCGCCGCAGCCGAAGACGGTGATGATGCGTTCCGGCTTGAGTTCGCGCAGGGTCTGAAGGAGGTTGCGAAGGGCGTCGTCGGTGTGGGCGAAGTCGACCAGAATCGCGAAGGGCTGGCCGGCGTCCACCCGTTCCATACGCCCAGGCACACCTTCCATCCCTGCTATTCCGTCGTGTACCTGCTCCGGCGTTGCACCGCAGGCCAGCGCCGCAGCCGATGCCACGAGGATGTTCAGAAGGTTGAAATGGCCCGTCAGCCTGGATCGGATCTCGAGCGGCCCGAAGGGCGTAGCGACCTCCGCCTTTATGCCGTCCAGGTCCATGGTGCAGGCGGTGGGACGGACGTCGGCCTTGCTTCTTGAGGCAATGCCGAGGATCGTCTTCTTCTTCAGCTCTGTGGCAAGGCGCGCGCCGTACGGGTCGTCCAGGTTTACGACGGCCGTGCCCTTCTTGCTCAATAGGTCGAACAGGCCGCGCTTGGCCTGGTAGTAAGCCTCCATCGTGTGGTGGAAGTCCAGGTGGTCCCGCGTGAGGTTCGTGAAGGCAGCCACGTCGAAGGTCACGTCCCTCACCCGGGCGAGGACGATGGAGTGGGAGGAGACCTCCATGATCCCCGTGGCGAGGCCCCTGTCTTCCAGGGTCCTGAGCCACCGATGGATGTGGTGGGCTTCGGGCGTCGTCCTCGTGGCCGCCTTGAGCCCTTCTCCGTCGTCGTACTCGATGGTGCCCAGGAGTCCCGCGCCTCCCGCTTCCCTGAATATGCTCCGCAGCAGGTAGGCGACCGTGGTCTTCCCGTTGGTTCCCGTAACCCCGATCGTCTTCACCGGCGTGGACCGGGTCCGGTAGACGGCGGAGGCGAGGGCGGAGAAGGCCTCTCTGGCCCTCGGGCTGACGATCCATGTGACACCGGCCGGTACCTCGTCGAGGGCCTCGCCATGCGCAAGAACCGCGCTCGCGCCTCGGCGGACGGCCTCGTCGACGTAGAGCCTGCCGTCCGTATTGAATCCGCTGAGCGCCACGAAAATGTCGCCGGGCCGGACTTCTCGCGAATCGCACGTGCAGCCGGTGACGGTGATATCGAGGGGCCCCGTGACGCTCGAGTGGGAAACGGTGCTCAGGAGATCGGCCAGAGGGACGCCCGTGGCGGTCATTGTTTTTTCTCCAGGTAGGCCAGGTCGACGCTGCCGGGCCCGTCGGGGTAAGCCGTGCGCTTGAGGGCGAAGTCCATTATCCGGGAGAAAGCGGGTGCCGAAACCGAACCTCCGTAAATCCTTCCGACGGGCTCGTCGATCATGACCAACACGACGAGACGCGGATCGTCGGCGGGGGCGAAGCCCACGAAATAGGCTATATACAGCCTTCGTCCGTCGGGACTCTTGATGCCCAGCTTCTGCGCCGTTCCAGTCTTGCCCGCCACGTTGAGGCCAGGAATCGCGGCCGCCTGCCCCGTACCTCCGGTGACGACGGCCTGGAGCATGTGGTTGAGCGTCCGGGCCGTCGATGCCTTGATGACCCGCTCGAAGGGAGGCTGGGGCGCGTTGAGGAGAAGCCTGGGGACTACCTTGAGGCCCCCCGAAGCGACCACCGCGTAAGCC
>Ga0315535_1002546_pt1 | contig 11551 bp, 6 predicted proteins | sample SalMarSW160220MG_2_FD_203092 | JGI IMG/M metagenome (GOLD analysis project Ga0315535, IMG submission 203092) | Salt marsh sediment microbial communities from the Plum Island Ecosystem LTER, Massachusetts, United States - Salt Marsh Sediment SW1602-20 ...
AATTTTTCGGGCGTATGTGAAAGGGATTCCTTGGCCCGTGCAAGCGCGCTTCGCAGGAGAACGGCGAAGTCGTCACACTTCTTCTGCTGGCTTGTTATGTGGTCGGCCCAGTCGTTCATGACCGTCAGGATCGTACCCTCGTGGGGTTTCGAAAGCGCGTCGTAGGCCGCTCGCTTGGCCCGGGATACGGCGGCCGCGAAATCTTCCGTCGTAGCCCTCGCCTTTCCGCCGAGCCCCTCGGCGAGTCCCTTGATGAATTGCGCCAGGATCGCGCCCGAGTTCCCCTGCGAACCGAGGATCGCGCTCTCGGCCATGGCGTGGCACACCTTCTCTATGGATCGGTGGAAGTGGTGCCGCAACTCGTCCCCCACGGACCGCATGGTCAGGGCCATGTTCGTTCCCGTATCGGCATCCGGTACGGGGTAGACGTTGATGTTGTTGAGTTGCTCCCGCCGTTCCTCGAGCCTGTCGATTCCGGCCAGGACGGCTCTCTTCAGGCGCCTGCCATCGAGGTAGCGGATCTTCACCGAGACGGGTGCCCGCTGCCGTAACACGCCTTGCTGCATCGGCCCCTCCGCGACAAGCGAATATTATATGCTATTTACCGATATGCTCAAATTTTCGGGAGGGCGGGAGCGAACGTAATTCCCAACCGGGTACTCTCAATTCGAGACCGCTCATTCAGGTCAGGGGGCCTGGGCACCGGCCGCGGAAGGGGCGCGCTTCTCCGGTTCATTGGAAGTCTTTCGACCAGCACTTCTCATTGCCCGTGCCATCGAAGGCGCACACGGTCACCGCCTGTTTCTTTCCGGCCGGTCCAGCCAGAGAAAACGTCCGGGAGAACGTCCCGTCTTTGTTCACGTCCACCTGTACGTCGTTGACCGTCACGTATACCACCGGTGAGACCTTCCCCCTCACGAGAACCACGTCGCCCAGGACGGTCGCGTCGGCGGACAGGCGCCAGCCGGGAGGACTCTGCGTTTTCAGGGGGGCCTCGAGCACACGGAACCAGATCGGCCACGACCAGAAAGTATCGCGGTTGCCCCCAACGGACCGCAGCCGCCAGAAGTAGAATCCCGCCGCGAGTCCGCCGACGGTCGTACTGCTACCCGATACCGTTTTGTCCAGAGCGAGCGGCCCGGAGAAGAGAGGAGACTTCGAAACCTGGACGCGGACGCTGGCGTTAAGCGCCCGTTCCCAATCCAGTCGAACGGTTTTCGTCCTGCCGGGGGAGGTCCTGAAAACCCGGCCTCGGATGGGCTGTGCCCCTGCCGGAGGAATGGCGAGCGCGTAGTCTGTCTCGAAGGTCTTGGCCGTGGTGCGGATGCCGACCGCATCTACACCTGCCTTGAGTTCACGCGAACCCGACGCGTTTCCGACCGTTGCCCCCCCGCTTCGCACCTGGACATCCGTTCGGTCGCCGCCTCGCAGCACCACCAGGCAGACGCTGCCGGGGGCGAGGCTGACGTCCGCACCGCCTGAATGAATGAGGCCCGTCGCGTCCGCCGAGACTATGTCCGGAGATCTGTAGAGAAGCGAGCCGGTGAGAAGCGTCACGTCCACCCCGCTTCCGGAACGACCGGCCGTGATGGAATTCAGGCGCAGGGATGAATTGGGGCGAAGGTAAACCTGTTCCTGGTTGGGAAAGTCCAGCAGGGCCGTTCCGGTGCCGCCAGAGATCAGCCTGTCGCCCGGAACCACGTTCGCACCCTCTTTCGCCGCCAGGCTTCCGGAAGGGGAGATTATGGACAGGGAGCCGGCCACCGCCTTGATTGAGGGCATCTCTCTCGGCGTCTCGAGCTCGCCCTCGATGGGGCGAAGCACCGACAGAGCCTTCTCCGCCGAAGCCCTCGCATCTTTGTACCGACCTCCTTTATAGGATGCCCGAGCGTCCTGGACATCCGCCTTTGCCGCGGACAGCTGACCGGCGTAGCGTCTCGCCGCGTCCTCTTGCTCTACACGGCCTGCAAGCGCCTGGGCCCGGTTGACGGCCCTGCCCGCATCGGCCTTCTCCTGCCGGTGCCCTGTCACGTAGATGTAGTAAATGCCGGCCACCACACCTACTGCAAGGAAGACCGCCAACGCGCTGAAGAAAATGTTCACGTTCCTGGCAAAGCGCCCCATATCAGCCTCCCTGAACGGACTCGCGGGACGAGCCGGCGCCTCGGAGCAAGCGGCTTTTATAAGAGGATAGCCCAGCGTCCGTTAGGAAACAACGGCAATCCCGGGGAAGGGCACCTTTGTGAGATTCGTCACTGCCCCCGGAACCGGGCCGTCGATTCAACCGGTCGGGGAGGCTCGCGGATAAGATTGGGAGCGTCGCTTGCCACGCGTGCTCTTTTTGGGTACTCTTTTCACTTGTTCCGCCGACAAAAGAAGGGGGTTTCATGAGCACCGACAATAAAAACAAGCAGCAACCGCTCGAGTTGCCGGAGAACGCCTACACCCAGTTAAAGCCCGGCGAAGAGTACGTGCCCATCATCACACGCGAGAAAGGCGAGCCAGAGGTTACCGGACGGTCGATAGTTTTCGGCTTGATCATGACCGTGTTCTTCTCGGCGGCGGCGGCCTACATCGCCCTCAAGCTCGGGCAGGGCATCGAAACGGCCATTCCGATAAGCATCCTGGCCATCGGCTTCTCGGCCTTCATGGCCAAGATGGCCATGAGAAAGAGCGGCCTCATCGAAAACGTGAACATCCTGGCAATCGGTGCCACCTCCGGCATCGTCGTGGGCGGATCGGTCTTCACCATGCCGGCCATCTACATGCTCCATCTCAAGGGGGGATTCTGGCAGATTTTCCTCGTTCCCTTCCTGGGCGCGGTGCTAGGCGTGCTCTTCCTCATCCCCTTCCGGCGCTACTTCGTGGCCGAGATGCACGGCAAACTCCCCTTCCCCGAAGCGACGGCGACCACCGAAATTCTGGTGACGGGCGAAAAAGGCGGCAGCCAGGCCGGGATTCTCCTCTACTCCCTCGGCATTGGCGTCCTGCTGGACTACCTCGCGCTTTCCTACCACGCCTGGACCGATACCTTCACCACGGCCGCCGTAAAAGGTATGGCCTTCTTCACCGATAAGCTGCGGGGCGTGTTCGCCATGAGCACATCGGCGGCGGTGCTGGGTCTCGGGTACATCATCGGAATTCGATATGCATCCATCATCATGGCGGGCTCCATGCTCTCCTACTTCGTGCTCATTCCCCTGCTGGCGCACGTGGGAGGTCCAGCCTACGCACATCTCAATTACGAACAGATCTTCAGCGACAAACTGCTGGGCGTCAGGAACATCGGCATCGGCGGCATCTTTGCGGCGGGCGTCATTTCGATCATCCAGATGGCACCGGTCATCAAGCAGGCCGTCCAGAAGATGATGGCCCAGCTTTTCAAGCACCGCGAGCACGGCAGGACCGAGGCGGTGTCCCGCCTGGACCGCGACATACCGATGCCCCTTGTCTTCGGCCTCATCGTTTTGGTTTCGCTGGGAATCTTCCTCTACTTCAGGTTCTCGGTACTGGCCCAGGACGCGCACCCTACTCTCCTGGCATTCCTCGCGCTGGCACTCACCCTCCTCATCGTGTTCCTCTTCTCGGCGGTGTCTGCGTGGGCGGTGGCCATGATCTCCGTGACACCCATCTCCGGCATGACGCTCACGACGCTGATCATCGCGGCGGTCATCATGTCGGCCCTCGGCCTGGCCGGACAGTCGGGCATGCTCGCCGTACTTCTCATCGGCGGCGTGGTCTGCACCGCGCTCTCCATGTCCGGTTCCCTTGTGACGCAGTTCAAGATCGGCTACTGGCTGGGCTCCACGCCTCGCACGATCGAGTGGAGCAACATAATCGGTTCGGCGTTGGCATCCGTCACAGTGACGGGCGTCATCATCATGTTCGCTACGGTCTACGGATACGGTGCACCCACGACCCAGCACGCTCACCCTCTTGCGGCGCCCCAGGCGAGCGCCATGGCCGCCGTCTTGAACGCATTCCTCGGCGGGCAGGGTGCGCCGTGGATGCTGTACGGCGTAGGCGCGATTATCGCCGTGATCGTGGCCATGCTCGGCGTCTCCTCGCTGGCCTTCGCCCTCGGCATGTATCTTCCCATTCAACTCAATAGCCCCATCCTGCTCGGCGCCATCGTGGCTTGGATGGTCCAGAAATCCAGCAAGAACCCGTCCCTGAGCAAGGCACGCAACGACAAGGGCATTCTCATCGCATCCGGCCTCATCGCGGGCGGTGCGCTGGCGGGCGTCTTGGACGGTTTCACCAAGATGATCTCCGAACGCATCGGATGGGAACCCCGCGCATTCCACTTTTCAGCTTCGGCGCAGAACTGGGCCGGACTGATCGTTTTTCTTCTGCTGGCCGCCTTCCTGTACTGGGACTCGCGCAGGGCAAAGGGGCCGGGACAGGGTGAAAACTCGGCGGCTTCGGAGGCCTGAGGCCGCTTGCACGGAAGCTACAAAAGAAAAAGCCTCGGACGGCCCGGCCGTCCGAGGCTTTTTCTTTTGCCGATCGAGAGAAGACACTCAGGCTGCAGACCACCCGGGAAGGACGTCCTTGAATATCCTCCCCGTTTCCTGCAACACGTCCCGTGCTTCCGGCACGGTAAATCCCATTCGCTCGGCTGGAACGTCATCCCGACATCTCAAGGCTCTGGAGGCGAGACCGGCGATGTAGGCCCCGTCCGATACCCACCCCTTCTCCATCGCGTCCAGAGCCTCCATGACGGACGTCCTGTTCTCCATGCCCGAGAAGGCCATCTTCGCCGCCAGGGCCCTGATGTTTTCGACGCCGTAGTCGTTCGCGAAGGCACCCACGGGAGGCCACAGACAGCATTCGTAGAAGCTCTCCAGAATGCGCCGGGGCAGGCCATCCTCCGGGTAGAGGTCCCGCGCGCAGGAGAGGGCCGTGATTTCGATCATCCGCGACAGGTGTCCCTGCAGAAACGCCCCCTCGCCCGGCGGCAGCTTCGGCCAATCGCCGTGAGCCAGCGGCTGGCTCAGAAGGAGCGCCCCGAGCACGTACCTGGGCAAGAGCGGATCCCCCTTACGAAGGGTCATCCAACTGCCTACGAACTGCGGAAAGGGATTCGGCGGCTGGGTCACCATGCCGTAAACGTCCGCAGGGCACGTCAGAAAGAACTCGTGCCCTTTCTGATCCTCTCCGGTCAGTTCCAAACCGATGCCGCAATCCGCGATACCCTGCTCCCGCCAGAAACTCTGAAGGCCCGAGGCTGTCCAGAATCGGGCCAGCAGGACCGCGACGTACACTCCGCTCGCCAGCGCGAAATCCTTCAACTCGTCCGAAGGTGCTTCGGTGCCGTAATGGGAGGACAGCAGGTGGTCCAGGACATACACGTCCGGGAACTCGCCCGTGAGCAGAACCTGCCCGTCCGTCATAGCCTTGACCCTTCCGGCAAAGTCCATGCCGATCTTGACGGCATTCTCAAACGTCAGCGTCTCGCCCATATCGTTCCTTTCCGTTCTTCTCAGAAGTTTCGCTTCCCTGCTTGCCCGTGACCTCGTGGCACAGCCCCATGACCTCGACCACCACTCCGTCCTTGAGAATTGGCCTTTCGAAGGCCTCGAGCCGGATGATCCTGCCGCTCTTGTGGCGTATCTCCACGAAATAAGGCGGGGGCTCCAGCCTTTCGTTGAAAATGAGCCCGGATATTCGCTCGGCCTTTTCGTTGATGGGATTTTCGGTGCCGATGCAGGGATGGGGAGCGAGAAAATACTCGGGGGGATAACCCGTCACAGTCTCCACACCGGGAGAGATGTAAGAGTAGTTGCGGTCCCTGTCGTGCACGTAGAAGTAAAAGTCCGGCACATTCTCCACGATGTGGCGGAAGCGCCTCTCGCTGTCTTCCAGCTTTCGCCTGGCGATGACGTGATCCGTCACGTCCCTCGAGATGCCGCAGATGCCTACAATGGAATCCTTCGGCCCACGCAGTGGTACCTTCACCGTATTGAACACCCTTCTGCCCGCACCCGTTTGAACGGTCTCCTCCTCGAGCTCGACCATTTCACCGGCCAGGACTCGCTCATCGACACGGCGGATGAGCTGCCCTACCTCGGCGCCGAATAGGTCCAGGTCGGTCATGCCTGCGATCTCCGACTCGGCGATCCCGAGCAGGTCCGCCATTGCGGGATTACCCAGCACGTACCTGAACTTCCTGTCCTTGATGTAGATGGCGTCGCGGGCGCTATCCAGAATCGCCCTGGAACGGGCTTCGGAGGTCTGAAGCGCCACTTCCGCCTCCACCTTTTCCGTCACATCCCTCATGGCGATCAGGTCCACCACGCGACCGGCGTAATCGGTCTTTGTTCCCAGGGCTTCCACCCATATGCGGCGGCCGTCCCGCCGGACGCACTCGTAGCGTACCAGCCTGTGGTAATCCTCCTGAATGACTCGCCGGAGATCCTCCGCGACTCGCGTGCGATCGCTTTCCGCCACGAAGTCGAGTACGTCCAGGTCCTTGATTTCATCGAAGGACTCGTACCCGAACATGCGGCATATGGCAGCGTTGGCGGCCACCACACACGGGCCGATCGGATCGAGCACAAGGATGCCTTCGGTGACGTTGTTGTAGATCGTTCTGAACTTGAGCTCGCTCTCCTTGAGGTCATTCTCGATCTTCTTCTGATGAGAGATGTCCCTGATGGAACACACGATGACGCGTCCCTGCTCGAGTTGGGTCAGAGACACGCTCTGGTAGAACGCGCCGCCGCCGCCCTTCCCGACCAGTTCCCCCGTCCAGTAACCGAAACGGTTGACGTGGGGAAGGACCTCTTTCTCGATGAAGCTCCACTGCAATTCGGAGTAGAGGTCGGACCATCGCTTTCCAGCCAGTTCCACGGGAGCGTCGAAGGCGTGGATATGTGCAAAGGCGGGGTTCATATAGAGGAAAGTCCCGTCGGGCTCCAGGAGCGCGAGTCCGTCCACGCTCGAATCCATGGCCTTGTAAAGGGTGGTCAATTCCTGTTCGGACAGCTTCCGCGTGGTGATGTCCATCCGGCTCAACAGCACGCCGCTGATTCGCGCGTCTTCGTAAAGCGGGGAGACCACCAGCAGGTACCATCGGACCTGTTCACCTTCTCGAGTGGGCGATTCGAATGTGAACTGCTCCCGCCTGCCCTCGAGGACCGCACGTATCCCCTCCGCCTCGAGTGCCGAGTAGGAGTCCCCCGAATCGACCGAGCTGGAGAGCGCGGCCAGATAGTTGCTGCCGGGGGCGCACTCCCATCCGCCCGGTTTGCCGTAGGGACTGCTTTCCCAGGCCTTGTTGACCACGCGTATGGTACCGTCCGCGTCGAGGAGCGCCATCTGAAAGGGCTGGCAATCCAGGCTGGCTCCCGCCATGGCGCGGTTCTCTTCGATCTCGGTGACATCCCTCGCCATGCCGCTGAGCCCCGACGGTTCACCGGTGGAATCGTGGTTGAGACGGGCGGAAATCTGCAGGAAGCGCCTCGTGCCGTCGGCTCTCGTCACTTCCAGGGTCGCCAGCTTGAGACTGGCTCCCGTAAGATAGACCTTTCTGAAAACGGCGTGGAGCGACGCGGCGGATTCGGGCGCCAAAACATCCCTATAATCCCTATTCAGCAAGCCGCCTTCGGGTAAGCCCAGGAGCCGCTCCATGGCCCTGTTAGAGGCAAGAAAGCGCCCGCCGAGGTCTACCTCGAAGAATCCTTCGTCCAGCGCATCAAGCGTGGCTTTCAGGCGCCCAAGGTCCGAGGAACCCTGCGTGCAATTCCGGCCTTCGTTTGCCACTTCTGATGGTTCACGAGGCTTTTCCATGGCGAAGTTCCCCTTTTGACCGCCTCGGCTCACCTCGGGCGACGCATGCCCCCCGAACATCACCTCTCGTTCCTTCGGGAATGGAGGTATTCAAGATCTATATTCTATATATTACCACTCTGCATTCCAGGAGTTAAGACACCGACCTGTCCGGGAAGGCGTGGTCTGCCCCCTTTCGTCGTCGCGATTCTGCGCCGCGAATCGGACCGTGTCTTACCGGTGAGACGGAACCCGGCGGCGGAGTTGCGGCCTTACGTGTTGGGAACTTTGCCTGCACAGCGATCCGGCCGATCACCCCTTCACGCTCAATATTGGCACGGCGATTGCAACTTGCAGGCCGGGAGGATACCACGATGAGAACGAGAACAGACGTTGACGAACACGTCCCGGCACAGGACCAGGAGGGCTACGAGTTCTCCTGCCCGACATGCGGCCGGATTTACAACACTTGCCAGGCAGAATGGTGCGACTGCATCACCGACAACCCGACCTTCGTGTGTCCGCACTGCAACAGCTGCTTCTGCGGCAGCAGCGTCCAGGAACGCAAAGATTTCTGGGAAGGCGCACCTCCGACCATGTGGCGGCGGCGACTAAAGAAGGGATTCAGAACGTCGCAGTGTCCGCCCTCCGAATTGGGCAATCCCATCCGGCGACCCCTCGTATTGGTGGTCGACGACGAGTACGACACCCGGATCGTCGCTTTTCGTGTGCTGGAAGCGCTGGGATACGGCGTTCTCCTGGCGCAGGACGGAGCCGAGGCCTTCGAGTTGGCAAAGCAATACCAGCCCGATCTCATTCTCACGGACCAGATGATGCCCAAGCTCGACGGCAAGCACCTCTGCCGGCTCATCAAAGAGACGCCGGAGACCAGCCACATCCGCGTGATTCTGATGACCGGTCTCTACAAGAAAGAATCACAGAGAATCGAGATCCTCAAGGACTTCAGAGCCGACGACTTTCTCACCAAACCCATCGCCTTTCACAGGCTGGGAGAGGTCCTCGAAGGCTGGCTGGCTTCAGCCCTTGTGGTCTGACGGCGATTCTTCCGCAAACCACAGGTCCTTCCTCCCGCCCCCCATGCTCCTTGCGGCGCCCGGCTTCGGACTATATGCTGTAAAGGAGCACGGAGGGCGCCCTGCCTTTCAGCTCGCCCATACGGACGTCCCATGAATATCTCGAATGGAACCGACTCAAAGTTTGGCGGCATAGCAGACTCCATGCTGGCGCTCGGCGAATTGGGCGAGGCCTTCGCCCTTGCCCGTTCGCCGAGCGACCTGGTCGCCCCCCTCGGCCAACGCTTTCGGCGTCTTGTCGACTCGGAAGAGGCGTGGCTTCTCTGGCCGGGGCCCGAGGCAGAGGAAATGATCGCCTTGCGGTTGGTCGGCGGCGAGGGTCCTCCGGAGTGGAAAGGCTCGCGCGGCGAAAACCCGGACTCCGCGGACGGATGCCCCGATAACCTCGTGCGCCTCTACAGGGGTCTTCGGGTGGGCGAGACGATCAGGCTCCCATTCGGAGCCCCCGAAAACGCAGAGGCCTCGCTGTTGCTGAAGATTCCGGCTTCCGGGACCGACGCTGTCAGCTCGATGCCCGTCCTCAAGTGTCTGCGGGGCCTTCTCGTCATGGCTTTCGAAGCCATCCACAAAGGGGCCTTGCTGTCTCGCGGAAAGGCGGAATGGGAGAAGGCGTTCGACGCGGCAAGCGACCTTTTCATCATCCATGACCCGCATGGCTATATCTTCAGGGCGAACATGGCCGTCTCAAGTTTTGCGGGACTTCCGATCAGGCAATGCGTCGGCAGCACGTGCGGCCATCTCTTTCCCGGCATGTGCACGGACAGCGACATCGTGGGCATGGAGTGGACGCACCCGGAAAGCGGCAGGATGTTTCGGGTGTCGACACAGATCGTCAATCTCTCAGGCAGGGAAGCGACCCTCCACGTCCTTCACGAGGTCACCGAGGAACGTAATCTTGCGTCCCTCGCCAGCGAGAGACAGAAGCTGGATCTAACGAAGAACATGCTCCAGGGAATAGCGCACGAGATCCGCAATCCCCTGTTCGGCATCAGCACGGTCATCCAGGCCCTGCAGGCGCGGTATGCGCCCGATAGTGAAGTCACGGTGTACATCAACACCGTTCTCACCGAAGTCACCCGCTTGGACAGCGTGGTCAGGCGTTTTCTGCAGCTGGCATTTATGGATGACCACACCCCGCCAAGTTTTGCTGGTGTTACGGACCTGCTCCATACGGCCGTCGGTCTTGTTCGAAAAAAGAACCGGGGGCTCTCCGACGATCAAATCCAGATAAAATCCCCGTCTCCGGACACACTAACGAAGGTCCACAAAGATACGTTCTCGGCGGCCCTTGCAGAGATCGTGGAAAACGCCCTCGCTGCAGGAGGCGGAAGCACGCGGTTGACAGTCGAAGTAACGCAGACCGATCGCGAGATCATTCTCTCGTTCTCGGACGACGGCCCGGGCGTCGCACCCGAGCACCTGGCAAAGGTCTTTGAGCCGTTCTTCACGACGCATCCCCATAAAACCGGTCTGGGACTGTCGCTGGCAAAGGCCGCCATCATGCTGGACGGGGGCTCCATCGAAGTCCGCAACAACATACCTTTTCCCGGAGCCTCTTTTCTGGTAACTTTGCCTTTAGCTTCTTTATAAAGGCAGGTGCATGAAGCACATTCTACTGATCGACGATGAACCGGCCGTTAGATTCGGAATAGGCAAATATCTGGAGAGTGAAGGTTTTCTGGTTTCGGAGGCTGCCTGCCTGCGCGAAGCGCGGGAGATTCTGAACCGTCATGATTTTGGTGCTATTCTCCTGGACGTGCGGCTCCCGGACGGGGATGGGCTTGAATTCCTGCAAGAAATCAGAGCCGCGGACACCACTGTCCCCGTGATTCTGATCACCGGCCACGGTACGATTGCTATGGCGGTCGAGGCCATGCGGTACGGCGCCGATCAGTTCCTCACCAAACCGGTCGACCTGCGGGAACTGGAAGTTTTCCTCACAAAGTCCATGCAAATCGGTTCTCTCCGGAAGGAGAACCGCGCGCTCAAGGAGAGGCCGCCCGTCTTGCAGCCGTACCTGGGAGAGAGCGCCGCCATGAGGCAGATCTTTCCGCTACTCGAGGCCGCCTACCGCCACAAGACGCCCGTTCTGCTGCAGGGTGAGACGGGAACCGGCAAAGGCCTCATGGCCCGCCTCATCCACGAACGGGGCACGGAACAGACCGGTCCTTTCGTTGAACTGAACTGCGCGGGTCTCAAGGGCGAACTCCTTGAAAGCGAGCTGTTCGGACACGCCAAGGGCGCTTTCACCGGGGCCGTCCAGGCGAAGGAAGGCCTGCTGGAACGGGCGCACAAGGGGACGCTGTTTCTTGACGAGATAGGCGACATGGACGTCACCGTTCAGAGCAAGTTCCTCAAAGTTCTCGAGGAAAAACGATTTCGGCCCCTGGGCCGGGTGGAAGAGAGAGTTTCGGACTTCCGTCTCATCAGCGCGACACACCAGGATCTCCAGAAATTCATCGAGGACAAGCAGTTCAGACAGGATCTCTATTTCCGCATCAACACGCTGACCATAGTACTCCCGCCCCTTCGCGAGCGCATGGAAGACCTCGAGAAGGTGGTCGACCACATGTTCCGGTTCATCACAAGCAGGCGGGAATCACTCGATTTGCCGCCCGAGATTATCGATCTTCTGCGCGGCTATCATTGGCCCGGCAATCTCCGGGAGCTGCACAACGTGATAG
>Ga0315535_1002547_pt1 | contig 11548 bp, 7 predicted proteins | sample SalMarSW160220MG_2_FD_203092 | JGI IMG/M metagenome (GOLD analysis project Ga0315535, IMG submission 203092) | Salt marsh sediment microbial communities from the Plum Island Ecosystem LTER, Massachusetts, United States - Salt Marsh Sediment SW1602-20 ...
GTGATTGTTAAGCTGCTGGCTTTGATTAAGACAGCCAGTGAGGCAATAAGAACAGCTATGTTTCCTATAATTCCTAGCTGTTCCAACATTTTTTTGGTTCCTCCCTTTATTCATTGGAAGCGTAATTCAACCAATATATCTGTTTATCTACTGCGTATTCATTTTCAGATGATTAAAGAAGTCAGGAAGTCATTTCACGCTGCAACTATGACAGTACCGATAGAATCCTGTCGCTTAATACGTTTGGAATTCAACTGTTAGTAAAATGGAGCTATTATTTCAGTTACTATTCCTTGAACATCTGAAACTTCCTCTTCTATTCTTTCAACAAGTTGCTTAAGCTCAATCTTGTTTCTCACTCTTACCGCACATATTACGTCGTAGGGTCCAAAAACCGTGTCAGCTGACAAAACTCCTGGTATGTTCTGAAGCGTTTCCTGCAATTTTTCGAGATTCCGGGGCTGAGTATTAAAGAATAAGAAAGCATACGGTTCCTCTTTGAATGGTCTGCCTTCTGAGATGACAATAAGAGTTTGCGTCTTTTCAACAAGCGGTTCTTCAGGAGTCAACGCTCTAATAGGATTGAACCAAATTGGTTAAAAACTGTATCTGAGCCTAGAGGCACGAATGTAAAGAGTTTTTTCATATTCACAGTTAGCCTTTTTCCCTTTTCTTTTTAGACTAAAATTAAGTCCAACCAACCAAACCACGGCCAACAAGAAACAGCGGGCCGTAAGTAAAAATATTAAGTCTTGAGATTTTTAATTGTAATTATGATTAATGGCGATGTAGTGTTAGCAGCGTTTTTTTCTGCAACGGTTTTTACCTTAATACATCTTCTTTCAAATAGAATTTACCGCTACTCTGAAAGGCACAGAAGCAAGATGCTTTCATTTTTTGGAGGGATAAGCGCTGCTTATGTTTTTCTCGATCTGCTGCCCAGACTTGAGACTACACGTGTCCATCTTAGAACGGTATTTGGTGAAATTCCCCCTTTTCTGGAGGTTCTAGCTGTTCCTGGATTGGCTTTCATCGGATTTATGGGATTTTTTATTTTGGAGCATTTTGCGTTGTACTCACGCAGAAGTGAGCACATAAAAGTAGGTATAGAAATTGAGCGTGTTTCCGCTTCAAAACGTGCCTTCGCTATCCACTTTGTCAGTATTGCGTTTTTGAATTTGATAATAGGATATATTTTAAGGTTTGAAGCCGAAGTTGGAGCGTTGTCCCTGCTATTCTATACGGCTGCGTTGTCTCTACATTTCATTATCTTGGATGACACCATGGAACAGCACTACAAACGCCTGTACATACGGTTTGGAAGATACCTTGCATGTATATTGCCCCTAGTAGGCTGGGGTATCTCCGTGTTTTTTCCAGAAAACCCCTCTGAGGGATATTTGTTGTTAGGCGTGATACTAGGCGTCATTCTTTTCAACGCTGTAAAAGATGAAGTTCCGAAAAGTGAAGGAAAAAATTATAGCCTATTCGTTGCTGGAGCCCTCATTTATTCAGCTCTCTTGATAATAGGTGCATGGTTAGGCGGATAATTACTAATACCGCAGAAGTCATTTGTAACTGCCAGATGAGTAAATATACATAATAATAGTAATTGACTACTAGCGTTTAGGAGAACCTTTGTCCTTCTGTTGTGTTTGTGTGCTTATTTGAAACCAAAATAGCCCTTCCGTTCGGCCTGGTAGCTTAAACACATGTGGAGTGAGGTAGCCTCGGTGCAAGTGGATATATCTCCACTCTCAACAAAGCCACATTTTTACGTGCGCGCATTTTAGTATTCAGCATTAAATTGCAGAGCATATCCTCGATTATCCCTTGCGTGTTTTCTGAGCAGAAACAAGGCTCTCGCAAACGTTTTTTACTAAAAAGGTGACACGAACATGACCGACTTTTTAGCGAGACCATGTGACGCGTGCGGGAAGCATATTGGCGGAGGCTACAAGCGCTGTCCGAAATGCAACATTTGGCTCTGTTGGTACTGCGGATACGTGTTGCAGACTATTTCAGAAGAATATCCGCCTAAATGTCCCATGTGCTGCGACGGCAAATTCGAAATGCAATGAACCAAATATTGTTTTTTTAAAGCCTTTTCTCCGTTTAATAAATTCGCGAATTGCCCCAAAAAAACACCAAACATAAAAGACCCTTATAACGCGGATGAATAAGCATGCTTTTTTCTTAAGATTTAAGGCTGCGTTGCAAGTGGCTATATCCTCACACTCAACGACTCCTCTTTTATTTAACAACAAGATTTTTGATAACAGGCATAAAACAAATAGAATTGTTGTCTGAAATTAGGATTCAATCTGTTGAAGTTAAAATTTCAGCTCTATCAATACCTTTTTTGGAAAATATATCTTACAAGACTTCCTGCTTGCATTTGCAACAATCACTAAAAAACAGTTGAAAATTCCGCAAAGCAAAAAAATAACCCCCCGCTCACAATAAGCGCGATGCAATTTCAACTTATCGCTCCATTCAAGCCGTCACTTGGGCAACAAATTGCAGTAAATCAACTAGTCGATGGGTTCTTCAAAAAAGAAAAACAGACATTGCTCGGCATTACGGGAAGCGGCAAAACTTTCGTTATGGCTAACCTAATTCAGAGATTGCAAAAGCCTACCCTTATCATAGCCCATAACAAAACTCTTGCTGCTCAACTTTACGCCGAACTCAAAGATTTTTTCCCTCACAATCGTGTGGAGTACTTCATCAGCTTCTACGATTACTACCAACCCGAATCATATTTGCCAACGACGAATTTGTATATAGAAAAAGATTCCAGCGTAAACGCCCAGATAGAGAAAATGCGGATGCACGCGGTCTCCAGTATCGTTAGCCGAAGGGATACAATAATAGTCGCTAGTATAAGCTGCATCTATAGCTTGGGTAACCCTGAAGACTTTAAAACAATGTCTCTTGGACTCAGAAATGGCAAACCATTGGCGCGAAAAGACCTTATTCACGCTCTAGTTGATATGCAATACAAACGAAACGACATGTTGCTAGAGCCTGGGAGGTTTCGTGTGCGAGGGGACGTTGTGGATGTGATACCTTCTTATGAAAACGATGTGCTGCGCGTCGAGCTGGGAGGAGACCAAGTCAAGAAAATCAAGGAAGTCGACCCAATCACCGGAAATTCGAAAGGAGTCATCGACGAAGTTGTCTTGTATCCAGCAAGGCAGTATGTAGTTCCAGAGGAAAAGCAAGATCGTGCTCTCCGCCAAATACGGCAAGAACTCGAAGACCGATTGCCTATGTTGCCTCCTCTTGAGGCTCAGAGGCTCAAACAGAGAACCAACTACGACTTGGAGATGATAAGGGAAGTGGGTTTCTGTAGCGGAATGGAAAACTATAGCAGACATTTCGACGGTCGCAGTTCCGGAGAACCCCCTTTCACTTTAATGGATTACTTTCCGAAGGATTACTTGCTAATAATTGATGAAAGCCATCAGACAATCCCGCAGGCGCGGGCTATGTATAACGGGGACTACGCTCGTAAAAAGAACCTTGTTGACTTTGGCTTCCGCTTGCCCAGCGCTTTCGACAATCGCCCCCTCAAATTCGAGGAGTTCGAGCAGAAAATGGGCAAAACCCTCTTTGTTTCGGCTACTCCTGCAGATTATGAGTTACAGTTAAGCGGAGCACCCGTAGAGGTGATTACAAGACCTACAGGTTTATTGGATCCTGCGGTCGAGCTACACCCCATTGAGGGGCAGATGCAACATCTCATGCAAGAAGCGAAAAAAGCGATTGATGAGGGCAACCGTATCTTAATAACGACTTTGACAAAGCGGATGGCAGAAGACTTAACTGACTATCTCGTCAAAGAAGGGTTTCGTGTGCGATATTTGCATTCTGAAGTGGATAGTTTAGATCGCATCGAACTTGTACGACAGTTGCGTGTCGGAGAATTTGACATTCTTGTGGGAATCAACCTTCTCCGCGAAGGATTAGATATACCAGAAGTTGCCAGAATATTCATATTGGATGCAGACAAGGAAGGTTTCCTGCGGGACGAACGCAGCCTTATCCAAACCATCGGGCGTGCGTCAAGGAATGTAGACGGCAAAGTAGTCCTCTATGCCGACGTTAAAACCCAGTCTATAAAGAAAGCAATGGAAATCACAAAATGCAGGCGCAAGTTCCAGATGCGATTTAACAGAATCCACGGAATTACTCCAAAGACTATTGTGAAAAAGGTTTCCCAGAAAGAGAGAATAATTAAAGGCATCAAACACATGGCTAAGTCGGATGTTCAAAGGCAGATAATTGAATTTGACGCTGAAATGCGAGAGGCTGCTGAGAGACTGGATTTTGAGAGGGCAATCCAACTCAGAGATACTATCAGGGATCTCTCGAGGTCATTGAAGACGAAGACGTGAGAAGTGATAGAAAATTACATTAAAATTACAATAAAGTTGAAATGGGTAAGGTTTTGGATTATTCTACCCATTGACAGTTAAGCATAGGTATGATATAATGAGAGATAGCATTTTCGTTAAAGGTGCTCGTGAACATAACTTAAAGAATATCGATGTGGCAATGCCCCGAAACAAGTTAATCGTGATTACTGGCTTATCTGGTTCGGGTAAGAGCACTCTAGCTTTTGATACAATATATGCTGAGGGGCAGCGCAGGTACGTGGAGAGCTTATCTGCTTATGCTCGGCAGTTTCTTGGTTTGATGAAAAAGCCAGACGTTGATTCGATAGAAGGGCTTTCGCCGGCGATTTCAATTGAGCAGAAGAGCACAAGCAAGAATCCCCGTTCTACGGTGGGAACAGTTACTGAGATTTACGATTACCTCCGTTTGCTTTTCGCCCGTATCGGCACTCATCACTGTCCCAGATGCGGAAGTTCGATCCGCCCTCAGAGTCCAGAGAACATCACCAGTTTAGTTATGACCGAGCAAGGTAAAAAATTGGTTTTCCTAGCGCCCGTAATCAGGGGTATGAAGGGCACACATGAGCAGGTTTTAGACGAGCTAAAAAAAGATGGTTACACCAAAATCCGCGTGGACCAGAAAATCTACGATAGCGATACGATCAAGGACGATGTACACCTGGTCCGCTATGAAAAACACTGGATAGAAGCAGTCATAGATACAGTCAAAACTGATGAGGAAGAGCGTTCCAGAATTGCAGAAGCAGTAGAACAGGCGTTACGACTAGGCAAAGGAACAATGATTGTGATCGACGCGAAAAACGTTGATGTATGCAAGACGCGGGAGTTGGAGCGATTTCGAGGTGAAACGATATACAGTACCTTTGGTGCTTGCCCAAATCATCCAGAGATAGTTTTTGAAAGCCTGGAACCACGTATGTTCTCATTTAATTCGCCCTATGGGGCTTGTCCTACCTGTCACGGATTGGGTGAAATCAAGGAGGTTTCAGCTGACCTCATAATTCCGGACAAAAACAAGTGTATTATGGATGGGGCACTGCGAGTTTATGGCAGGATGGATCTTACTTGGAGATCCCAACAACTGGCTCTTGTAGGTAAAAAACATGGGTTTGACCTTTTCACCCCGATTAGTCAATTCACTGAAAAACAACTTGAAGTGCTCTTGTATGGAGACAAAGAACCTTTAAGTGGAAACTGGTCGAACGGTGCTAACATGTGGATGCGTGACGGTTGGGAAGGTTTGATTCCCCAAACCAAGAGGTTGTATCAACAAACCGGGAGCGAATGGCGAAAAGAGGACATTGAAAAATTTATGAAATCTCGTGTATGTGATACCTGCAAGGGTAAACGTTTGCGCCCGGTGGTTCTCGCTGTGAGAATCTTGAATAAAAACATTATTGACATAACTGATCTTTCAATCGAAAAAGCTGTGGATTTTTTCAGGAATTTGCGGTTAAAGTTGAATGAGAGAGAAACCACTATTGCCAAGCAAGTGCTTAAGGAAATTAATGAGCGGTTGAGTTTCCTTAATAATGTTGGACTGAGTTATATTTCGCTCTCCAGAGCAGCCCGCACGCTTTCCGGTGGCGAAGCGCAGCGGATTCACTTAGCAACTCAGATTGGCAGCAATCTTATGGGTGTGTTGTATATCCTAGATGAGCCGAGCATTGGTTTGCATCAAAAGGATAACGCTAAACTGATAAGTACGCTGCGGCGGTTGCGAGACTTGGGAAACACATTGATCGTAGTGGAGCATGATGAAGAAACCATGCTGAGCGCAGACCATATCGTTGATATGGGTCCAGGCGCCGGTGTTCACGGTGGTCATGTTGTTTCTGAAGGTTCGCCATGTGAAATTATGACTAACAAGAAGAGCCTAACGGGGAAGTATCTCTCGGGAGAATTGAACATTGAGGTTCCGTCGAGGAGAAAAAAACCTGTTGGATACATAAAGGTCACAGGAGCCGAGGAGAACAATCTCAAAAAGCTTGAGGTATGGTTGCCTCTTGGAGTTTTATGTGGAATTACGGGGGTATCAGGTTCAGGAAAAAGCACGCTCATGAACCTAACAGTAATGCCCGCTTTGAAGCAGATGTTTGGTGAACGTGTTGAAAAAGTCGGAAAGCATAGTTCTATAGAGTTTCCTTCTTTCATTAAAAATGTTATAGTCATAGATCAGGATCCCATAGGAAGGACTCCCAGAAGCAATCCTGCTACTTACACTAAACTTTTTGATCAAGTGAGGAAGCTTTTTGCGTCCACTAAGGAGGCTAGGGCTCATGGGTACGCTCCGGGACGTTTCTCATTTAACGTGAAAGGGGGTCGATGTGAAACCTGCCATGGTGACGGAGTTTTGCGCATCAGTATGAACTTTTTACCCGACGTCTATGTCCAGTGTGATGAGTGCCATGGAAAACGATACAACAAAGAAACAATCAAAGTACTTTACAAGGGCAAGAACATAGCAGAAGTTTTGGATATGACAGTGGAAGAAGCATCAGCTTTCTTCAAAAATATTCCAATTATCTCACACAAGCTGCAGACATTGATGGATGTCGGTTTGGGGTATATCAAGTTAGGGCAAAGTTCTACTACGCTTTCTGGTGGAGAAAGCCAGCGAATCAAAATTACCCGTGAACTCAGCAAACGCAAGTCAGGTCATGTTATTTACATGCTAGACGAGCCTACAACCGGGTTGCATTTTGACGATACAAAACGACTTATCAGAGTCTTAAACAGGTTAGTGAAGAAGGGAAACACTGTCTTTGTTATCGAACACAACTTAGACGTGGTGAAGAGCTGCGATTATTTGATTGATTTAGGTCCAGAGGGTGGTGAGAATGGTGGGGAGATTATTGCCGAAGGCACTCCGGAAGAAATCTCGAAAAATGACAAGTCGTTCACAGGCAAATTCCTAAAAAGAATGCTTTCAAAGAATAATTCAAAGAGTTAGGTGGCGAATTATTTTCAATGATAACGATCACTGCTCCTTCTGATTTCAAGGCTTCAGATGTTCCCAGAGAACCCGGAGTCTACTTGTTTAAAGATGAAGCGGGAGATATTCTGTATATCGGAAAAGCCAGAAATCTTAGTCTGCGAGTTCAAAGTTACTTCACAAATAACGATAAACCACCTAAAACTCGAAAATTGATTACTCAAATAAGAAACATAGACTGGATTATAGTTAACAACGAAGTTGAAGCTCTTCTCCTAGAAAACAAGCTTGTTAAACAGCACACGCCCAAGTACAACATTAATCTAAAAGATGCCAAGACCTACGCCTACATTGCCCTCACTAGGGAGCCCTTTCCTAGAATCTTCACATCTAGAAAGACCTCGCATAAACTCGAGTCTTTTGGTCCATACACCGACGGTTTTGCGAGGCAGGACCTGCAAAGGCTCGCGGGGAGGTTATTCAAACTTAGAATCTGTAAACGCTTTCCTAAGCGAGCCTGCCTCAACTTCCACATCGGTTTGTGCACAGCACCGTGCATAGGTAACGCGTCAGCTGAGCAGTACGCGAGACAAGTCGAACAAGCACGTTCTTTTCTGAACGGAAACTACGAAAAAACGAGTGAGATGCTGGTCGCTAAGATGAAAGCTGCTTCTAAAGAAATGAATTATGAACTTGCTTTGGAGCTGCGGAATCAACTTGCTTCTATAAGAATACTTAGGGAGCGTCAAATTGTTGACAACGAGAGGCGTTTTGATCAAGATCTAATGGTGTTTAGACGTGCCAGTGAAAGGTTGTTTGTGGTTCAAATGGGAGTGCGGAAAGGAGTGTTGTTGGGTAAAAGAGATTTCTCGATGGACTATTCTCCTTTTGGAGAACAAGAATTTCTAAAAGCTTTTTATTCGATTAGTTTGATTCCGCGAGAGATTTTGCTAAATAAGTCCTGTTGGGCGAACATTTCAGAGAAAAAGGCTTTGGAAGCGTTCCTCGCCTCAAGAAGGGGGGCTCCAGTTACTCTGGTCACGCCGAGAAGAGGCGAAAAACTCAGTCTGATAAGGTTAGCAGAAAAAAATATCGAATACGCGTTCAACAAAGACAATGTACTCGGTGATTTACAGTGTGCTCTCAACCTGCCAACTTTTCCGCGTGTTATAGAGTGTTTTGATGTATCTAACCTGGGGCGAGAACACATTGTCTCTGGTATGGTTCGGTTCACGGATGCAAAGCCTGACAAGAGAAATTATCGAAGATTCAAACTTAACGTTGATAGTCAAGATGATTTTGCTGCAATTAAGGAAGTGGTAACGAGAAGGTACAAGCGGCTATTAGCGGAGAATAAACAGATGCCTGACTTAGTCGTTGTTGATGGAGGTCCCGGGCAGGTCAATGCAGCACTATCAGCCACTAGGTCGCTAGGATTGCAGCTTCCGCTAATAGGTTTAGCAAAGAAATATGAAGAGATTTTTCTGCCAAACAACTTGACACCGCTACGTTTCGCTAAGAATAGTCGCATAATGCTCCTGCTTAGGCAGATTCGAGATGCAACTCACAACTATTCAATCAGCTACAATCGCAAGAGACGACAAATGAAAATGAGAGAAGAATTTCAATAATAATAGGTTCTCCAGTGGCGCACGCTATTTTCTCCTTCAAGTCTATCGTCCAGAGCACTAGCAAAACTATCTTCATACATTCAAATCTCTGATATAGTTTGAATCAGCGAACCAATCCACCGATTCATAGGATTCGAACACCAGACCAGTGGAGATGTCATTTGTATATCCCCTTTTTATTTTGCAGAAATGGCCGATTCGTTTCGCGAATGCACCTTATTCATTACTTGTGACCAATTTTCTTCTATTTGCTAATCGTCGCAAATCCTGAACAGGTGAATCTTCAAAATTCTGATAAATCTTCTCCTTGTATTCTCTCTCAGATTCCCGAGCCTTGCTTTCCTTGGTGCTAAATTCAAAGCTGTTTTCAAGCGTTCTTATCGTTCTTCCAAACCTGAGCTGACCTTTCGTAACCATTCTCTTCAGCTAAAAAAAGGCAAGTGGCTAACTCGACGAAAAAAGCGTGCTTTACCCCAAGGTTTAAGGACGAGGTGCAAGTGGCGAGGTCTTCAAATTCCTTCCAACGAGCACGCTTTTTTCAAGTTTCAAAATTGCAGTGGGTGAAATTTTATTTTATCGATTGGTCACGATATTCCAAATACGGTGATGTGTAAGCACTCGAAATAATTGCTTTATTAATACATGCCATAATCCTTGTGAATAAAAGCGAAAGACAAGGAAAGCCGAGGAGAAAAAATGAGCAATTGGAGAAAACACAAGAAATCAACATTTCAAATTAAAAACCTCTGTCAAAAGATAGAACAAGGTAAAATTGGAAATTACTCAATGTTTGACGCTTGGATTCCAATTAAAGATGCAGAAGCTGAAATTAAAAGGTTGAAACAAGAATACGCGCATGCAATACTCAGCCTCAGAAGGCAGAATAACAAGATTAGAGCTCGCTGATTAGCGCGCGCAAAAAATACTCTTTCCTGCTTTATCGGATAATTCTATGACATATTCTTAGATTCACGGAAGCATTTTCGGGGTACAAGGAGCAAAGTCACTGACAAAGCAAAGGTTGGCTCAGAATTTACCGCGTAGGGCGGATAAATATCAGGCTATTAAAGGCGGCATTTGCGTCGATTAAACACTTAACATAATAAACCCATAAGCATATAAGTGAGTATACATATAATATATTGTGTGGATAAGCGAGTTAAAGGTGAATGAAAAATGATAACAAAAACAAACGTGAAACTTGGAGTCGGGCAATTCGCTTATTGGAAAGACTTCTGACACGTCGAACCGTGCACAAAAACTGATAAGAGTTGATTAAAAACGGGTCGAATATGCGTGGAAATCTCGGATCAGCTGGAAAAGCAACTCAGGTTCAAAACTATCGAGAGATTCGGCGGAAAAAAAGGCGATTTATCCAAAGCAGTCAAAGAAGCAATAAGAACGTGGATCGCCAAGAAAGAATAGATTCTAAAAAAGCTGCTTTCCAGCGCCGGAATAAAACGGCGGCAACAAAAAAAGTAACCCAGTCGATCCAAAATGAGCCCTAACAACATGTGATTTCCTTTTCGGGGATTCATGTAATAGATTGAATGAGGTTAGAAAAATTAATTTAAAATTTAACAGAGGTGAAATATTATGGCGGATATAGTAGATACAGCGGTTGCTGCAGGTTCGTTCAAAACTCTTGTCACAGCTGTCAAAGCAGCCGGATTAGTCGACACATTAAAGAGCAAGGGACCATTCACAGTTTTCGCTCCTAACGACGACGCATTTGCAAAATTGCCAGAAGGCACAGTCGAAGGCTTGCTCAAAGACATACCAAAACTAACAGAGATTCTGAAATATCATGTGGTTAACGGCGCGGTTCCAGCTACAGAGGTTGTTGTACATAAAAACATAACAACTCTGCAAGGACAAGACGTAAAAGTCGACGCGGCAAAATGGCACCTACACAAAAACCCAAAAATCAACGATGCCAACGTTCTAAAAACTGATATAATGACAGATAACGGCGTAATCCACGTAATCGACAAGGTGTTATTGCCAAAGTAAAGATAGGAAAAAACACCCCTTATTTTCCATTTTTGTTACAAAATGATAAGTTGACCCAATGTCAGAAAAACTAAAGGTAATGGCTGAATTAAAGAAAAAATAAGTTTGGTAAACATGTTAAACTGTTCAGAAAAACAAAATAGTCCTTTCAGTTTGACCTGGTAGCTTAAAAGCATGTGGAGTGAGGTAGCCTCGGTGCAAGTGGCTATATATCCACTCCTAACAAAACCCACATTTTATCGAATTTCTGATTAATTTTTAGTGGAAGCTTTCCAGACAAAAAAGTAATTATTTGTCTTTTTTACTTTTTTGAGTTTAGCCTGAGTCGAGATTAATGCATTTAACTTTAATAGAGCATTTTCACGATTTCTGCATGCGAAAGAACCTGGTTATTTTATGCTTTATGAGTGTTTGAGATGTCTTAACGGTTGCTGTGGGGCTTCGCGTGCGCGATATGTCGATTATGGATTTATTGTTTATTCGGAAATTTTGTTTATAGCTTGTTTCTTGCATTTTAAGACACCCGATAAGAAATGGAGAAGGCT
>Ga0315535_1002549_pt1 | contig 11541 bp, 12 predicted proteins | sample SalMarSW160220MG_2_FD_203092 | JGI IMG/M metagenome (GOLD analysis project Ga0315535, IMG submission 203092) | Salt marsh sediment microbial communities from the Plum Island Ecosystem LTER, Massachusetts, United States - Salt Marsh Sediment SW1602-20 ...
GGGGGAGGTCCATATTGGCGCCGAAAACACCCAAAAGCATGTTGAAACCAGCGCCTGCAGGAAACCATGTATTTATAGTCTATATAAGGGGGCTATAGACTGTTCCAAGCACTAGTGCCTAAAAGCTACAGCTCAAGTATTTTTGCTTCTTTTTTAGCTGTGTCCAGTAGCGCTATGGTGGATTTGCCAGTTAAGTATCCGCAAACTTCTCCTGGGTTCACGACTAGAGTTTTTCCGTTCCTGCGAGACACGTTAGCGTGGGAATGACCGTGAACCACAGCGTCGAAACCTCCGCAGTTAATCAAAGCGTCTAAAAGTTCGGTTTCGTCTCCGTGCAACAAAGCTATCTTGAAGCCTTCAGCGTTGACTTCTGCGAATCTGCCTCGGATTTCGCAGTTAGGGCATTCGCTGAACCGTTTTTTTAGGAATTCGTGGTCTCCGTCGTTGTTGCCGAAAACGCCTATGAGCTTCGCGTTTAATGCTTTGAATTTTGGTATGGTGAAAGGTGAAGTGTAGTCTCCTGCGTGGAGAACGAGCGCCACGTTTTCTTCGTTCAGTTTTTTCACGGCTTTTTCTACCATTGGCAAGTTGTCATGTGTATCTGATATTATGCCTATCAGCATTGTGTTCACAGGTTTTGTTTTTCTCGTTGGCTGGAATAAGGTTTTCTGTTGCGGACTGTATAGAAGTTTGTTATAGAATATTCCAACACTGTAATATGCAGACTTGCGAAACACGACTTAATATGCGCCACGCAAAACTCAGTTATAGAAAACAATTCTAAAAGAGGGACATAGAACTGAACTCGTGGAAAACCGATTCATCCAAACGAAGAGACAAACTCAGCATAATCGCAGAAATCCTAGAAATCGCAAATGACGGAACCTTAAAAACCCAAATAATGTACAAAGCAAACCTAAGCTTCGCTCAACTCAACGATTACCTCAAATTCATGTTGAAAATTGGTTTACTGAACAAGTTCCGCGCCAACGGGAAAGACGTGTACGAGACAACTGAAAAGGGAACAGACTTCCTTCAGCGGCACTTCGAATTGACGGAACTGCTGCAGGAGAACGAAAATGGCAAAAACGGCGTCAAGATTCCCCCGCAAAACCTCCTTAAAAAGAATTAACCTTTTTTTTACCTAATACTGGAAACATTCGGGTTCGACAAAAACATGAGTTGCAAACGTTTAAGTTTGTTTAATTTTTTGCTGTTGTGACGTAGATCCTGACTTTTTCCTTCAAAACTGGGAACTCGTCAAGCATGGCTTTCATGACTTGCCAGCGGATTTCGTCTTTGTTGAGGTGTTTTGCCATTTGCCTCACCTGCACTAACACTGGAATCTTATGTCAGCATATACAATACATATGCCTTATAAACTTTTTTCCTGAATCAGAAAACTCCATTCTCAGCCTGAAGCAAGCCTCACCCACTCAACCCATTTCAACCCACTGCTCGGAATATTACCTCCTCGGGAATACGCGCTTTATTACCCAAACCGCCAATGAAACTTGAGAAAGGAGAAGGCCCAAGGCGATTCACGAATGAGTTTCATCAAACGCTTCAGGGTAACCTATTTAGCGTTTCTAGCCCCATTAGCTTTGGCGCTTCTTTCTTGGCTGTACTTTCCAGCCGTAGCTCAATGGATAATAACCAACATATTCAACTATGCAGTGGCAGAGCAACCTGCAAACGCGTTTTGGACAGGAGCCATCCTATTCTTCTACACTTGGTACACGTTTGTAGCTATAGGCATCGCAGGAGTTTGGATTGTAGCCGCCTTTTTCGCGAGGAGACAACAGGTGAAAGCCAAACGCGACTTTTATCCCATGGTCAGTTTTGTAGTTCCAGCTTACAATGAAGAGGAGAAAGTAGCTAACTGCATAACCAGCCTTTTCAAATGCGCAGAAAAATACCCAGGCAACTGCGAAATCATAGTAGTTGACGATGGCAGTACAGACTACACTTACGAAGTCGCTTTCGCAACCGCAAAAACTCTTCGCGTCCAACACCCTAGAGTTCACTGCAAAGTATCAAGGCACATGATGAACTTGGGCAAAACCGAAGCATTGAAAACCGGAATAAACAAGGCGTTAGGCCAAGTTATCGCGGTTGTTGATAGCGATTCAGAATGGGTGCCTGACACGCTAAAAAGACTAGTTGACTACATGCGTTCAAACGGAAAAAAAGCCGTCACAGGCTACATTCACCCCAAAACGGAAGGTGAAAAAGGCAGCTTCATTGTGGCTCTGCAGCAGTTGGAGTACAGTCAGGGATTGGGAATCGACCGCTGTGCACAGTCACTCGGCAACTGCGTCCTTGTGGTTCCAGGAGCCATCGGCGTTTACGACGCAGACCTGCTACGCGACATCCTGACTGAAGCGAACATTCGCAGCGTGACCGAAGATTCGGAAATCACATTGGAGATGCACAAAAGAGGCGCAAAAGTAGGCTACCTAAGCACTGTCCGCAGCAACACGCATGCACCTAAGCTTCTAAAGTCCCTGTGGCATCAGCGACTGCGATGGGTCACAGGGTGGCTGCACAACACACTAGATATCCACGTTGACCTGTTCCGTAAACGATCATGGCTGTCAGCGTTGTTGTGGTACAGTTTCATTTTCGAATATGCTGGCGCATTAGTAGATTTAGCTGCCATCGTAGCGTTTCCGCTGCTTTTCTGGTTTGCGCCCGACAGCCTACACTTCGCCTACAACCTGATAGTGTTCACCGCTTACGGCTTGTTAATCAGCGTTATCAACCAAGCTGTTGCGTTAAAGTACGCCTATGGCAAGTTCACCCATAACGATTTACTACTATACACACCGTTTTTCCCGTTCCTATGGCTTATCAACGTGTTCGCGCGATTACGAAGCATAATAGGATACATGTTTGGCAACAAAGGAACATGGCACCTTACAGAACGCGATTAGAAATGCGAAACGTTTTAAGACTTGACGCGTTTCCGTGATGTAGGACCAAAGCGCTATGCCTATCCAAGCTGTACTGTTTGACATGTTCGACACGCTAATGCTAATCGAAAAAAACCACCAGTTCTACAGCCCATCGCTGAAGAAGGCACACCAATTTCTCGTCGAAAACGGCGTCAATGTAGAGTTTGCGGTTTTCCGCGACGCATACATTAAAGCGCGTGACGCGTTGTACGTGGAAGCGGATGCAAGGTTGGAGGAACCTCACTTTAACATGCGAATCGTCAACGCTTTGAAGAGTTTAGGCTACAGTTTTGATGTTAACAGCGACGCTGTGGCTGGGGCAACTAACGCTTTCTGCGAAGGCTTCATGAAGTATGTGCGCCTGGACGACCACGCCAGAAGCACCTTGGAGAAACTGCACGGGAAATACAAGCTTGGAATAGTGTCAAATTTAGCCATACCCGAATGCGTAGACAAGCTGTTGGAGAAGCACGACCTGAACAAGTTTTTTGGCGTGGTTGTGGTATCTGGCGCAGTTAACAAGCGGAAGCCCAGCCCCGAAATCTTTGAGACAGCACTGGTGAAGTTGGGCGTGAAAGCGGAGAACGCGGTGTTCGTGGGCGACACGGTAGACGCTGACATCGAAGGTCCTAAACGCGCCGGAATGAAAACCGTATACATTGAGAGGCGCCAGCAAGATGGAGTGGAAGCCGCTTGCCCTGACCATACTATAGAGAGTTTAGCTGAGTTGCTGACTGTGCTTCTTGCGCTAGGAAAACAATAAATAAGCAAAGCCATTCGCGCAACCTCCACTTCTGAAACATAAACCCAAAACAAACCAAAAACAAAAACACAAAAACAAGCTCAACCCCCAAGAAGTAGAAGTGCTAAGCAACCCCACACAACTACAACTAAACAAAAAAAACAAAATAGCCCGGGAGAGATTCGAACTCTCGTCGAGGGCTCCAGAGGCCCCTATGCTTGACCGCTACACCACCGGGCTCCAGCCTACTCCATCAAAACACGGATACTACGTAATAACTTTAACGTTGCCATACTACGCCTTTTCATATTTACAAAAAACGAATGCAGTGGCGGGTCCGCTGGGATTTGAACCCAGGACGTTCAGCTTAGAAGGCTGACGCGCTATCCGTGCTGCGCCACGGACCCGTTCACGGAGACTTCATAATAAGCGCGTCAAGATATAATTTTTACCTTTCTTATGAAAAATCTAAGAAAGGCGGAGTGCCTTCTACGAAGACCTTTCTAAAATGAACAGATCTCTTCTCGACCGCTTTTATGCAAACATGAAAAGAGAGAAGAGTACAGATAACGCAGTTTAACAAAACTTGAAATGATTAACTAGCTGTTTTCAGCTGTAACTACGGATAAGATCTGAGATATCATGCATCTCATACGCCAATTGACGGATTACTCCCACGATCAATCCGAAAAGCAGAACCAACATCTTGATGAAGACAATGACAATGATAGAGTTAAATTCGTTAGAAAAAGTTATTTCGAATGGTAAAGAAAATACATACTGGAATATCGATGCAAAAACCAAAAACGCAGTCACAGCAACACCAATCCCGATTAGTGCATAAAGAAGACCACGGTATTCCGCAAATTCATCACTATATGATTGTCTTAGAAACTGCCATCTCCGGTCGTTTTCGCTGAATTTTGAAGTGTCCACTTCTCTGCGTTTTTTTCTTAAACGGTTGCGAAGCAAGAGCAGATGTGCAGATGCCCCTGTAACTATGGCGAAAGCGCTTGTCCAAACCCATGTGAGCGGACGTTGAAGCGATATTGGATAATTGAAGTAGCTGTAGACTGTGAAAATCCCGAGGTAGATTAAGATGACCGCCAAGTTGCCGTAGCCTTGCTTTCCATCTAATTTTGGATGGCGGAAAGCAAAAATTACACATACTACTAATGCAAAGGTAATTAGCCCTAAATTAGCTATCTCCAACGGAGAAAAATAGCTTTGGCTTTGAGTTGCCCATTGGAAAGCTGGGCTGCCATATTGGTCAAATAAGCTCTTTGCTATGTCCACTTCAAAAACGTAACTGACGAATTGTATAACCATTGACACTGCAGCAAAGAAGGAGACAGAAACTGCATAGTAATTCTCGTTTGCCTTTGCCATACGTGACTACTTCCTACCGTTCTTTATAAATTTAGCACAAATGAAGGCTGTCAAGCAAGAGTTGCTTCTTACGCTTAGCTTTCTGTTTTTGCTTTTTGCATCCGCAGGGTGAGGCGGTGAAACGACGGATTGGGTCCGTAAGTTTATGACGGTGGTTCCTGCGAACTTGTCGAAGTATCGGATAAATTCGGGGTTTTTTAGTTGTAACCCGATTATGATGTCGAAGGGTATTAGGAATGCTTTGCCGAAGTTTCTTATTGCAGCGTGGTCGTAAGATAGGTTTTTGCCGTCTGTTTTTACCGCTTTCAAGCCTAGTAAGCGTTTTCCGAGGGTTTGACCGTTGAACCCTTCTAGCAGTGTGGAGTAGACCCAGAATAATCCGATAGTTATGAATAGAACAGCACTTAGTTCTGGGCTTAACACGTTTGTTGTCAAAATGTAAAGAAATTGGGGAAACATAATCACAACGGTAATCAGTAGAATGAGTGTTAAATCAACTAGGTATGCGAAAAATCTTCTTTGGAAGGAAGCAAGGGGAAGATATGATGATTTTTTGGAAACATCTGCAACTTCTGCCCAAGATTCCACATCCATGATTACTCGCACTGCGTTTTCGCCTGCGTTGCTCAGAATGTACTTGCCGGTTGATGTCTGCTCCATAAAAGGGGAAAGAGCGCGTAGATGAAAGCTGAGTTTGCCCGTGTCCACTTTCGCAACGTTAAGTAAGTCTGTGAACGAGCATTCACCCTTATCGCTCAGAGTCAGAAGTATTTCTCTGCGCAGAGGATGTGCCAGTAAGGAAAGAACTTTCGAGACGCTTCCCTGGTCGGTAGCCATTTTTAAAACCTAATATGCTTCCAAAGTTATGTTCATGATGTGGGCTTTAGGCATAGGCATTAAGAAAACACGCTTGGATATAAATTGCACTGACAACAGCAGGGTATTTTCTATAAGAAACACATGCTCCGTCAGTGACGTTTAAAGTGCATTAAAGCCGTAATTGTTCATTTGACGCGGAACTTTCTGTTTTTGTGTGTGCCCTTTGTACACTAATTTTTATCGTTTAATTTTCCAAAAAGCTTCGTAGGGGAATGTACTATGGAAAAGAAAATAGTTGTAGTGGGGTTGACCGTTGCAGCCGTTGTAGTAATGCTGTTAGTTACGCTGCTGGCCTCTGGAGCACTTATATCGTCAAAGACTGTTGCCTCAACAGGAATTATCACAATAACAAATTTAGGTGTCTACTCTGATAGCGCTTGCACTCAAAGCTTGACTTCAATAAACTGGGGCACCATTTCTCCAGGCAATTCAGTTACCAGAACAATTTATGTAAAAAACCTAGGCACGGCACAAGTGACTCTAAATATGTCGAGAGAAAACTGGACTCCTGCAAACGCTAATGGACAAATAACCCTGACTTGGAACCGAGAAGACACAACAATCGCCTCAAATGAGGTGGCAACTGCAACCCTTACACTGAGAGTGTCATCAAGCGTAAGTGGCATCACATCTTTCAGCGTGGACATTGTGATAGCCGGCACTGAGTAAGACTCTCTAGCCCTTCTCTTTTTTGGACTTTTAGCTATAATTTGCTGCGCCAGCAAGCAATCGTATTGTCCAGGTTGTTAAAATTATTGAACCATTTGGAAAATATAGGGAAAATCAGTTAGCGTCGGTTTCTGTGGGATTCTGAGCGTTATATATGCAGGCATAAAGATACAGCACAATTAATTGCAGGTTGCTAAAGTGATTTCAAGGAAGAGGGAAATGCCCTTTTTGCAAAGAGTCGATGTGAACTGGATTTGACTAACTACTGAAGTCTGGTTGACAAAGGAGGTTAGCTGGACTTAACAGAATGACCAAACTCAGTTAACAAAAAAGCTAAAATTTGATCAGAAATAATGGTAATCCATCAAATTGGAACTAGGAAGAAGATTTGCATGGTTAGAAGATCCGTACTCGATAAGATTTTCCGTGAGATGATTAATATTAGGTGCCGTCTCGATGATATTGAGAGAAGTGTTTCAAACTGGAATCCTCAACCTCTTGAGGTGGCGGCTGATGAACTTTTGCAGTTGCCTGATCATCTGAGGCAAACTTACCTTACATTAACGTCTAGGGGCGAAAGCGAAGCCACCGTGGTTTCTAATACCACTGGGCGTTATCGTGCGATTGAAAGCAATTATCTAAATCAGTTGGCTCGCATGGGTTGGTTGAACAAACGGAGAGTTTCGAAGACTATATACTTCAGGCCTGTCTCGGAGCGGTTTCTTTTAGAGAATGCGAATAGAAAGTCAGAGAGTTAGACCTGAATAGGTGAATTTGTTTAATGATTTCTTTCACGTGGGAGTATGTTTTCAAATTTTGCTCATCATCGTGGGTAGCAAATTCAAAGCCAGATGTTGCGAGATAAATTCTTATGTAAGCGCTGGATAGCTTACTGGCTGTATGACAAAGATTAAAGCTTTGGCTCTGTTTTCTGGAGGCTTAGACAGCATTCTCGCTGTTAAGCTGATGCTGAAGCAGGACATTGATGTTGTAGCCGTAAACTTTGTGAGCCCTTTCTGTTTACGCGAAAAAGGCGGCGGAGTACCTGAAGCCGCAAAGCAGCTGGGCGTGCCGCTTAAGGTTGTGGATGTGGAGGCTGAATATTTGAAAATACTGCGCAAGCCCAAGCACGGCTATGGCAAGAACATGAACCCATGCGTCGACTGCAGAATATTCATAATGAAGAAAGCAAATAAAATCGCCGAGGAAATAGGCGCAGCGTTCATCTTCACAGGCGAAGTTCTCGATGAGAGACCCATGTCCCAGCATTTCAACGCTCTGAAAATAGTTGAAGAAGAGGCGGGCTTGAAAGACAAACTGTTGAGACCGCTATCAGCGAAGTTGCTTCCTGCCACAGCCATGGAGAAAAAAGGCTTGGTTGACCGAGCGAAACTGTTGAATATTCGGGGCAGGTCGAGGAAGCCGCAGCTTAAGCTCGCTGAAGAATTTAACATAAAGGATTATCCGAGTCCCGCAGGCGGCTGCCTGCTCACCTGCAAGGAATACGCCAGTAAACTGCGAGACCTTTTCAAGCACAAGAAACGTTGCTCAATGGCGGATGTGTCTTTGCTGAAAGTTGGCAGGCACTTCAGATTTGGCGAAAACAAAATAGTCGTGGGAAGAAACGAAGAGGAAAACAACGTTTTAGTGGCGAAGAAGGCGCGGAACGACTATTACTTCGAAGTCCCCAATATTGGCAGCCCGATAACTGTTCTTCAGGGAGCTAAAACCAAAAAAGCTATCACAGCAGCATCGGAGTTAACAGCCTTCTATTCAGACGCGAAAAGCGATAAAGTCGCTGTTAACTTTGGCAGAGACCGCCTGAACAAGTCTATGACTGTCACTGTTCCTTCTCGCATTGAGGTGGAAAGCCTTCGCGTTGTCTAATTGATGGTCTATCTGCATGGGTGTTTGTCGGGTTTTAGAAAAATATTTTAATGCATGATGAGACAACAATAGATTGAGGAGTTTAAATGCCTACAGCATTTGTGTTGATAAACACCGAGATAGGTTCCGAGTCCGATGTACTTAAGGAACTTAAACAGGTCGAAGGAGTTGAGGAAGCTTCTGCTGTCTACGGAGTCTATGACATAGTTGCAAGAGTTAAGGCAGACACAATGGATAAGCTGAAAGAGATAGTAACTTGGCGCATCCGTCGGCTTGACAAAGTAAGATCCACACTGACAATGATCGTAGTAGAAGACCGCTAAGATTCCGCTCAATTTTCCCTTTCTTTCATTCCCGTTTAGCAAAAGCGATTAGTTAGCTAGCGTAGCCGCTTAAAAAGACCTTGTTGTCAATTTGATACAGTCACACATGTTTAAAGCTTACAACATGAACTTATTACAGGGTGATGGTTGTGGAAGAATTACGATGCCCGTGGTGCGGCACCAATTTCAAAACACAAGAGAGTTGGATACGCACGCCCGAAACCATTATTGTCAGGAATTGAGAGCTTAAATTTTATTTTTTTTCTCAATAATCACAAACTAGAAGTGGCGCTCAACCAAACTTTGTTTTCAAGTGTGACTGCGCCGATACAGTCACATACTTTTAAATTTTTTAATCTCTAACAAGAATTGTGCGTCTTGGAGGTAGTGGAAGTTGGGAGAACTCTTCACAGTCAAATCGGATGTCTCTAAAATAAGGCTGGCTGCATTAACTCCCACGAAAGCGGATGCACGCAGTTTTTTAAAGGTTGGGCTACGAGGTTTGGAAACCCACCATATCTTTTTACATTCCCCTTGAGCGAGAGCACCCAAGCCTCTTAGACCAACCACTACAAAATAAGATTTTTTATTCTGCCTTGCTTATTCTCTAACAGTTGGAGCATAGTTACGGTTGATTAACAATCAGATACTGCACATAGGATTGGATGATACTGATTCAACGAGAAGGGGCTGTACAACCTACGTCACAGCTCTCCTTGTGGAAAAACTGGAAAAACTAAACGTCACGTTTCTGGACTACCCTCATTTAGTTAGGCTTAACCCTAACGTGCCGTGGAAGACTAGAGGCAACGGCGCCCTATGCCTCAGAATTGCTTATCCTGCGGGGCTTGAAGGCAAAATAAAAGAAACCGCAATAAACCTGTTGGAGAAGCATTCTGACATAGCGTTTAAGGGCACAAACCCAGGAATTGTCTTCCTCCAGAACGAGAAAATTCCAGAAGAAATCAAGACTTTCGCCAAAAACGCTATAACGAGTATCGTGACCTTGAAAGAAGCCACGAGACTGATCACGAAGTTTGGTGGTGAAGCCTTAGGCTTCAAAAACTGCCGAGGCATCATCGGTGCGTTGGCCGCGGTTGGCGAAACCCTTGAAGACGACCACACCTATGAACTAATCGCGTATCGCGCCCCAGAAAACTTTGGTTTAAAAAGAAACGTGGATGAGGCATCTATTTTTGAAATGGACAAGTTGACATGCCCCTACACCTTCAACAACGTGGATTCAGAAAAAGGCAGAGTAATAATCACACCAAGAGGGCCAGATCCAATTCTATTCGGAATTAGAGGCGAAACACCAGAAATCGTTAAGAAAGCCTTCGGATTAATTAAGCCATTGGAGCCCGTGAACAGGTGGTTAGTTTTCGGCACAAATCAGGGCACTGACGCGCATCTCACACGAGTTGCAGCATTAAAGAAGGTGACGCCGTATAGCTCGGTTGTTGCAGAGGGCGTTGTTTCGCGGAACCCGCGGATAATTCCTCTGCGTCACGTGATTTTTTCCATTAAAGATGAGACTGGTGAAGTGGACTGCGCCGCTTACGAACCCACAGGTAGCCTTCGCAAAGTGGCGAGAAAACTCATGGTTGATGACAACGTGGAAGTTTATGGCGCCGTGCGGAAACCGTCTGCAGGCAAGCGTTTGACAGTAAATCTTGAAAAAATCCGGGTTTTGGCTCTCGCGCCGCAGATTATTCTCCAGAACCCAGTGTGCAAAAAATGCGGTAAACGGTTGAAGTCTATGGGTAAAAACAAAGGCTTTCGTTGCGAGAAGTGCGGTACACGATATGATGACGCTAGAAAGGTGCAGACTGCATTGGAAAGGGAATTGAAGACAGGGTTGTATGTGACCTCGACGAGGTCGCAGCGCCATTTGACCAAGCCGTTGCGGCGTTACGGGCTGGAAAAGCAGGGTGAAGAAGCGGCAGGTTTGATTGAGAATTGGCATTCTCCATAGGTAGGTGTCGTTTTGATGAGTGGTTGTGTACAACAGTTTTTGGGAAATGCATTCAAAGTGTGTGTGCCATAGGCTCCGACGGTGGGAACGTTGAGTGAGATAATAACACCCGTTGTTTATCAGCTGGGCTTGGGGCGACCGGCGGCTTTGTGGTTGGTTTTGCTCTCAAGAAAATTGCCAAACTCTTCCTTATCGTGATAGGCATCTTTATCGTTGCGCTGCTTTATCTGGGGGCAAGCAAAATCATAAGCATCAACTTTGGCGCTTTGTGGACTGCGGTAGGCGGCTGGCTTGGCGGTGCAGGAGCGGCGGCTTCTTGGCTCATAGGTTTAATCTCGATTATTCCGTTCATCGGCAGCTTCGGCGTGGGCTTTTTCCTCGGCTTCAAGCTAGGATAGCGGAACTATCATTATTTTAAAGAATTCGAGAAAACGGCGCATTGTCCGTCTGTTTCACGATAGTCCGTTTAGGCTCATAGAAGGAATAGTACTTTAATTTCCTATATTTGCGTTTAGGTGAGGGAGATTGTATCTGCCGCGGCACCATATGGTTCTCCGAAGAGAGTATCAAAAACTATGGGTGGTTCGGTACAACGGCTTAACAATACATCTCCCTCGCACAGCCACACATGGCGATGAGGAGTTACTCTGTTAAGTTAACAGACCGTGCCCAAGCTTTCCTCATCACCGCCGCCACCTCTCAACCACCACATAAACACTA
>Ga0315535_1002553_pt1 | contig 11527 bp, 6 predicted proteins | sample SalMarSW160220MG_2_FD_203092 | JGI IMG/M metagenome (GOLD analysis project Ga0315535, IMG submission 203092) | Salt marsh sediment microbial communities from the Plum Island Ecosystem LTER, Massachusetts, United States - Salt Marsh Sediment SW1602-20 ...
GACTTGCCTTCCGGATTATGAGAAAGAAAGGATACTAAAAGTGTTTGAAGATTCAATGATTACGAAAAATGAAGGTTATTATTACGTTGAAAATTATGTTACTACGAAAACTGGCGAAGAATTACTCATTAAATGGCGGAACATTGTAGTATTTGATGAAAATAAAAAAATAATTGGTACATTAAGTTCAGGTGAAAATATTACAGAAAATAAAAAAGCATTAGTTAAACTTGAACTTTCAGAAGAAAAATATAAAAATTTGATTGAATCCTCAGCAATGGGTTTAATAAAGATTGATCTTCAAAGTAATGAAATCGTTTATATCAATCCAAAATTAATAGAGATTCTCGGATACGATGTATACGAATTAAAAGATGCAAATTCTTTTTACGAGATAATTCATCCTGACGATCGATATTTGTTTTCAAAATCCTTCGAAACCAAAGAGATGGAATTTAGAATTTTCTCAAAAGATGGAAAATTGAAATATTTATCCGGTTCACGACTACCTCAATATAATATCAATGGTGATATATTGAGTTATAGGATTTGGGTCCAAGATATTACTCAACAAAAAGAAATTCTCGTGATTAAAAATAATTTATTAACGAGATTTTCTCATGAATTTAAAACACCCCTGATATCGTTAATTGGGTTTACTGATTTTTTTTTAATGGAATATAAAGATCTTTTAGATACTAGAGCAATTTCATTCTTAAATAATATTAAGAATGGTAGTGAAAAACTAAAAAGACTTGTTAACTCGTTCATAGAAAGCTCACAATTAGAAACTGACTTGGTAAATTTAAATTTGAGTCATGGAAATATAATTGAGGTGGTTAAAAAAAGCTTAAATGATTTGCAAGGACTTATTCAACTCAGGAAACACACTGTCCATCTTGATCTAAATGAAAATGTCCTGTTTTATTTTGATAAAGAGAAAATTTACGTGGTAATAATGAATTTATTGGTTAATGCGATTAATTACACGCCTAATGGAGGATTAATCTCGATTAAATCTATTGTTATGGATAAATCTATTGAAATATGCATAAAAGATAATGGAATTGGGTTTACTGAAGAAGAGAAAGAAAATTTATTTAAACCTTTTGGAAAAGTAGAAAGATATGGAAAAGGATGGGATGTAGTTTCTGAAGGCATGGGAATGGGATTATTCATTTCAAAAGAAATAATTAAACTACACGGAGGAACGATTAAGTTTGAATCTGAGGGAAGAAATAAGGGTAGTAAGTTCATATTTTCGGTTCCTATTAAAATTTAGCTATTTCAATTAAACTGTAATATTAATTAAGAATTAATTTCTTAAATTTTGTCATTAGCCTAAAAAAGTTGTATTTAGGAATAATAAATTATGTTTATGTCAAAAATTTGCTTAAATGGGTGATTAAAATAACAGAAGTAATCATTAAAATACTAATTATCGAAAAGGACCTTAGGAATGTGCAATTGTTAGAGGATATTTTAAAAAACGCTAATGATGCTTGTTATGAAATAGATAAGTGTAAATCAATCTCAGAAACAATTATTTATCTACAAAAGAGTAAATGTGATGTCATTCTTTGCAGTTTAAATCTACCAGACTTAAAAGGAGCTGATGTAATTAAAAAAGTTTTAGAAATCGCTCCTAAGGTTCCAGTCATTCTTATGGTAGAAAAAAATGAAGAAGATATTGCTCTACAAGCTTTGAAAATGGGGATTCAAGACTTTTTTTTCAAAGAAGATTTAACCAGTTCATTATTGAATCGATCGATTCGATACGTTATTGAAAAAAAAGAACTTAAAAGTCCATTATTAAAATCAGAAAGCAAATTAAAAAAAATTCATTCTGATTTCAATAAAATCGTTTCTGAAAAGAATAATAATTTAAGCTCCTCTGAAGAGCACTATAAGTATTTATTCGAGACCCCCTTCTCTGCGATAATCATTCTTGATCACAATCTAAGGATTATTAATTGTAATACAACTTGTGAAATTTATTTTGGATACACTAAATTAGAGCTTGAGAATACCCATCTAATGCACTTATCGATTTTTTCAAAAACAGATCAAAATATCATTTTACAGAAACTTAAGAGCTTAAAAACTGATACTCAGTTTATACCATCTGAATACAATGTATTCAGAAAAGATGGGAGCAATATTTGGGTAACTGTTGCGATGTCTATAGTTAAATTGAAAGAAAGTGAAGAATTTCTGATGATGTTCCAAGATATTACTGATAGATATAGGACCGAAAAAAAATTAAAAACAGTTGAAGAACAGTTTAAAATTTTCGGAGATCACTCATATATAGGAATATTTCTTCTTCAAGATGGAGAAATAAAATATGTAAATGAAAAAGTATCTTTAATAAACGGATATTCAATTCAAGAAATGTTAAGATGGAGTATAGATCATATTTCTACTATTATTCATCCAGAAGATCAGACTTTTATTATTGAACAAGCAAAAAAAAAGGAAAGAGGAGATGCGGATGTTCTAAATGAAATTCAATACAGAATCATTTCAAAATCTGGGAATATTAAATGGGTTAATCAATACTCAAAGACAATTCTCTACAATGAAAAAACTGCGGATTTATGTTTGTGGATCGACATTACGAATAATAAAATGGTTATAGAAGAAGCTATAAGATCAGGGATAATGTCTCAAAATTTGTTTGAGAATAATCCCTTTTGTATTTTTCTTACAGATTTTAATGGTCAAATTTTAAATGCTAATAAAGCATTTTTAGAGAGATTAGGAATTTCCTTAATTGAAATTAAAAAAAAAAAAATTCAGGATATAGTAAAAAAAGATGGCAAGAAATTACTGTTAGAAATGTTAAAAACTAAATTTAAGGAAACAGAATTTAAAAATATTAAGATTAGCATCATAGATAATGATGGATTTGAAAACAACTTTCAAATTTATGCAATGCAAATTGAAGAATATGACCAATCAAATAGCATTCTATTTTTTGCACGAGACATAACTGAGAGGAGACTATTTGAAGAACGATTTAAAGATTCTGAAAATAAACTCGCTAAATTAATAGAAACAATTCCTCTTGCAATTTTAATTAGTAATCCTGAGGGAGAAGTTTCAGAATGTAATTTTTATGCGGTGAAAGTTTTTGGGTATGATTCTAAAGATGAGCTTTTAAAGATACCCGCACTCGACCATTACGATGATCAAAAAGATAGAAAAAAATTCCTGGAAATGCTTGAAAAGAGGGAAAGCGTACAGAATTTTGAGGTGAGTTTTAAACGTAAGGATCAGACTAAATTTTTTGCTTCCATGACTTCATCATCACACGAGATTAATGGTCAAACTTATTTTATTAATGCTATAGACGATATCTCTGAGAGAAAAAAAATAGAAGAATTAATTAAGGATTTAGCGAAAATTCCAGATGAAGCACCTTACCCTATTATGAGAGTAAGTGCGGATTTTATTCTCTATTTAAATGAACCTGGAAAAATACTCTTTGATCTTAAACCAGGAAATAGGATACCATTATTCTTAAGGGAAAAAGTTAAAGAATGTCTGCAAAATCATGAGATTATAATAAAAGAGCTAAATCTTAATGAAAGATTTTATTCACTTTACGTCACACCTGTAGAAGGTAGCGATTATATCAACATTTACGCCATAGAAATTACTGAACTAATGGAAAAAGATGAAAAGTTAAAATTATCATTAGAAAAATATAAGAATCTCGTTGATAACCTAAATGATGGAGTATTAATCATGGACTTAGAGGGAAAAATTCTATACGCGAGCCCTCAGATTTATGATCTAACTGGATATACACCAAACGATATTATTGGAAAAACTGGAAACTCCTTTATACATCCCAAAGACCTGAACATAGCTATTGAAGCGTATAAAAAGGTGATAAAACAGAAAAAAAAAGTTTTTCTTGATTATCAGATTATCGATAAAGCTGGTAAATATATAGATGTTTCTGCTAGCGGATTACTGATTAAAATTGACGGGGATGATAGGATGCTCGCAGTTATGAAAGATGTTACTGAAAAATTAATCTCAGAACAGAAGTTAAAAGAATCGGAGGAAAAGTACAGACATTTGTTTGAATTTTCACCCTATTATATATTACTTTTAAATCAGAGCTGGGATGTTCTTGATTGTAATTATAATATCAAGGAAATTTTAGGATATTCGAAAGAAGAAATAATCGGTAGAAATGCAATTGATATCCCTTTAATGGATAAGAATAAGCTTGATGAATTAAAAAAGAGAACGGATTATTTATTTGAGGGAAAGAAGCTATCATCTTTTGAAATGGAAGTTCCTAAGAAAGATGGAACGATAATCTGGGTAAAATCACAACCATCTTTAGTAAGGATTGGAGATGTGCAATATATATACATAATTTCTATGGATATTTCAAATGAGAAATTATTTGAGAAAAAATTAAAAGAATCCGAGCAGAAATTTGGTACCATTGCTAACGAATCATTACTAGGTATTGCGATTATCCAAGATGATCTTATAAAATACATGAACGAGAGGTTTGCAGATTTTTTACAATATTCTGTACAGGAAATTGAGAACTGGGCTCCTGGAGAATTTAAAAAGTTCATTCATCCCGATGATAGGAGTTTAGTCACAGCTCAAGTTGAAAAGAAACAAAAAGGATTAAAAGGAATAATTAAACACTATCAATATAGAATTTTTAAAAAAGATGACACGATTAAGTGGTTGGATAATTACTCAAATACGATAATATATGAGGGAAGGTCAGCTGACTTAGTCACTGTAATTGACATTACAGATCAGAAAAATACTGAACAGAAACTAAAAGATTCGGAGGAAAAATATAAGCATCTTTTTGAAACTTCACCAAATGGTCTAATCTTGTTAAATATCGAAGGGAAAATACTCGAATGTAATTCAACATTAAAGAAGATAATAGGTTATTCTGAAAGTGAGCTTATAGGAAATAATTTCATAGATTTACCTATTTATATCGATAATGGGTTGGAACTACTTCAAACAGGACTAAATGATTTGATCAATAAAAATGAGTTAACTCATATTGAATTGCAAATTAAAACAAAAGAACAAACACTTAATTGGATCCAAATTAGATCCAGTCTAATAGAGTTAAAGCAAGAAAATATTATTCTTACTGTTATAATTGATATCACCTCGGATAAAAAAATAGAACAAATGAAGTCTGATCTATTAATGAAATTATCTCATGAATTTAAGACCCCTCTAATCTCAATAAAAGGTTTTTCAGAATTTTTGATCAAACAATATCATTCACAACTAGATGAAAAAGCTATCTCATATCTCAATAATGTTGTAAATGGAAGTGATAGATTAAGACTTCTTATTAACTCCTTTATTGACAGTTTTCAATTAGACGATTATTTCAAAAAGTATGCTCGATTGGACATCAAAGAGATTTACTTATTTGAATTAATAAAAAATGCAGTAAAGGATATGGAGGGGCTCAGTAAAATGAGAAATCATAAAATTCACGTGAATATCAATAATAATATAAAAGTGAATGTTGATAAAGAAAAGATGTATTCCGTTATTGTAAACTTATTGCTCAATGCTATTAAATATACCCAAAAAGGAGGAGAAATAACAATTCGCTCAGAAATTACAGGAAATTTCATTCAAATCTCAATTAAAGACACTGGTATAGGTTTAAGAAGAGAGGATCAAGATAACTTATTTAAAGCATTTGGAAAAATAAATCTTGATAAGAATAGATGGGATATAATTACTGATGGAATGGGGATGGGATTGTACCTCTCAAAAGAGATAATACTCCTGCATGGTGGTAAGATGTGGGTCGAATCTGAAGGAATTGATAAAGGTTCAACTTTCTATTTTACAATCCCTCTTGTTATTGCGAGATAGGATGATCCTTCATAGCTGCTCAAATAAAAAGTCGAAATCTGCCAAATCAAAAGGTTTCATAATGTATCCATTTGCTCTTGTTTCTTCCATTTTTTCTTGTACTTTAAATCGTGGAATCGCAGTGATAAAATATACGGGTAAATCTTTTAAATTGTCAGAAAACTTTATCTTCTTGCAAACTTCAAAGCCACTGATGTCAGGAAGTATGACATCAAGTAATATCAATTTTGGTTTATAAGTCTTGAGTTTTTCTAAGCCAGCAGATCCCGTAAATTCACCTTTACAAGAATAACCCTTACTTTCAAAATAATTTGTGATGAGTTCGACCGTTGCTATGTCATCTTCAATTAATAACACATCATATTCAGGTTCTAAATACATTTTTTCTTCATTTTTTGTTATAAATTTGCTTTCTAATTGTTTAGCTTGTTCAAAAACATTGTTAATTATTCCTTTAATTTGTTCGTTGATTTCTCCATTGTAAGATTCGAGTATTAATTGAAGAAAACCTTTGATTGTTGTTAATTTTTGTTTTAGTTCATATGAAGCCGCAGAACTCAATTCTTTTTCAAACGTTGAACCGAAACGACTCATTTGTTCTGAATTTTGGTGAATAAAATTATTAACACTTTCCCTGATTAATTTTGATAGGGTACTGAATTCACTTTTTTCCACATAATCTTGCCATTTCTTTTCAGTCTCACGTGAAATATATACTGAAATTCGTTTCTTGTCTTCATAATAGTTTTTTTCACCTTCTTTCCATTTTTCAAATCCTTTGGTTATTCTTCCTTGCCATAAAGCTTGTTTTCCCGTCTCATGTTCATAGGATTCCATTTCTTCGGTTTTTTTAATAAGTAAGTTCACCTTGACATTGTGTGGTTATTTTTTCTTTTGACATAAAAATCAACTCGGTTACATAATAATAATACCTTGCAACAAATAAATGTGTATATCTTAGGTAGATTCTGTATTTTTATCACTTGATAAATCATTGATATTAATAGTTGATAATTATAAATATTATTATTACTAAAAAGCACCGTAGATTATATAAATAGTAGAATCTTGAAAAGATTTTCTTTTTTTTTTAAAATCTTCATACATTCTATAGTTTATTCATAAATACTTAAACAGAAATTCAAAATCTGTTAAATCAAATGGTTTTAATATGTATCCATCTGCTTGAGTTTCTTCTAATTTCTCTTGTACTTTAAATCCAGGCATGGCAGTCACAAATATGACTGGTAAATCTTTATACTTACTATTATGCTTAATTTTTTTACAAATATCAAATCCGCTTATATCTGGTAGAATGATATCTAGAAGAATAAGCTTAGGCATATTCAGAATCAATTCCTCTAAACCATTTGCACCGGTATATACTCCTTTCGCCGAATAGCCTTGACTTGAAAAATAATTAGTTAATATTTCAACAGTTGCCAAATCATCCTCTATTATAAGCACATCTAATTGCATCGTGCTTGTATTTTTATCGTCCACTTTATTAATAAATTTACTCTCTAATTGTTGAGCCTGGATTAATAGGTTTTCGACTATTGATATTATCTCTTCATTTAAATTTAGTTTATACTTTTCTAAAATAAGCTGTAAAAAACCTTTAATGATTGTTAATTTTTGCTTTAAATAGTATAAGGTGTTAGGATTTAATTGGTAATCAAGATCTAGGTTAAAATTTCCGATTTGTTTTGATTTTTCTTTTATGTATTCATCAACACTCACTCGGATTAATTTTGAGATAGTTTTAGATTCCACAGAATTAATGAAATCTTGCCACTTTTGTTCTGTTTCGTGAGAAATATACACCGAAATTCTTTTTTTATTGCCATAAATATTTTTTTCTCCTTCCTTCCACCTTTTAAAACCTTTTGTTAATTCCCCATGCCAAATTGCTTGTCTTCCAGTTTCTTCCTCATAACGTTTCATTTCACTAGTTATATTAAGCTTATTTGAGATTGATATCACGACCTGTTTTTAATTTTGCATACTGGTAATACCATGAAATTCTAGAACCTCGTAAAATAATATTTATCGTAATTTTTCTTGAATAAAATAAAAATTTATCGAGTCACCAATCCCCTTTTCATGAACATTTCTTTAAGTTCGGAGATGACGAGACTTCTTTGATTCTGTTTTGAACCATCTTCTGATCTTACGATTTTTGGAGGTGGTGGCGGTGGCTTAAGGGAATTAAGGGAGATTAACGTATCATTTAATTCTTTTTTCGGTGCTATGGGAGGAGTAAATGACGGTGTGGTTTGCAATAACGAATTTTTTGCATCTTTTATTTTCGTTTCATCGATTTTTTCAACTTTTTTATTTATTTCAACTGTGGTATCTGGAGCTATAAAGACTTTCAACCTTTGAGGAGGACCTTTAGCTCTTTTGACTTTTTTAGAACTTGATGTTGCTTCTATCTTTTTCTTTTTTTTCTTTGATTTTTCTTTGATCATGTCATTATCAGCGATATATTCCATTGGAACTTTTTCAAAAGGCACAGAGAAGAAAGACTGAGAGAGATCAGCTGGGATTAATCTAAATAAGATTCGTTTTACTTCCGATAATTCACCTACAACATTATCCATCAATTTCAAATTAATGTCTAAGATTTTCTGAAGTTTTTCTTCAATATTTGGTAAAATCTTTTCTGCTGTTGACTTCGATTTATCTTTGGAGAAAATATTTTTTATGCTTCTAGCTATTTCAGGCTCGTTGGAATAAAAGTTGTAAATACTAGTAGGAATTATTTCGAAATTCCACGATTTCTCCCCGTTCATAAAAACATCAGATATTTTATGAGTTAAATATTCAAGTTTAATTTGAAAATCAGGATCTTCGACAACATCTGAATCTGCTTTATTTAATAGCAGTACAAAATACGGATTTTCATTAAGAAATCCCAAAATTTCAAGAATCCCATTTAAATATTTAATACCATCCTCATAACGCAAATCATCTTGCGAATCAAACACGAAAATTAAAACATCAACATTAATAAAAAATCGTTCAGGAGATTCAAGATATTCTTCAATATGATCTTTTTGACCCCCCAAATCCCATAAAACCAAATCTAATTTATCAGATTGAAATTCTTCAACGTTGGCACCTATAGTGGGTTCTAAATTAATCATGTCATTATAATTGTACTCATTCATCATTCTATTTAGTAATGAAGTCTTCCCAGCATAATCTAAACCAGCAATAACCACCTTCATTTTCACTTTTTTAAGATAAAGGTTTCTCTTATTCCACGCATTTGTGATTAAATAAGAAGCAACTAATGATGTATTAAATGTAGATTTTTCTATGAATACTTTTTTGGCACGATTCTCATAATCGGTTGACTTTAATAAAGATAAATCTCTTATTGTGTGAACATTAATTTTTTTAAATTTTTCAACATCCTCTATTTTAATATTTTTTAATACTTCAATATCTAAATCAAGAATTAAACTTAGACTGGATGGATAATAATCAATATTTAAAAATCGGTCACAAAAATATTTCACAATTGTTTTTGCAGATTCAGACATATTTATGTAATAAACTACACTTTTTTAAATTTTTACATATTCTTGAAAATTTATATCCATAAATTTTTATTAAGATAGATTTTTGTACTAATATAAAGAATGATCAGTTAAAATATAAAGAGTTATAAAGGGGCTTTTTAACATATTTAGTATAGGATAAGATCTTTTGTTATAAAAAAAAGTACTTTTTTTTTATTTTTTTGTAACAATCATAATAGATTTAGAGATTAGAAAATGGAATTGAAAGATTTAGAAAATGAGGAATTCAACAAGTATTATCAATTATTTAAAAACGATTTGGACGAAAACCCATTTATTATAGTTATAGGGAAATATGATCATATTTTGGGACCAAGAGCTTTATATTCGTCAGTGAATTTAAAGGATGAAGGATTTGTTAAAAATCTCTTGAGAGATGCGTTAAATACCAAAAATGAATTCCTAATTTTAGATTTTAATCGATTTTATTCTCAAATTTATAAAATTGAAGTTGATGATGAAAATGCAAGAGGAAAAAAACAACTTTATGCTATAATATTAATTCGAGATGTTGAATATCCAATGATCCCTATTCTGCATTTTAAACGAATTGGTATGATTTTTCGCAAAATAGCACCTGAAGATATTTTAAAAAATAACATTACCGCTTTTGAAAAGTTTTTTAATGAAATATGTGATATATATATGAGAAAAGGGGAAGTTCTACCATTAGAATCCACCAATTTGCAGATAAGAAGCGGTATAAACACAATTCAAGGGTTCTGTGAATTAATATTAGAGCAAGCAAAAAAAGAGGATAAAATCTTTAAGGAAGACATTAAAAATTATATCGAGCTAATGCTCGATTCATGTGATGATGTTATAGAAGCATTAGAACAACCCTTCTCATCAGCTAGCAAATGAGAATAGGCATAATAAAATGAGTCAGAATAAAAAATTATTATTAATTGGACCTTCGGGAGTTGGAAAGACTACCATTAAAAATATTTTTTTTGATAAAGTTAATCCCACTCAATTATTAGAATTTCCTTTAGAGCCATCAAGAGGGATTAATTCAGAGGTATATTCTTTTCAAAATACACACTTAGGAATTTTCGATTTAGCGGGTCAAGAAAACAATACTTGGTTTTCAAAGAAAGGGAATGAAATTTTTCAGCAAAGCAATGCAATAATTTGTATTTTTGATATCAAAAATTCCCTTGAATCTATTATCGAATTCATGATAAAATTACATAAACTTAGAGAGGAATTAAATTTATCTCAATGTTATTTTGCTTCATTTTTACATAAAACTGATAGAGTAAACCCGACTTATGTAGAACAAAAAATAAGAAGATTGCAGGAATTCTTTTCAACGCAAAAAATTCTGGGAGATGACATTCAAATATTTGGAACTTCCATTACAGAAAATTATTTTTATCAAACGTTTTATACAATTTCTGAAATCATAAACAGACTTTATGATGAGAATAACATGTTTGATTTAGATTCCAATGAACTTAAAAATATGAAGATAGAAATTTCTTTAATCCAAGAGATTAATGCATCTAAAAAATATTTTACAACTGAATTTGCTCAAGAAAAAGATATAAAAATTGAATTGATGAGAGAACATCTCAGAAGGTTAGAAAAGTTCGGACTCGTAAAAAACACTGATAATTTTGATTCATTTCAATTAACTGAAAGAGCGACGTATATTAAAGTCGGGTGGGAACGAGAGAAAGCTAAAAATGATAATGATTTGAGCAGAAATGTCGAAATGTTTCGTTTATTATTAATTTTAAATTACAACACTAATATTTAGCATTTTTTGGATAATAATAAAACTGGGGATAGAATTTTAAAGAAAATAATGGATAAAATAAACTCAATAATCAAAAACGAGATGTATAATATCCAAGGTAACGGAATCTTGGAATCATTAGAAATTTATAAAGAATTTATTGAGTGCGCGAATTTTTTGTTTGTTATACTTAATCCCGATAAGAAAATTCAGTATTTAAATTTTTGTGCAGCAAATTTATTTACTATTGATAAATCATTAGGAAAACCTTTAACAATTTTTG
>Ga0315535_1002554_pt1 | contig 11520 bp, 10 predicted proteins | sample SalMarSW160220MG_2_FD_203092 | JGI IMG/M metagenome (GOLD analysis project Ga0315535, IMG submission 203092) | Salt marsh sediment microbial communities from the Plum Island Ecosystem LTER, Massachusetts, United States - Salt Marsh Sediment SW1602-20 ...
TGCCATGATCGTGGGGATGCGCCGCTACCTGGTGATGGAGGAGTCGGCTGCACCGGGGGAACTGAATTCCATCTTCTCCAACATCGAAAACAACGGAGCTCCCTGGCAATTCTCACAGGAAGACCGGATGCTTTGGGCCGACCCTGAAGTAAAGGTGCCTTTGATGGCCGACCGGTTCGCAAAGGGTGAAAAACCCGAATTCCTGCTATGGGTAGGGAGTGCCGGTGCGTTTGATGACCGGTACAAACATGTTTCCCGGGCCATGGTAAAAATCCTGGATCACCTGGGTATCTCATATGCGGTGCTGGGTACGGAGGAATCGTCCAGTGGCGACGTGGCACGAAGGGCAGGGAATGAGATGCTGTTCCAGATGCAGGCCCTGATGAACATTGAGATCTTTGAAGGATATGAAGTGAAAAAGATACTCACCTGCGATCCCCATGTTTTCAATACCTTTAAAAATGAGTATCCCGACCTGGGCGGGAACTATGAGGTGGTGCACCACACCCAGTTTCTGCGCGACATGATTGCGGCCGGGTCTCTGAAGATACCCGGAGGTTCACTGGGCGGAAAGGCCATTACTTTCCATGATCCTTGTTATCTGGGCAGGGCCAACAAGGAATACCGGGCACCCCGCCAGGTACTGGAAGCTTTCTCTGCAGACAAAAGAGAAATGAAGCGAAACAGGAGTTTTGCACTTTGCTGCGGAGCAGGTGGAGGCCAGATGTTCAAGGAGGCGGAAAAGGGAGAGAAAGAGGTGTTTATTGAACGTACCGAAGATGCTCTTGCAACAGGTGCGGACATTATCGCCACCGCTTGTCCCTATTGCATGGTCATGATGACCGACGGAATTAAATACAAGAACAAGGAGGAGCAGGTGAAGGCATACGACATCGCTGAACTTGTGGTTCAGGCTCTCTCGTTGTAGTGCTCAGTGCTCAGTACTCAGTACTCAGTAAAGGAAAAAGGAAAAAACTAGTGCATAACTAAACAGAATGTAATGGAAGAAAAAAGAATTATAACCGGGGGTGAGTTCCTGGTGAAGGAAACGGACACTGCCGATGTATTTATCCCTGAAGAACTGGATGAAGAACAACGGATGATTGGAGAGACCTGCAGGGATTTCCTTGAGACTGAAGTGTTCCCGGTTGTTGACCGCATCGATGCCCAGGAAGAGGGTCTCATGAGGGAACTGCTTAAGAAATCGGGTGAACTCGGATTGTTGGGAATTGCCATTCCTGAGGAGTATGAAGGATTCGGACAGAACTTCATCACCACCATGTATGCCAGTGAAATACTGGGTTCGGGTTATTCTTACGCTGTTGCTTATTCCTGCCATACCGGGATCGGATCTCTGCCCATTCTCTACTACGGGAATGAGGAGCAGAGGACAAAATACATACCCAAACTGGCCACCGGCGAAATGGTAGGGGCTTACTGCCTCACCGAACCGGGTGCCGGATCGGATGCCAATTCGGGTAAAACCAAAGCGGTTCTTTCTGAAGATGGGAAACATTATGTTCTGAACGGGGCCAAAATGTGGATCACCAATGGGGGATTTGCCGATGTGATGACTGTATTTGCCAAGATTGACAGCGACCGTGTGCTGAGTGCTTTTATCGTTGAGCGAGGTTTTGAAGGGATCACCTTCAATCCGGAGGAGAAAAAGATGGGGATCAAGGGCTCATCCACCCGTCAGATCTTCTTCAATGATGTGAAAGTACCCGTCGAAAATATGCTTGGAAAGCGTGGAGAGGGATTCAGGATCGCATTGAATATATTGCATATGGGCAGGATCAAGCTTGGTGCAAATGTGATCGGTTCAGCCAAAACTGCGATCACCCAGTCTGTAAGATATGCCAACGAACGAAAGCAGTTCAACTGCCTGATCTCCCAGTTTGGGGCCATCAAACACAAGCTGGCCGAGCAGGTGATCCGGACCTTTGCCACCGAGTGTTCGGTATACAGGGCCAGCCAGGCACTGGATGACACCATCAATTACAATGTGGCCCATGGCGATGACAAAGGCAGAAATACCATGGAGGCATTCAATCATTTTGCCGTTGAAGCTGCCGCCATGAAAGTGTTTGGCTCTGAGTCCCTGGATTATGTTGTGGATGAAGGTGTTCAGATCCATGGAGGTATGGGCTTTTCTGCCGAGATGATGATCGACCGCGGATACCGTGACTCGCGGATCAACCGCATTTTTGAGGGCACCAACGAAATCAACCGCTTGCTGCTGGTGGATAACATCCTGAAAAAAGGAGCAAAAGGGATTCTCCCCATCATGGAGGAAGCTGAGAAGGCATTCATGGAGGTGAAAGGCATGGGTGAAGCGCCCCCGGTCGCAGAGGGATATTTCCAGGAGAAGGCCCAGTATGTGGCCAACTTCAAAAAGGTGGTTCTTATGTTGCTCAAGGCTGTATCAGATAAATTCACAAGAACGCTGGTTCAGGAGCAGGAGATCCTGAGTAATATTTCAGACTGTATTATCCAGGTCTATGTGGCCGAATCTGTGGTACTTAGGTTGAAAAAGATGGAAGGTATAAAAGGGGAGGCCTATGCCAAGTTATACCGGGATATGGCAGATGTATTTGTGTATGATGCAGCTGCACGCATTGCCAAATTTGCACACGATACTACTTATTCCTTTGCCTATGGCCAAGTTCGTGAGGAGCTTGAGAAAGGAATAACCTACTTTACAAAGGTGGCAGGAGTGAATGTGAAAGAGGCCCGAAGGAGAATTGCCGACCGTTTGATCGAGGAGAATAAATACTGCTTTTAACCAGGAAACAATTAAATCACAGGCAAGCTATAGGATTGCGGTGCTCGGTGCCGGGAATGTGGCCACACACATTTCCCGGCATCTGCATGCCAGGGGGCATCACATCTCCTGCATCTGGTCAAGGAGCAAGATACATGCCGATCGGCTGGCCGGTCAGGTAGAGGCGGCTGGTGTTTCCGAATTGGAAAGGGTTCCACCGGATGCTGATTTTTACCTTCTGGCAATTCCGGACCGAATCATACCGCAGATAGCCTCAGTATTCAAGGGGCATGGCGGAATATGGATGCATATGGCAGGAGCTGTCCCCATGGAACTCCTTGGAGAGTTTTTCAAGGATTACGGGGTATTTTACCCCCTCCAGACCCTTTCAACTGAACGGGAGATATCACTGGTGGATACACCTATGTTGCTGGAGGGATCGGACAGTGAGGTAACCCGGCTGATCCGCTCACTGGCCTTATCGGTTTCCGGAACGGTGATAGAACTGGACTCGCCCCGAAGGCTGGTCATTCACATGGCGGCAGTATTCGCCAATAATTTTACCAATCACATGGTAAACATTGCAGGGCAGATACTGGAGGAACATGAGGCTGACCTCTCTTTGCTTTCACCCATCCTGCGGGAGACTTTCGCAAAGATTGAGGCAATGGGGCCTGCCCGGGCGCAGACCGGACCTGCGGTGAGGGATGACCAGGTGACCATGCAGAAACATCTTGGGTTGCTGAAGGGTCATCCCGAGTGGGAGAAATTGTATACTTTTATAAGCCGGGATATCGGAAGATCCCGCTTAACTACCATCCATGATTCCGAAACAGGAGATGACCAATTTTAAGGAAGGACTGCAAAACATCAGGGCATTTGCCTTTGATGTGGACGGGGTACTGAGCAGCCCCCTGGTCTACCTGCACCCCAATGGGGAGTTGATGCGTTCCATGAATACCAAGGATGGATATGCCCTGCAGTATGCGGTGAGAAGGGGGTATCCCATTGCCATTATTACAGGGGGGACAACCGAATCGGTGGGCCTTCGGTTCAGGGGACTCGGCATCACCGATATTTATCTTGGTTCCGGTTACAAACCTGATGATTTCACTGATTTCATCTATAAATATGATCTGAAGCCCGAACAGGTACTTTACATGGGTGATGACCTGCCTGACTATGAAGTGATGAAGCAAGCCGGAGTACCTTGTTGCCCGGCAGATGCGGTGGAGGAGATCAAGTCTGTAGCCCATTACATCTCGCCGTTTTCCGGTGGGAATGGATGTGTAAGAGATATCATCGAACAGGTTCTCCGACTGCATGGCAGGTGGATGGATGGGGACTCTTTTATCTGGTAAGGTTTAATTATGCTCAGGCAAATTCGCTCCATACTGTTGCTGATCAGGTTCCCCAACCTTGTTATTGTAGCTGCCACCCAGTATGCCATGCGGTACCTGATCATGGATCCTTTGCTGCCATCCAGGAAATTTGAACTTCAGTTTGGGAATTTCCAGTTCTTCCTCCTGGTGCTCTCCACTGTTTTTATTGCCGCTGCCGGTTATATCATCAATGATTATTTTGATACCCAGGCCGATTTGATCAACAAACCTACCCGCGTTGTAGTTGGTGTGGAGATTGGAAGGCGTGTGGCCATGATCCTTCATGCCATGCTGAATATCATGGGTGTAGGTATTGGGATTTACCTGGGGTTTTATGTGAAACTGCCCATCCTTTCCCTCGTTTTCCTGCTGGCAACCGGCCTTCTCTGGTTTTATTCAACCAGTTACAAAAGACAGTTCCTGGTGGGTAATCTTTCGGTTGCATTTCTTACCGGGTTGGTTCCCCTGATGGCGGTCCTTTTCGAGATTCCTTTACTGAACAGAACCTATGGACAGGAAATGCTGCTACACAACGCGAGTTTCAACTATATGTTTGCATGGGTGGGTGGCTTCAGTTTCTTTGCTTTTCTTACCACGCTGATCCGCGAATTGATCAAAGACACAGAGGATTTCGAAGGGGATGCTGCCTATGGAATGCGAACTGTACCCATTGTTCTAGGAGCGAAATGGACCATGTTCATCGTATTGGTGCTGATTTTTGGGACAATCTCCCTGCTTATTTACATTCTTCTGAAGTACATCCTGTTTTCGGTGGAGCCAGCTGACTACTTTTCGCTGGTTTATTTCATTTTGTTACTGCTGATCCCCCTGACCATCCTGGCCGTTTTGATCCTGACCGCAAAAGGCAAAAAGGACTACCACAGGGCCAGTTCCCTGATCAAACTTATCATGCTCACCGGAATCCTTTACTCGGTCATGGTGTTTTACCTGGTTCATTTCAAGTATTAGCCGGTGCTCAGGGATGTCATGTCATATGAAATACTGCTGGCATCCGGTTCTCCCAGGAGAAGAGAGCTGATGAAAGAACTGGAAATCCCGTTCCGGGTGGTTGATACAGGTCACACCGATGAAGTTTATCCTTCAGGACTGGAAGGAGGCGACATTGCCCTTTATCTGGCCGGTCAAAAATCGGATGCTTATCCTGAACCCCTGGTTGACAGGCAGGTACTGCTTACAGCCGACACCATTGTATGGCAAGGAGGGCAGGAACTTGGAAAACCGGTGGACCGGGATGAGGCAATTTCCATGATCAGCCGCCTGTCAGGGATCACCCACCAGGTATTTACCGGTGTGTGCTTAAGATCTGAAACCAAACGCACCGGATTCTTTGCGCTTACCGATGTGACCTTCGCCCGGTTTGATGCAGATGAAGTGGTATATTACGTGGATAAATTCAGGCCCTACGACAAAGCCGGGGCTTACGGAATTCAGGAGTGGATCGGGCATATTGGCGTTGAAAGGATCAACGGAAGCTACTTCAATGTGATGGGATTGCCGGTTCAGAAAGTATACAGTGAACTGAAGGCATTTATCCAATGATCTCTGACCAAATATTTTCCTAGATTTGCATTTTTCTTAACCATGGGTACGGACAATCGAAAAGGCGTATTGTATGCCATTATTACAGCTTCATTATGGGGCTTCATGGCCATTATCCTGAAGGTCATTACCAGTGAATTACCCCCTGTTACCGTGGTATGGTTCCGTTTCTTTTTTGCTTTTGTTGTACTTGGTACTTGGACCCTGATTTTTAAACGGTCCGATTTTTCAATTTTCCGCCGCCCTCCATTGCTTCTTTTCCTGGCAGCCATCTTTTTGGGAATGAACTACCTGGGTTTTATCACCGGGATTAAATATGTCTCTCCATCCAGTTCGCAGGTGTTTATCCAAATCGCACCTGTAAGCTTTGCCCTGTCCGGAATCATCATTTTCCGCGAACATGTGAATTGGAAGCACATCGTGGGGTTTGTGCTTGTCCTTTGCGGGATCGGCCTTTTTTACTCGGAACAGCTCCGCGACCTGGCCGGATCGGGGGAGCATTTTAGCAAGGGCATGCTATTGGTGCTGGGAGGCGGATTGTCCTGGGCAGTCTTTGCCGCCCTTCAGAAGTCACTGGTGCAGAAACTCAGGCCCAACCAGCTCAACCTGTTTATTTATGGTTTTTGTGCTTTGGCCCTTCTTCCTCTGGTCAGTTTCTCAAAGCTTCAGGGAATGCCGGCCACCAACTGGTACCTGCTGGTCTATCTGGGACTGAATACTGTTCTGGCATACGGATCACTGGCACTGGCCATCAAACTCACGGAAGCCACCCGGGTAAGTGTGATCATCACCCTCAATCCGATCATCACTTTTGTCAGCATGGCCATCCTGACCCGCATGAAGGTAACATGGATCGAACCTGAATCTTTCTCCCTGCTTAGCGTCATTGGCGCACTTATTGTGCTGGGAGGAGCGATCACGGTGATCTCAGCGGGATGGAATAAAAAAGGGGGCCTTCGATCAAACTCCGGCCCCCCTGAATGACAATTTTATCCGGATCACTCCTCCTTTTTCTTCTTTTTCACCAGTGTGGAGGTAAGCAGCATAAAGGCCCCGAAGACCATCATCAGGACGCCTGACAAAAGGTTGATGTTGTGTCCCAACGACCTTTCATACATTTCTATATCGCCGTTTGTAACTAGTCCGAGAATGGTCAGAATGATGCCCAGTATGCTGAACATTAACCCGATTGGTATTTTAATATCTAATCCCATTGTATCTGTTTTTAATATTTACCAGAAAATTAAACTTAAAGTCAGAGCAATGGCTCCGACAATGATGGCCAGGAATCCCGGTTTTTGATACCAGCTCATTTCGCTATTCAGGATTCTCGGTGTCAGCGAGTAAACCAGCCCCTTCAGATCCTCATCGGTCTTGGTCCGCCTGGTAGCCATGGTGATTAACAGGGTGATCACCAAAGCCGCAGTGAATGCATAAATGGCCGTCCAGAAATTCTGCGCCATCTCACTCGGGTAAGTAATGAGCGCTCCGAAGTAACCACCCTTGATCCCGGCGGTACCTCCGGCAGGAAGGCTCAGCCCGTGGTGGATTGCAGCTGCAATGGTTCCGCTGATCAGCCCCCAGAAGGCAGCATGGCCTGTGGTGCGTTTCCAGAACATCCCCAGCAGGAATGCAGCAAACAGTGGTGCGTTCACAAATGCAAAGATCAGCTGCAGGAAGTCCATTACATTGTTGAAAGACCTGGCTACGTAAGCAGTCATGATGCTTACAATGACCCCGACCACAGTGGTCCACCGGCCCACTTTCAGGTAGTGTTCATCTGATTTATCGGGCTTGATGTAGCTCTGGTAGATATCGTAGGTAAATACGGTATTGAAGGCAGAGACATTTCCTGCCATGCCCGACATGAAGGAGGCCATCAGGGCGGTGAGGCCCAGTCCCAGGACTCCCACCGGCATGTATTTCATGAGCAATACCGGGATCACCTTGTCGAAATCCTGCAAATTGGTTCCGGCTTTTAAAGGGATCTCAAGTTCACCTATGTTGGTCAGGGCCAGTGCAATCATCCCCGGGAGGATCACCAGTGCCGGAAGTAACATTTTGGGTATGGCTCCGATCAACGGGGTTTTCCGGGCAGCAGTCATGGAACCAGCCGCCATGGCTCGCTGTACCACCAGGAAGTTGGTACACCAGTAACCGAAGGAAAGTACAAAGCCTAGTCCCATCAGGATGCCGAACCACTCGACACCCATGGGATTGGCATCAGTACTGCCGGCCACTTTCCATGTATGCATCATGTTTTCAGGGAGGTTGGCTTTCAGACCTTCCCATCCCCCGATGTCCTTCAGCCCGATAAATACCAGCGGGGCAAACCCGATCACAATCAGGAAGAACTGCAAAACCTCATTATAGATGGCCGAGGTGAGCCCGCCAAGGACCATGTAAATCAGCACAATGATGGCTGAAATAAAGAGGTAGAAATCAAATTCCCCCATATGCATCCCCAGGAAATTCCAGTCAATTTGAAGGGGAAGGATCACCTGGGCCAGCAGTGCCAGTGCATACATGGATATCCCCGAGGCAAAGACTGTCATGATGGCAAAGGCAAAAGCATTGAATCCCCGGGTTTTCTCATCAAACCTGAGTTTCAGGTATTCGGGAACCGACCGGGCCTTTGATCCATAGTAAAACGGCATCATAAAAATGGCCAGGAAGATCATGGCCGGAATGGCCCCGATCCAGTAGAAGTGAACGGTCATCATTCCATATTTTGCTCCGGAGGCGGCCATTCCGATCACCTCCAGGGCCCCCAGGTTGGCTGAAATAAATGCCAGTCCGGTTACCCAGGCAGGGAGCGACCTTCCGGCTTCGAGAAATGCTGAGGCATCTTTCATGTATTTCTTAAGAGCCCAGCCGATTCCAAGTACAAAGACAAAATAGATCAGGATAATGACCCAGTCAATGGTACCCAGTGAAAATGTGGTTTGCATATGGATAGGATTTACAAGGTGTTGTGTCTATTTGTGTTTAAAAATAGAAACTTAATCTGTAGCAACAAATTCTGAAAGATAATATATATTGTATACTTATGTTGGTGCCAATTCTCCTTTTTATGATACAAATCATCCTGTTATTTGGAAAGGTGCAACCCAAATTGCAACAATTTGGAATGTTGGGGATATTTGTTTGAATTCTTTCTAAATATTTCCTGGTTATTGAACGCTATATAAATAAGCGTTAAGTTTACACTTAAACCCAATAACCCAATAACCCAATAACATTCAAACCATGGCAACACTTGACTGGATTGTACTGGGGCTCTTCTGCCTTGCGCTGGTAGGCGTTATTTTTTATGTTCTGAGAAAGAAGGACAAAGATACGTCCGACTATTTCCTTGCCGGAAGGGATGCCACATGGATCGCTATCGGGGCTTCGATTTTTGCTTCCAACATCGGATCTGAACACCTCGTGGGACTTGCAGGAACGGGTGTCGAAAGCGGTATGGCTTATGCGCATTGGGAGATGCAGGGGTGGATGATCCTGTTGCTGGGATGGCTGTTTGTTCCATTCTATGCAAGGAGTGGTGTCTTTACCATGCCTGAGTTTCTGGAAAAAAGGTATAATTCAAGGTCCCGTTCTTTTCTGTCTATCATTTCGCTGGTCAGTTATGTCCTTACCAAAGTAGCTGTGACGGTTTATGCAGGTGGTGTGGTATTTAAAGATGTGTTTAACATTGATTATATAACCGTCTTTCATCAGCAAATTGATTTTTTCTGGGTCAGTGCCATTGGTTTGGTGCTGCTCACCGGGCTCTATACGGTATTGGGGGGAATGAAAGCGGTTCTTTATACCTCGATTCTGCAAACCCCCATTCTTCTGGCCGGCTCCATTGCCATCCTGGTGATCGGTCTGACCCAGCTGGGAGGCTGGGGCAACCTGATGGAGATCGTCCGATCGGCAGATGTCACCTATCTGAACGATGCCGGAGAGGCGATCTACCACTCTTCAACCGACAGCATGGCCAGCCTGATGCGTTCTCCGGGTGATCCTAAATATCCGTGGACCGGTGTGATCCTGGGATCTGCCATTATTGGATTCTGGTACTGGTGCACCGACCAGTTTATCGTGCAACGGGTGCTTTCCGGAAGAGACCAGACACAGTCCCGCAGGGGAACCATCTTTGGAGCCTATCTCAAACTGACTCCTGTATTCTTGTTTCTTATTCCCGGAATGATCGCTTTTGCGTTGAGGCAGAAGGGACTGATGGATTTCGACACCAACGATGCGGCCTTTTCGACCCTGGTTAAGGACCTGCTGCCCAGGGGATTTACCGGAATTGTGGTGGGAGGCATACTTGCTGCACTGATGAGTTCACTGGCTTCGCTGTTCAACTCTTCTTCCATGCTCTTTACAGTCGACTTTTACCAGAAATTCAGGCCAAAAGCCTCCGAGAAGCACTATGTACTGGTAGGAAGGCTGGCGACTGCCGTTATTGTGATACTGGGAATCCTCTGGATCCCTGTAATGAAGAACATAGGGAAGGTCCTCTATGAATACCTCCAGGATGTCCAGTCTCTGCTGGCTCCGGGAATTGCGGCAGTATTTCTTCTCGGAATCATGTCCAAAAGGACCACTCCCTCGGCTGGTTTTATGGGACTGGTGGTGGGATTTACTCTGGGCATGCTCAGGTTAGGTCTGAATATCTATTATGGAGATACAGTGGGGGATGGATTTATCTATCAGCTGATTGTTGAACCCAACTGGCTTCATTACGAGATTGTACTTTTCTTCCTTGTGATTGCCGTGATGGTTGTAGTAAGTTTCTTCACAACGGCAGCAGATCCGGCAAAGATACAGGGACTCTATTTCGGCTCTGCTACGGCCGAACAGAGGGCCATAACCAGGGCCAGCTGGAGCAAATGGGATGTGGTCAATTCGGCTGTGATCATTGTATTTATCATTGCATTCTATATTTATTTCTGGTAATTCACAGAATCAAATACAATGGCTGGTCAAATTCAATACTATTCTGAACACCCCAGGTTCCATGTGGCTGTGGATTGTATTATCTTCGGATTTGATGAAGGGGAGCTTAAATTACTCATTCACAAGCGGAGGTTTGAACCTTTCCAGGGACATTGGTCGCTGTTCGGGGGATTCCTTAAAGAGGGTGAGGGTGTTGATGAGGCGGCCAACCGGATCCTGTTTGAGCTGACAGGACTGGAGAAGATATACCTGGAAGAGCTGCAAACCTACGGTCAGGTGGCCAGGGATCCGGCAGGCAGGGTCATTTCGGTGACCTATTATGCCCTGATCCCGGCCCACAGGTATTCTGTAGATTTCTCAGGACGGTATGGCGCCACCTGGGTCAACCTGAAGGAAATTCCGCAATTGATCATGGATCACAATATCATGGTGGAAAAGGGGCTCAGAAGGCTCAGAAGGCGGGCGGCCTCACAGCCCATTGGTTTCGAACTGCTCCCGGCTGAGTTTAGCATTCCCCGGCTTCAGAGCTTGTATGAAGCCATTTACCAGGCTGACCTTGACAAAAGGAATTTCAGAAAGAAGATTCTCTCCATGGGCGTGCTCATCAAGCTGGAGGAGAAGGATAAGAGCTCATCCAGGAAAGGGGCTTACCTCTACAGGTTTGATAAAAGGAAGTATAAAAGACTGGTTGAAGGGGGCTACAATTTCACAATCTGAGATTGTGAAATTGTAGCGAGGGAAAAGTAACAAGTAACAAGTAACAAGTAACAAGTAACAAGTAAAAAGGGAAAAGGATATGATAAAAAAATTGAGTGAACTGGAGGTCTGGTTTGTAACTGGAAGCCAGCATTTATACGGGGAGGAGAC
>Ga0315535_1002557_pt1 | contig 11508 bp, 8 predicted proteins | sample SalMarSW160220MG_2_FD_203092 | JGI IMG/M metagenome (GOLD analysis project Ga0315535, IMG submission 203092) | Salt marsh sediment microbial communities from the Plum Island Ecosystem LTER, Massachusetts, United States - Salt Marsh Sediment SW1602-20 ...
TCGCTGGGCCAGATCGGGCCGGTTTTCTCCGAGGTACTGTCCGACAAGAATCGACACAGCCATGCCAAATCCCATCATGGGCATAAATGCCAGTGAGTTGATGTTGAATGTGATGTTGGTCGCGGCCAGTGCAACCGTACCGAAGCGGCCGACAATCATGATGAAAATTGTAAATCCGAGCAGATCCAGACAAAATGTCAGCCCGTTCGGAAGGCCGTATTTTAACAATCTTTTGAAAAGATCCCGGTCCAATTTAAATCCATGGCTTATATTATATATCCTCCGATATTTTTTTTGACTCATTAAAATTACATAGAGGAACAATCGGACAAATTGGGAGATCACAGTTGCAATTGCCGCTCCTTTTATCCCCATTTCGGGTAGTCCCCATTTGCCGAAAATAAGTCCGTAATCCAGAACAATATTGGTTGCAGTTGAAACCATGTTCACCCACATGACCACCCATGTTTTTCCCCGTCCGGAATAGAAGCTTTCCAGAGCCGGTGAAGCTGTTACAAAAAAGGTGCAGAAAAGTAAAATCTGGAAATATTGAACTTCTAGTTTCTGGATTTCAGGTGCATGTCCGCCAATATTGAAGATTTTGTCCGCAAATGAGTAAAAGGGCAATACGATGACTCCGGCAATCAGTGCGAAGAAAATCCCCTGCCAAACAGACGGGCCGATTCGATCATATCGTCTTGCTCCGTAATATTGTGCGACAAATGTATTCACGTATGCAGCTGTGCCGATAAAGATGGACATGAGTGAGAAATTGATCAGACCGGCAGGAAGAACAGCCGCAATGGTTTCAGAGGAGTACCACGTCAGAAACATCCGATCCACAAAATGTTGAATCGATAACGATCCCGTGCTTAACACAAGAGGAATGGCAATTCGGAGCACATCCTGATAACCGCCTTCACGGTACCATCTGCTTTTTATTGTGTTTATCATGGGGCGTTTAATTTAATAAATAATGGTCCTGTATGCAAAAGAAAAAACCAATTTGTTAAAATTGTTCATCCCTGTTTTTTATTAGTCAATGGTATGTATAAAAAAAGCGCCACCCCGAAGTTTCGGGATGACGCTTGTACTTCAAAAAGAAAAGTATCTATTCGATAGTATCCTCAATCGGATAAACGGGGCGGATGTCGATGGGTACGTTTTTCAGTTTGTTTACCACTTCCTTGGTTTGGGGAGACAGGTAAACATATTGATCAATCAGAGCTTTTGCTTTATCATAATCGCCTTCCGCTTCGATCATGAGAAGTTTCTCGGCTAATTCCTTAACTGCATTTTTGATCTTTCGATCATTTACAGAAAAACGGCCGTCTTTGTCTACCGTGTATGCCTTTTTCTCCAGGTAGTAATTCATCTGAATAGCAACTCCAGCTCCGTGAGCCTCATCGATGCCGAACCGGATCGAGCGAAACATACCGCCACAATTAGAGGCATAAAGTGTGTTTTCAAGTTCCTTCGGAAAAACTCCCTGGTCGATCAGATATTGGCTATTGTAAATACCCAGAACATCGGCTTTGCACTCTTCGATGATCGAATAAATATCTTTCAACTCCTTATTGACGGTAGTTTCCTGACCGTTCTTGATAATCTTTCCAGGGCCCAATCCGTGACTCACCTCGTGCATCACTGTGTGGGTGAAGTAGCCCGCAAAGGAAACCCTGTCCAGATCCTTTTTCGCAAGCGCGGTTTGCACGATGGGAATCCAGCATTTTTCGAATTTGGCCTTCATCACATTTTTCAGCATGACCTTTTTGGATCCCTTGGCTTCCCTGACCCGTTCGTCGTTGGGCAGATTGAACGCCGAGGTTTGCACACCGGCCTTGGTGTCTCCCGAGGAGTAGAGAAGGTTGACGACTTTAAAAGGTGAATGACTTCCTCTTTCGAAATTTTTATGCTTGTCCGCAATGGGCAGATTGGCTTCCATGTCGTTCAGGTATTTTTCGATCTTTTTTTGCTGATCGCTTTCTTCATGGTCCACGACGCAGACGAAGGATTCGAAAGCCGCTTTGTAACCGAATAGTTTATCTTCATACACTTCGTAAGGACCGATCACGATCTCAATGTCTCCGGCCAGATCCATCCAGTCCATGTCGCTTTGATAATAATCGTTGGAGAGCATACCGTCGGCACGACTGTTCAGGTAGGTTTTCAACGTTTTATCCGATGTTAACTCAGCTGCATTACGGAGAAGTTCTGCAACCGATTTCAGTTTGTCTTTATAAAATTCGGAATAGGGAATGGCTTCCATTTTCTTCCCTTTTCTGCGGATGATTGTAAAATTGCTTTCAAAAGTTTCCCGGTCATCCGGATGATTTTGGAGCCAGTTGTCGAACTCTTCCTTGGTCATGTCTTCCGGATAAAAATTGGCACCGTCGGGTTTGGGAATGGTGTTGATAAAAGGCTGGTCCTCCATAAGCCGGTTCCACGGGCCGAACATGATTTTAAACAGATCGAGATAGGACCGGTCGTCCGGGTTTTTGGACTGTTCCAAAGTTTTTAGAATTTCGGGATTTTCATGATATACCTGGGAAAGAAACAGGTCGTCCATGTATTTTGCAGCTTTGACCAGCAATCGAATTACCTGTATTTCCTTCGCGGGCAGATAGGACAAATCTTGTGTCAATGTAACCGGTGCGAGTTTATCGAGTTGATTTTGAACGTAATCCATCGAAGCTTTCTCCGTGATGACTTTCTTTTGACAGCCATAGAACATGGTTGAAACAATAATCAATAGAGTGATGATGATCCAGCTACGCATGATTTTTTCTCCTTATTACAATCCATTTAGCTTCAATATAAATAAATTTGAATTAACGCGCAACATGAAATATGCAATATAAATATAACAAAGAAGCAGAACAAAATTATCCGGTCATTTTTGAATAATTTATGTCAGAATGACAGATATTTCATAATATAATGCCATAAAAGTCTTCAATTGTCAGTTTGGCAAATACCGGTATTTTGCAGATAACAGGCAATAAAAGCAATAAATACAGAATTTTATATTTTTCCTTTATTATTTGGCATGCCAGTTGCATATCAAAGAAATGGATTGAGTTAATCAAGAACTTAAAAGGAGGAAAAGAAAATGTCACTCATAAAATGGAGTCCTTACAAAAACCTGATTTCACTTCCCGATGAAGTCGATCGGTTTTTCAACGGTTTTGGTCTGGATCTGAATGCGTCTGATTCGGTTTGGTCTCCCACTGTGGATATTTCCGAAACCGAGAATCAGTACGAAGTTAATGCCGAGGTTCCTGGTCTGAAGAAAGAAGATATCAAACTCTCTGTTGAAGACAATGTGCTCACTTTGAGCGGTGAGAGAAAAGTTGAGAAAGAGACCGATAAAAAGAATTATCACAGAATCGAAAGAGTATACGGAAAATTCGAACGGTCCTTCCGGCTGCCAAAAGAAGTGGATGCAGAGAACATCAAGGCGAGTTACAAGAACGGCGTTCTCACTGTGCATATTCCAAAAACCGAAGCTGTCAAACCAAAAGAGATTGCAGTAAGTTAATTACTCAGGGTATGTGATTCAGAAAGACAAGGTCTTCGATCTTCGGATTGAGGACCTTTTTTATTGACAGTGTCTTTTTGTTCACCTTGATGATTCGATGAAATGATAACGAGAAGTTTATCTCGGCCCAAAAATTTTAGTTCCGATGCGGACGATATTGGCCCCTTCCTCAATTGCAATTTTATATGTGCTGCTCATGCCCATAGAAAGGAATGTCATCCGGACATTTGGAAGAGCAAGAAATTTGAAATGTTCGAAACATTTTTTTGTCTCGATAAAGTAAGAACGTGACGATTCAGGATTGCCGGACAGGGGCCCCATGGTCATCAGCCCGTGGACTTCGATATGCTCCAGAGCAGACAGGGCCCGGATCAGTGATTCCAGATTTTCAGGCAGAACGCCGAATTTTTGCGGTTCGTGTCCGCTGTTGACTTCTATCAGCACCGGCATAATTTTACCGATCTCTCCACTTCGTCTGTCAATTTCCTCAGCAATCCGTATCGAATCAACCGTTTCGATCATATCAAAAATTTCAACTGCTTTTTTTATTTTATTGCGTTGCAAATGTCCGATAAAATGATATTTAACTTTTCTGTTCAAACTTTCCCGAATGGAAACAGCTTCTTGAACATAATTTTCTCCAATAATCCGAATACCCGCATCAACGGCTTCGCGGATTTCTTCAGCAGTACGCGTTTTGACTGCCGCAATTAGTTGAACCCCTTCAGGAAGTTTCTTCAGGATCTCTTTTACGTTATCTGATATCATATTCATTTATCTAATTCCTGCCTGCTTTCGTATTACTTGCCAATCACAACTCTAAAATAAGAATTTTGATTTCTTTTTCAAGCATATTTTAAAATATATTCTTGATTTAAGTTGAGGTAAAGAGTATATTTCCATATCGGACTGCAGCGAAGCAGGATTTGAAATTAATATAAATCGCTTCAGATATACTGTGAAAAAACAGTAAATACCATTCGGTCGGAAAAGGATTGAAATGGGCCTTAAGGACAAACTCAAGTACTTCGAAAAAGATTTCACCCGCCCCAGGACAATCTCTGTTTCTCACGAAAATGATATCGATCTCTATATTAAGGGGGAGGAAATATCCGGCGATTTCGGGGAATATTTCCTGTCGTCCAAAATTTATCCAACCAGTACCAGACACGGGAAGATTTCAATAAATGCTGTGTTAGAAACCGATCCCGCTGTCTTTCGTCTTGTCACCAGGGATGAAAAATTTCCCGATATCGATTTATCACGAACCCTTTTCATCGATACGGAAACCACGGGACTTGCAGGAGGCACCGGTACGGTTGCATTTCTCATCGGAATCGGCTATTTTATTGATGGCGGTTTTCGAATCGATCAATATTTTATGCGGGATTACCACGAGGAAGCGGCCATTTTAAAAGCAGTCAAGGACAAATTCGAAGATTGTCAGGTGATTGTCAGTTACAACGGCAAGTGTTACGATATGAACCTGTTGGCTTCGCGGTTCACACTTTCCCGAATGAAAAATCCAGCAGTCGATACGCCTCATCTCGATCTGTTGTTTCCCGTCCGCAGACTGTGGCGCCGCCGGATCGGAGACTGTTCTTTATCCAACGTGGAAAAGACGATTTTGGGATTCGAACGCGAAAATGATATTCCCGGTTTTTTAATACCGTCTATTTATTTTGAATACCTCCGAACAAAAAACGGCCGATCTTTGGCTTCCGTATTTCAGCATAATCGCTGGGACATTATCGCTCTGGCGGCATTGGCCGGACTGACCGGACAGATCCACGAAGCACCGCTCGAAAAGTTGAGCCATCCCGTCGATTTATACAGTCTGGGCCGGACGTTCGAATCGATGTCACAATCCGAATCCGCAATTGTTTGTCTGAAAGAAGCGATACGCCGTTCCAATGATCCGGAAGACAACGAAGAGATGGTTTGCACGCTGGGAATATTATTTAAGCGGCTCGAACGCTGGGATGAGGCGCTCGAAATCTGGCAATCGATGGTCGAACGCTCGGTCGGGGGAATTCTGCCGTACGAGGAGATCGCGAAATATTATGAGCACCGTAAAAGAAATTATCCACAGGCCGTCGAGATCGTGAACCGGGCGTTGAAACGAATCCGGGTTACCGAAGAGCTACATCCGGAATATCATCATGCTGTTGAACGTCAGGATCTGGAGTACCGTCTGGCAAGGCTGATTCGAAAATTGGAAGAAAGTAAAAAATAAGGAGATTCAATGGATTGGAAAGTGATGGCAACCGTGTTTGTCTCCGTCTTTCTGGCGGAGTTGGGTGATAAAACGCAGTTAGCTGTATTCTGCTTTTCAGTGGCCCAGAAATCCAAACTGGCCGTATTTTTGGGGGCGTCTTTTGCCCTCATAGTGACTTCTTTTTTAGCCGTGATTCTGGGTAGTTTAATCAGTCAATATGTCAAGGAAATGGGACTTGTTCATCGACTTGCCGGCGCGGTATTCATCGTTATCGGCGCGTTCATGGTTTTCGGTAAATTATCCTGAATATTGAAGAGGTTGAAACATGATATTTTTAAAAATTTTCGGAAAGCTGATCAAGGTTCTCCGGTCCAACGCATCCCCGGGTCAAATCGCTTGGGGATTCGCTCTGGGGACCTTTCTCGGATTTACACCTTTAATGAGTCTGCACAATCTGGGAATCGTCTTCCTGATTTTTATTTTGAATGTTAATATTTCCGCAGCGCTTTTCGGATGGCTTTTATGCAGTCTCCTCGCTTTTTTTCTCGATCCTCTTTTTCATTCAATCGGATTTGTCATCCTCGTGCAGATCGGATTTTTGAAACCGATCTGGACCACGTTCTACAACGCGCCCATTGCGCCGCTGACGCGCTTCAACAATACAATTGTTATGGGAAGTTTTGCATTTTCCCTGATAATATTTGTCCCGGCGTATTTATTATTTCGGAAACTGGTCGTCGTCTATCGGAGTTCATGGAACGAGAAACTGCAGAAAGTGAAATTCTTCCAAATTTTTAAGGGCAGCAAACTTGTCAAACTCTATTTTAAAGTCAGAAAACTGGGGGAATGAGTCATGCGCTGGAAAGGAATCATTACATTTGTGATCCTGATCATCATAATCGGGATTATTTCAACTATATTTATTGACCGGTGGGTTGAATCCGGTCTCGAAAAAACCGGACAGGCCATCGTCGGTGCGAGGGTCGATATCGACGGCCTCGATCTTGGTCTCAGTCCGCTCTCGATCGAATGGCAGCGGCTTCAGGTTACCGATCCGGCTCATACGATGAAAAATGTCGTCGAAACGGGCCGAACCGCTTTTAAATTGAATGTGCCAGCGCTTTTAAGAAAACGAATCGTCATTGACGAGATGACCCTGGCCGATGTCCGTTCCGGCACGGACCGTACTTTTGACGGCGCTCTGCCAAAAAAAGCCGTGAAAAAAGAATCCAAAAAGAAGAAAGACCAGCCGGGACTTTTTGACAAGGTCAAAGGGAAACTGGATCAGCAAATCGACCGGCTGCCTGTGATGCAGTTCGATATGAGTCAGGTCAAACGGAAGATGAATCTGGACAGCCTTTTTGCCCTGGTCGATCTTAAAATGGCGAACCGTGTGGATTCCGTGAAAACCGATATTCAGGCGACTTCGGAAAAATGGGATCAGTTTTACCACTCTTTTCAGCCTGAAGAGGATTTGAAATCCATTCGCGCCGAATTCGCCAGTATCGAACCGGAAAAAATCAAAACACTGCCCGAACTTTACGATGCATTAAAAAAGGTGCAGTCCGCGCAGAAAAAGCTCAATACCATTTCCGAAACCGTCCAAACCAAACAGAAAGAGATTAAAACCGATTTTGACCGGTTTTCTTCCTACAGTAAATCGGTGAACGGCTGGTTTCGCGAGGATTATCAAAAGGTGCTTCAAAAAGCCAAGCTGCCCGATCTGAGCGTAACGAATATCGGGAATATTCTTTTCGGAGGAACCGTTGTAAGGCAGGTTAATAAATACATCGGCTATGTACAAACGGTCCGGAAATACATGCCGAAAAAGAGTGATAAGCCGAAGAAAGAGAAGAAGGTAAGAATGACCGGCCAGACTATCTATTTTGCAGACTATCATCGGTGGCCGTCGTTTCTGATCAAAAAAATCCATCTTTCCGGGCAGACTGGTTCTTCCGGCCAAAATCCCGGATTGATGCTTCAGGGAGAAGCACAGGGCATCACTTCCCAGCCGTGGGTAACCGGCCAGCCCACGCTGATCGATATCGTCGGAAAGAAAGCGGATCAGAGGGCTATCTCCATGAACGCAAGCCTGGATCATACAACTGAAATATCACGAGACCGTTTCCAGATCCGTTTCCAGAATGTGAGCCTGAACAATGTGGAGATTCAAAAATCAATATATTTGCCGCAAAAGATTCAAAAGGGAAAGGCCGACATCGACTGTGTCGTCCAGTTTGAGGAAGAAAAATACACGATTCGTTTCGATGTCCTTTCCAGGGGGCTGGCGTTCGACTTTTCTGAGATTCAGTCACCGAACCAGTTCGAAAAAATTGTCCGGGATGTCATTCAACATATGGATATGATTACCATTCAAACCACCATCCGGGGAGACGGAGACGATCTCACTTTAAAAATGGATTCGAATATCGATGAAAGGATCAGCCAGGAGCTGAAGCGTATTGGAGCCAAAGCGCTGGCCGATGCCCAGAACCGCATTAAAGAACGCATTCAGAAAATCAGGCAGGAAAAAGAGAAAGAATTGGAACAGCTCTATCAGGAGAAGCGCGGCCAGATCGAAGGAATCATTGAAAAATATGAAAAGGAAATAGAAACACAGAAAATGATTGTTCTCGGCAAGATCGAGAAGATACAAAAGGACATTGATAACAAAAAGGCGAAAGAAGAAGAACAACTCAAAAACAAAGCCAAAGGCGTTCTGGATGATATTTTAAAAAAATAAGTGATGGTAAAAAAAAATCATGTATTGAAGCTTCTGAAAAATGAATTGCAGTGATAAAAATAGGTGTCACCCTGAACTTGTTTCAGAGACTAATATTCTTAGATGCTGAAATAAATCCAGCATGATAATTTTTTCTGAGTATTTTTCAGAAGTTACGTGTTCTGAAAAGGTATCATTATGCAAATTACCGGATTGAAATACGGGTCGAAACTGCTCGATCTTGTCGATTTCCCTGTGGCGGAAATAAGGAACGGAAGCGCCACGAGAGAGGAAATTCAGCAAATGCTGGATAAATACGGCAGGATTCTGGTTAAGCCTGTTTTTTACGGAGGAGTGGGAAAAAAGGGAAAAGCGGGATTGATACGCATCGTCGATAATGTTTCCGATGCCATGGAAGCCAAAGAGGCGCTTTATTTCGCACGACATCAGTACGGCGCCAAAACCGTGCGGGCAAACGGCGTCACATTCGAGGAATTTATCCCATCTGAAATTGAAGTTTATTTCAGTATCAGTGAATCCACTGTGGAACGCAAATCGATTTTTACACTGACACCGTTCGGGGGCATGGATGTCGAAGAACTCCCTCCCGAGAAAAAACGGGTCGTGTGGATAGATCCTTTCATCGGCATTAAATCTTTCGATATTACGAATGCACTGAACGATGTGGGCTGTCCCGAGAAGTTTGTATCTCCGCTGGTGCAAAATCTTCCCAAGCTGTGGGCGCTCTATGATGATTTCGGACTAACCACACTCGAACTGAATCCGATTCTCATGAAATATACCGGAAATCAGTACATTCCCGTCGCGTGTGATCTCAAGGCGGCGTTCGATCAGGATAATCCAGCGTGGAGGCGTCTCGGATTGCCTCAAACAATTTTTCAATCCGAGGAGACGCTGTTTGAATCCGAAATCAACCGTCTGCGCACCTATCAGGGACAGAGCGATGTGCTCGAACTCAATCCGGCAGGAACGATTGTTCCATTCATGTTCGGCGGAGGCGCCAATGCGGCGGCTACGGAAATTTTGGGAGACAAAGCCGTTTTTGCTTCCGATTTCGGCGGCAATCCGCCCTATGAAAAAATGGCTGACATTGCGCGAATCGTTTTCAAGCACTGGTACAATCTGGCCAGTGTGCTTTTAATCATTGGAGGCAAGGCCAACAACACCGATATTTTTATCACTTTCAAGGGAATTTTTGATGCATTGAGAGATCACGTCGCCCAGTATGGGAAAAAGCCGATTTATGTGGTGATCGGCAGGGGGGGGCCGAACCTCGTTCGTGGAATGCTGTATGCGAAAGATATTTTGGACACACTGAAAATGCCGTACAAGATGTTTGGCCATGATACTTCCATGATCGAAGTGATCGAGTATGCCAAACGGATCGATGGCTGGTGGGGGAAAGAGGGAAATAAAAAATTTCAAGCAAAATGAAAAAGTTATGAATTTCAATATGGTTCACCCGTTTATTCGAAGAGGGATCCACACTGTTAAGTTGAAATAAAAGGGATTCAGGAACAGTATGAGACAATTGATTACAAAACCATTTCCTTATTTTGTGGGAATTTACTCCCTCGAAGAACTGATCACAAAAGAATCCAGGGTTTGTGTAATCAACATTCTCGGAAGCGAGAGCCGGAAAGTGACGCCGGTTTCCCATGAGTACAGCGGCGGTAATATTGTTGTCGGTGTGCAGTATGGCCGGCGCGGCGCGCTTGAAACTGCCATGGGAAATATCCCCATCTACCGGAGCGTCCGGGATGTGATGGAGAACGGCTACAAATTCGATATCGGCGTCATTTATCTGCCGCCTGCCGCAGTCAGCCAGGCCGTTTGGGAACTGGTCCGGTTTAATAATGATCTTAAACGGATTGTTATCGTCACCGAAAAAGTGCCGACGAGAGATTCGAGAAATGTCCGGTTCATCTGCCAGGAAGCCGGCGTGGATGTGATCGGTGCGAATTGTCTCGGTGTGGCCAACGCCTGGGATCACGTGCGTGTCGGCGGCGCTCTCGGAGGAGACCTGCCTGAAGAGACGCTGAAAAAAGGGTCCATAGCGATTCATTCCAATTCAGGAAATTTTACCACAACCATCACGGAATATTTGCGCACGGCCGGATTCGGCGTATCCACGGTCGTGAGCTCGGGAAAGGATGTTTACATTCACTTTGCGCTGGCCGAGTTTCTCTTTGCCGCGCAGAACGATTCCCGCACCAAAGCGGTTGTGGTTTATGTGGAACCGGGCGGCTATTACGAAAAACAGGCGCTGGAATGGATACGTGAACGCCGGTTCAGTTTTAACAAACCGATTATTGCCTGCGTGACCGGAAGCTGGAAAAAAGATCTGATGCGGTCGTGCGGTCATGCCGGTGCCATGGCCGGAAGCGGAGACGATGCCGAAACCAAGTCACGCTGGTTTGACGCATATTTCGGTATGCCGGTTTTCGATCCTTCGAATCCAAAAGTCAGTAAAAAAGGTATCCGCGTCCAGACGATTCAGCATATTCCCGAAGCCATGAAAGCTGTTTTTAAAAAAATGGGCGAAAAGCCGGATTTTAAAGATTCCGGCGATCTTGCCCTGAAACTCTGGATCAGCGACGATTTCGTTCAGCTGCCACCGGAATTGAACATCCCCGTGGTTCGGGCCATATCTCCCTATAACGAGCGAATCAGTGAAATCAACAAGCAGGTGGGTGTGCGTTATCTGCGGCAGAACATGCGGAATAAATCCGGAGCATCGAAAATCAATCCCAAAACACTGGTCGCGGAACTTCACGGGAAACCGGTCATTGATCTGGCAAAAAACAGTTTTGAAGCCAACCTCTATTTCGCACTGGCCAAAGTAATGCCCCGAAAGCAGGATATCCAAATCATGAACCTCCTCCTGAATCTTTTTCTTAAAACTGATAAAAAGGAAATGGAAGTGATCGACCGGGCCCGGGAAAACAACTGTACACCCAATGCGATACTGAGCTCACAGATCGTATTCATCGGGAATCAATCCAT
>Ga0315535_1002558_pt1 | contig 11505 bp, 15 predicted proteins | sample SalMarSW160220MG_2_FD_203092 | JGI IMG/M metagenome (GOLD analysis project Ga0315535, IMG submission 203092) | Salt marsh sediment microbial communities from the Plum Island Ecosystem LTER, Massachusetts, United States - Salt Marsh Sediment SW1602-20 ...
ACAGAACACCGAGCTGAGCGAGTTCCTCCAAACCCGCAGGTGGATCGAAGACACCGTCGAACAGGGGCTCATGGACGGGTCTATCCCCGCCCCCGATCCGAATGCCCCCGCGAAGATACTCGTAATCAGGGGAGAACGAGATATCGTCTTCTCCTCGGTACCGGGCCTGAGACCCGGTCAGACGGTTCGTTCACCCCTGTCCTCATTTCGCAGGGCTATGGGAAATCCTGCGAAGATAGCGGTCGACCGAGTCGCCACCGCCGACGGCCGTGAATTCCAGGTCATTCGAGAGATGCCCCACCCTCCCGCCAGAGAGGTTGGTCCGCGCACGATCAGGTTCTGGATTCCCTTTTTCATCTTTGTCGTGCTCCTCGTGGCGTCGTCGCTGATCGGCTCTATCGCCATGACTTGGTTCCAACGTCGCGTCTTCGCTCTTCAGCGGGCGACGGGCCGCATCGCGAACGGTGACCTCGAGACGCCCGTCGATTCAGACGGGAACGACGAGCTCACGCAGCTCGCCGCCGATCTCGATTCGATGCGTACGGCACTGAAAGAGGATCTCGCCCGCCGCTCACGATTCCTCATGGGAGTCTCGCACGATCTCGCCACCCCCCTTACCACGATCAAGGGCTACCTCGAGGCGCTGCGCGACGGCGTGGTAACAGGTTCGAAAGAGACGAAACGCTCGCTCGAGGCGATGTGGACCAAGGCGGAGCTCCTCGAGGAGCGGATCTCTGAGCTCATCGGGTTCGTCCGTCTCGAGACCGGTGAGTGGAGGATGCAGCGTGAGGAAATCGATCTCGTCTCGCTCCTTCTGTCGCTCGCCGCTTCCCTCGGACCCGACACCGAGGTTCTGAAGCGGCGATTCGAGACGAAGATCGATCTACAGCCTCCGGTCGTCATCACCGCGGACTCCCGGCTCCTCGAACGGGTCTTCGAGAACCTCTACCACAACGCAGTTAGATATACGCACGAAGGGGACACCATCCGGTTGACCGCCGAATCACACGACGGAAACGCCATCCTTGTAACCCTCGAGGACAGCGGGCCCGGCCTCGGAGAAGGCAATCCGAACCGGCTCTTCGAGCCCTTCACCCGCGGAACAAGCGGACGAAACGAACCTGGCTTCGGGCTGGGGCTGGCAACGGTGCGATCCATCCTCGACAGTCACGGATTCGAGATCTCCGCCGGGCGCTCGAAGCTCGGCGGCGGCGCATTTCGCATCTTGATGCATCGAGCCGATTCATAGTCCTGCGAATCGTACCTGTGGTTGCCCGTGCCCGGCGCGTGTGGTAGCTTGGTTCCCATCGAAAATCGTTCAATGGGGGACGCATACATGGGCAAGAAGCTGCAATTTCCACCCGGCTTTCTCTGGGGAGTCTCGACCGCGGCCGGCCAGGTTGAGGGCGGGGCCGATGAGGACGGGCGGGGCCCCTCGATCTGGGACACCTTCGCCGCCCAACCCGGGAGAATCGCGGGGGGAGCCACCCCCGCGGTTACCTGCGACTGGTACCATCGTTCGGAAGCCGACCTCGACCTCATGCAGAGGCTCGGAGTGCCCAATTGCCGCATGTCGATTTCCTGGTCTCGCGTCATCCCTGAGGGGGAGGGCTCTGTCAACGACAAAGGGCTGGCCTACTATGACCGGCTCATCGACGCTGCCCTCGCCCGAGGGATTCAACCCTGCGTTACTCTCTACCACTGGGACCTTCCGGCCGCGCTCCAGCCATCAGGCGGATGGGCAAACCGGGCCACGGTCGAGGCCTTTGCGAAATACACAGAGACCGTCGTCCGACGGCTCGGTGACCGGGTGAAGCATTGGGTCACCATCAATGAGCCCTGGTCGATCGCAGCTCTCGGATACCTCGAGGGGGCCCACGCCCCGGGGATGAAAGACCTCCCGACTGCGCTCAAGGTGAGTCACAATCTGCTTCTCGCCCACGGCAGGGGGGCGGCGGTGATCCACTCTCTCGGTTCGAGAGGGTCAGAGGTCGGATTCGCGCATCCCCTCGAGTGGGTCGTCCCCGCCTCACCCGCAGAGAAAGACATGCAAGCTGCCAATCGGCGAGACGGCGCGGTCAACCGCTGGTTTCTCGATCCGGTATTCTGCGGTGCCTATCCGGCAGACATGATCGAATGGTACGGCGTTTCGGCTCCAAAGGTGGAGCCCGGTGACCTCGAAACGATTGCTGAACCGATCGACTTCCTCGGTGTCGATTACTACACGCGTACCGTCATTGCCGACGCCCCGAACGGAGACTTTCTTGCGACTCGTCAGGTTCAGTATCCCTTCGTTCCCCATGCCGAGATCGAGGTGTGGGAAGTCAACCCCGAGGGTCTCTACCGGGCTCTCATGCGCCTCCATCGTGAATACGACGCCCCTTCGCTCATCATCACCGGCAACGGGACCTCCCTCCCGGACGTCCCGGGAGCGGACGGTGCTGTCCACGACCCGGCACGTATCGAGTTCCTCAGGCGCCACATTGCTGCCGCCTGGCAGGCGATTCAAGACGGGGCAAGCGTGCGCGGTTACTTCATCTGGTCGATCCTCGACAATTTCGAGTGGAACCTCGGCTTTACCAAGCGCTTCGGCCTCACCTACGTCGATTTCGAGACGCAAGAACGCATCCCGAAAGATAGCGCCCTCTGGTATGCATCGGTAGTCCGGGAAGGCGCTGTTACGATCGAAACTTGACAGATCTCGAGAACGAGCCGGATAATGTTCGTCACAGACGAAGGGCGGACGATTGAAGTTTCAAACGCGACTTCTTTTCACCTACTCGGTGCTCGTGTTCTTCTTGACGGTAGTCCTCGGCATAACGTTCTACACCTATACCTCCCGCCTCTTCGAGAATAACGAGGCGGTGCACACGATCAACTTCAACCTGCTCACTTACTCAATACTGAAGAACTTCTACTGCGTCGTGGTCATTTCACAAGCGGGGGACTTCTTCTCCAGCAACTTCATCAACCACAGCCAGATTCACTTTCAAGGACCACCGTTTTCACAGCTTCCCGGATACACGGCGGCCGAGGTGAAGCCCCCCGACGGAGTCGCTTTCTCTGATTCAGGAAGCCGAGCCGAAGCGCTCGTGGGATCCGGCCGGTGGCACGTGGAGTGCCGATGGTCCGGGCCCGAACGGCCCGCCGGCTAACGAGGTAGCGCCCGTATAGCACGCGCAACCTCCTTCGGCAATCCTGAGAGGGTTTCGATACCGTCGAAGGAGGTTGCGCCGAGGAAAGAGGCAAACCGCAGGAGCCCTCGCGTGAGCGCACCGGCGAAGGCGCCGTTTGCCTCGAACCAGGCTTCGATCCAGAGCCCATTGACGATGAGGGCTCGGTTCGTGCGGTCGAGCCGCATATCGATTCGTGCGACGAGACGATCGCCGTACAACACCGGCAGCGTGTAGGGACCGTAGCGACGCAGGTGATCGGGCCGGTAGATCTCCCAGGTGTAGTCGAAGTCGAAGAGCTTCTTCGCCCGCCCGCGTGCGCTCACGTACTCCAGCGGCGAGAGGAAGACCGCCTCCTCTTCGGTCGTCGGCCCGTGAACGTCCCAGCCTTTCGGTACGCCTCCGGCCGACAGCTCCTTGAGGAGCGAGAGGTCCTCTGCGGCTGCATACGTGGATGATTTTGAACCTTCGGTAGTCACCGGAACGAGCTCTCCTGACTCAAGCAGCTCGTCGAACCGGCGGTCCGCCTCGTCGTCTGGGATCCGTGGCTCGGTGAGGCCGCGAACGATGGCCCGAAGCTCCCGCCTGTCGACCAGTGACCGTTGAGCAATCCCCTTGCGAATGAAGCGGTCAACTGCCTCAGACTCGGAGACGGAGTGCCGGAGCTCCTCGGGGGCAATCCTCTCCAGGAGATCGTACACCCGCTCCCTGCCCTCTCTTCGGTGGGTCATGAGCTCGCCGACGAGCCAGAGAAAGTAGAGGACAACCCCGGTGTCCTTTCCGGCGCGGTAGTGCTCGACCTTGGTTCCGTCGAGATCCCTGCTGCGTACCGGCCCTTGGTCGGATATGGTCCGGCGCACCTTCTCCACGAGCCAACGGTTCTCGTCCGCGAACACCTTCCATCGCTCCTGGGACCGCCGCCGTTCCATCAGCGGGCGCCAGAAGGGAAGATCCTCCATCGGGTAGATGTCCAGATGACCGCCGTAGTCGAAGAACCGTCGCTCCTCGTAGGCGAGCTGATGCATGTACTCGGGCTGGAAGTCGGCAACGCGCCCCCAGAGAACGATCTCGTGACTTTGAGCCACGACCGAAACGGGATCGACCTGTAGCGCCTCGGCGGCCCGCATCGCGCTCGCGACACCCGCCTTGCCAGCCCATCGTCGTCCGGGCCAAAGCCCCTGTTTTCCGAGGATGAATCTGCGGTGCGTCTCTTTTGATATCGTAGCTTCGCTCTTCATGGTGCTGCTCTCGACAGGTCTCACGCTGCGCGTACTGACGGCAGGTGCGGCAACCTTACTTCACCGTCGATCGTCGAGACAAGAGGGGAGCGGGCGTGGTATAAGGTTCGGCATGGATGGAAGAAATCGAAGCGACATTCGACCGGGGCTCCGGGTGTCGATCGTGCTCAAGAGGGATCAGCCAACCGGAAGTCTAACCGAGGGGGTGGTTGCGCGGATCCTCACGAACTCGCCTCATCATCCCCACGGCATCAAGGTGCAGTTGGAAGACGGCCAGGTCGGACGGGTCAAGGAAATCCACGGAGGATCCCACTGATTTGCCGCCCGGTGCCCGGCCGAGAGAAAACAGGGAAGTTCAGCTATGCGAGAGTATTGATCTTCGCACCCAGATAACCGGGCAGATTCATGTTGCTCATCGCTACTGACTTCATGGCTGCTCCGTTGCCTCCCCCGTCGTCGCTGTCGCCGTCGTGCTCGGCTTCACCGGGCTTTTCAGCCCCGCCGAGTGTCGACAGCTGGGCGGCCTGGAGCAGACCGCTGTGATTGGAAAGTGGTTGAATCATGGTACACCTCCCTGTTATACCGTTATCCTCCTTTTCGGCGCGAAAGATGAGAAGAAAATGAAGTTGAGCGCTGTTTCTTTGGAATTTCGAAATCTTTTGCCCGTCACACGGCGCGCGGAAGCCCGAGGGAAGGACCTCCTGCTATTGCAGCCCCAACCGCTCCTTGACCACCCGAGAAAGGAAAGGGGGATAGGGCTCCCAGGAACGGTCTCCGTAGCCGCCTGACATGATGTAGGCCGACGGTATGTTCCGCGCTTTCAGAAACTCATAGATCAGAAGATCGCGCTCGAGCATCTGCTCGAGGCTAAGCTGGAGTAATGCGGTCGACGGGAGCCCGTCGTGCTCGTAGGGATCGGCCCCCAGCTCTACGAGGGCGATGTCCGGAATCGGATAGCTCGAGAGCCGTTCGAGCCCCTCGGCGAGCCGCGTGTTGTACTCCTCCTCCTCTCCGTGCTCGATGGGTATGTCGATGTCCGACGGGGTGTAGACCGGATTGGGAGTGCCGTCGGACAGCATTTTTGGAAGATCCAGGGGCCAACCGCTCGCCATGTGGGCGCTCAAGGTGACGATCGAGTCGTCTCCGTGCGTTATCGCAGCCACTCCGTCGCCCTTATGAGCGTCGACGTCGATAACCCATGCAGTTCTGATCCGCCCTTCGGCCTGCAGCTTCCGGAGCGGTATGACGATGTCGTTGATGATGCAGAAGCCGGCACCGAAATCGCGATGGGCGTGGTGACCGCCCCCTGACAGATAGAAGCAGAAGCCGCGATCGAGCGCCTCTCGACAACACTGATAGCTTCCGGCCTGGGGTCGTAGCGACCGTTCGAACATCTCCCCCAGCGGACGTTTTGCGTTTGTAGGATTGTACCGGTAGTAGTTGCCGTTCTCGTCGATGAGCTCGTAGACCTCGATCAAGACCTGCTCGACCTCGTCGGAGAAGAGACGTGCGACGTACTCCGGTGAATGAACTCGCTCGAGGTCCTCGCGCGTCAGGGCGGTTCCATCGTCTCCAATTAGCCACTGCTCCTCGAGCGGTCCGAGAGTGGGGTCGCGCCGAAGTGCATCGATTATCTTCATTACTCGGTCAGGTGGCGCAGGAATTTCGATGCCGAAATCTGCAAGTGGTGGCCTATGGGCCGTGCGGTAGAGAATCATGGTGGCATATTACCCGTCCTGGCGACGCATGCCAATCCGCTCAATACATCTACAGTCCGCCTCAATCTCCCGAGTAGAAGGAGTAGCGGTTCTTACCGAGCCGCTTGGCCGTGTAGAGTGCCTTATCGGAGCGCGTGATGAGTTCCTCGGGTGTAGAGCCGTCCTCCGGATAGAGAGCGATTCCGATACTGAAAGTGGGCTCGACGACGGCATCGGCAACGCTCACCGGCTCGTGGACGGCCGCAAGAAGACGCTCGGCAATTGTCGCGGTATGGGCTTCCGACTCCACCTGTGGAGCCGTGATGAGAAACTCATCACCTCCGTATCGGGTTACCGTATCGGCCTCACGCACCGCCTTTCTCATGCGGTCGGCGATCGCTACGAGAAGTCGATCCCCTTCCCCGTGGCCGTAGGTGTCGTTTACCTGCTTGAAGCTGTCCATATCGATCGTCATGACCGCAATTATCTCTCCGCGGCGTTTTGCACGCGCGATTGCCGAGGAGAGCTGATCGTTCAGCAACACTCGATTGGGCAGGCCGGTGAGGTAGTCGTGCGTCGCCATGTTCTCAGCCCGTTCCTTCGCCCGCTCGAGCTCGCGCTCGAGCTCCTTGAGCGGAGTTACATCGGCGACGTGTACAAAAAGGCCCTGAACCTTGTTGTCGACGACGTGCGGCGTGTAGGTCGCCAGACTGTGCCGCGTGCCCCCTCCGGGGATGTTCAACTCACGCTCGAACACCTGGATCGCACCCGCGTATGCGCGATCGATGTAGGGTTTGTTCAGGGAATAGAGACGTCCTCCGAGAAGCTCTTCCATCGTCAAGCCTACGAGCTGCTCCCTCCCCATTCCGAACCAATCGCGATAGGCGGCATTGGCGAACCGACAGATTCGATCGAGATCCCAATAGGCGAGCATTGCGTCAACGTTCTCCACCGTCGAGAGTACGATTTGATGGAGCTCTTCGAGCTTCTGCGGGCTCGGCCTGTAACCGCTAGACATCGTGCCTCCTCTGGAGCGCCTTTGCTCAAAATATACTACCGCCCACCGCAACCCTCAATCCTCTGTTCTGCAACGAGGATTCGGCTGCTTGACGCCACGAGGTAATCGCCTACGTAACTCTCACTGATGCGCTCCACTCGTCACCTGCGTACCCGGACTCCGTTACCAGACCGAGCATCACTGCCGCATCGTGGTGGGTCCCGTCGGGAATCCGCACCTCAGAAACACGGTTCTGCGACATCAGCACCCCCTCCGTCTATTGTACCCTATTGCGAGAAATCTGCCGGATTACACGTCGAGTTGCAGCACCGTCCACCCGCGAGAGCTCTTTCGGCCAAGCAAGAGCAAAGACTCCAGGTAGGCCGCCGGCGGTGAGGCTGTTCGTTCTCATTCTTGCAAACTGGGCGGCAATACGGCCGATCTTGAGATTCCTCAAGATTCGATGCTCCCACACGAGCACCGAGCTCACGGACAAGGCCATCTGCTGTGCCTTCAACTTTCCCGCTATTCACGGTGCCGTTGTCATGTTCTGCTGGTTGGTCATCGCAAACGTGACTGTCCTGCCTCCGTTCCTGCGACTGCACTCCATTTCTGCAAACGAGGTCCTTGGCCCTATTTCACTCACGTTTCTGACCGGGATTACCTCCGCCTTGATGGTTTCCTTCATCGTGTTCTATCCAACCGGGGTACTGATAACGTGATCCTCCTCGCGAACGCAGGCACGATCAGCCTCAGCGGGACGACGTCCGGAATTGTGCTCCTGGTTGCAGTTACGGTTGTCATGTCCGGATTCGTAGGACTCATGCTCTCCGGCAGCATCACCCGCCCCCTGCGCCAGTCCGCGCAGGCTGCACAGCGGATCTCGAACGGCGATTTGACCGCGAGGGTCGCCGTCAACAACCGAGACGAGCTCGGGACGCTCGCATCGGGGCTGAGTTCGATGGCGTCAGGATTGACGGGTTTGATCAAGGAAACCGGGTCGGACCGCCCTCCGCTGCGGATCTCGCGGTCATAGGCTCGGGAAACGTTCCCGTATTCTCTTTGCGACTTCGGCAGGGATCCGCGTTGGACGAAAGCTCTCGAGGTCGACGCACGCGACCTCGACTACCGCCTCGACGACGAGATTCCCATTCCGTTCGTGGACGATTTCCTGGTCGAGAACAAGATGAGCCGCGCCCAGCTTCTCGGGTCTGGTGCGCACGACGAGAACGTCCTCAAGACGCGCCGGCGAAATGTAGGAGATGCTGACCTTGCGAACCACGAAGGTAGCGTTTTCTTTCTCTACGAGTTGTCTCTGGGCAAATCCCATCTTGGCGAACCACTCGACCCTACCGCGTTCCATGTACCGCAGATAGTTGGCATGATATACCACGCCTCCTGCATCTGTATCCTCGAAATAGATCTTTACACGTAGCTCATCTTGACCGATTCGATTCTCCATGCCGCCCCGCCCCGGTATTCTTTCGGCCATTATACCGCGATTCGACTTCTTGCTGGAGTGGCGATACTGAGCACCGGCGGCGCGGTTACAATCGACAGGCGCGAAATTCCATACGATTCAGCTTGACTCTAACGTTACGTTATAGTTTATCTTCACCATATGTTGACTGTGAGCGAGGTTTCGCAGGTCACGGGGATCACTCCCCGCACCCTCCATTACTACCATGAGATCGGACTTCTCGAACCTTCACACGTTGCCGAGAATGGCTACCGCTACTACGATCAGGATGCACTTCTGCGCCTCCAGCAGATTCTGCTCTATCGGGAGCTCGAGCTGCCACTCTCCGAGATACGTCGTATCCTGGAAAGCAAGGGCTTCGACCTGCGTACAGCTCTCCGGCGACACAAGCGAGAAATCGAGAAGAAGATCGGACGGCTCAGGCGACTCGCTGCAACCGTCGACGAAACAATCCACCACATAGAGGGAGGAACCGCAATGAGCGAATCGCGGATGTTCGGAGGATTCACCGAGAAGGAAGAGAAGGCATACTCGGCGGAGGCGGAATCGATGTACGACGGGGAAACGGTTCGGGAGTCAAACCGGAGATGGAAGTCCTACGGGACAGACAAGCAGGAGCAGATCATCGAAGAGGCCAACCGGATATACGACGATCTTCGGGAGCTGCTGGGCGAGGAGCCCGATGCACCGACGGTTCAGGCGTGCATCCGGCGCTGGCGAGACCATATGGAATACTTCTGGACCCCGAGTCTCGAGCAACTCATCGGGCTCGCCGAGATGTACAACACCGACGACCGATTCAAGAGCAAGCTGCAGTCGCTCGATCCGAAGCTCCCCGCCTTCATGCTCGAGGCAGTTAGACACTACGTTGCGGCCCAAAGGGAATCTTCTTGACATTTCGGATCACTGAGTATAGACTCAGTGAGTTGCTGCTCACCATATGGTCTACGCCGCCGCGGCGAAGGATGCCGGCATGGGGATAAGGAATCAACAGAAGAAAGCGACCCGGGAGGCGATCGCCGAGGCAGCTCACGAGCTTTTTGCCAAGCAGGGACTACTCCGCACCACAACGGCGCAAATCGCGCGGGCGGCCGGGCTGTCACACGGGACCCTGTTTGTCCACTTCCCTCGCAGAGAGGATCTGCAGAGTGAGGTAATCGCGCGCGTGGGAACCAGAATCGCGGGCGCCGTCCACTCAGCGGCAGCATCGAGGGGCGACATCAAAGACGTCCTGCGGTCCCATCTTCGAGCAATCGCAGAAGAAGAGGACTTCTACATTCGCCTCCTCATCGAAGCGCCGCTACTCGGCCCTTCGGCCCGTTCGACACTCATTGGAATACAGTCGGCAGTCGCACATCACTTCTTCGGCAGCGAAAGCGGCCAACCTGCCGATGTTGGTGAGCCGGCGCTCTTGTTCAATACCTGGATAGGGCTCGTCCATCATTATTTGATGAATCGTGACCTGTTCGCTCCCGGCGTGTCGGTCGTCGAAAAATGGGGCGAGGTACTCGTACGTCATTTCGCGGATCTTATCGATCCGGCCAGGAGGAGAGGATGAAATCGTGTATAGCGTGCGGAATGCCTATGGAGAAAAGGGAAGACTTCGCCATGGGTGACGAATCCAAAGACTACTGCCGCTACTGCGCCCGTCCAGACGGGAGCATGCAGGACTACGGCGAGAAGCTCGTGAGCATGACGGACTTCATTGTCAGGACCCAGGGCATGGACCACGGCGCTGCCAAGGATGCCGCACGGGAAATGCTTGCCGTCCTTCCAGCCTGGAAGGATGTCCCGGGCCGCAACTAACGGCGCGTGCGCCATCAAATGGCGTGGTCGCGAATCCATTTCACCTTGTCGACCACCGGAACGGTGAAGCGCTCGAGCTTTCCGATGAGCTCACTTGGGTCATCGCTGACAGGGATCATCGAAAGGTGATCGGGGAGGATGAAGGAGGAGCCGACGGCGTGTCCGAGAAAATCGAGCAGGCGGTCGTAGTAGCCTGCAGTATTGAGGAAGCCCAGTGGCTTCGCGTGGATTCCGAGCTGCAACCAGGTCAGCACCTCGAAGAGCTCCTCGAGGGTCCCGAACCCGCCGGGCATGGCGATGAAAGCGTCGGACAGCTCCATCATGAGGGCTTTGCGCTCGTGCATGGTCGCAACGACGCGCAGCTCGCTGCATCCCTCGTAGGCGAGCTCCCTCCCCCTCAGAGTTTCAGGGATGACGCCGGTGACCCGCCCCCCGCCTTCGGCCGCGGCTCGAGCGACCGTCCCCATGAGCCCAACCTTCCCGCCACCGTAGACGAGCTCAGTTCCATGCGCGGCGATTGTTCGCCCGAGGCTCGCGGCTGCGAGACGAAAGGCCTGATCACCTCCGAAGCTCGACCCGCAAAACACGCAGATGCTCTTCATACGCCCAGTATAGTGACTCGAATCCGGTCTGGGAACCGCTTGCCGGGACCGACACGGTGAGCCGGCGCTCCCGCGACCGCTCGGGGCGCCTACGATCGAGTTTGCGAAGCTGCTCGCTCGAAATCGATTTTTATGCGGGTAATATTGACAAGCCAATTTTGCCCGGGTAAAATAATCCCATGAACGGAGAAAAATCCTATTCGGCCTTTGCAGACGCGGCTCACTTGGTCACCGGAACGCTCGAGGAGATGCTCAGGAAGACGAAAGAGTACCTTGATCAGCAGAATCCCGGACAGCTATTGATTTTCGACAACGACACCGGAGAGCAGGTGGACTATGATTTCACCGGCACCGTCTCGCAGGTGCTCGAGCGAGCAACAGGACGAGAACCCAAGAGGGGTCCCGGCCGTCCGAAGCTCGGAGTGGTCAGCCGCGAGGTATCGCTCCTCCCTCGACACTGGGAATGGCTCGACCGACAGCCGCAGAGTGCGTCGGCGACCATTCGGCGACTC